>Ga0310690_10009616_pt1 | contig 12110 bp, 9 predicted proteins | sample AusTroGonzalo_MG_2_FD_207661 | JGI IMG/M metagenome (GOLD analysis project Ga0310690, IMG submission 207661) | Bovine rumen microbial communities from tropical cattle in Woodstock, Queensland, Australia - Gonzalo_04 (v2) (version 2) | ecosystem: Host-associated > Mammals > Digestive system >...
TTATAGACATTTTCATTGTCACGTCATTGACCGGGCGGTCCTGGGGGCCGCACTGCACGGCGGCAATCTTGTCGATCACCTCCAGCCCCTCGACCACCTCGCCGAACACGGTGTAGTCGCCGTCGAGGAAGGGCGTGCCGCCCACGGTGGCATAGACTTCCATCTGCTCCTTGGTGAACGACTTGCCCATGCGCTGCTCTATCATCTTCAGCCGGTCGGCACTCCATGTCTCGCCCTGCACGATGTAGAACTGGCAGGAGGAGGACTCTTTCCGGGGGTTCACCTGGTCGCCCTGGCGCGCCGCCGCCAAAGCCCCTTTCTTATGGAATAGTCCCGGAACGAACTCGGCGGGGATGGTGTAGCCCAGCGTCCCGTCGCCCAGGCTCTGGCCGGGTTTGGCATTGCGCGAATTGGGGTCGCCGCCCTGGATCATGAAGTTCCGTATCACGCGGTGGAAAAGCAGCCCGTCGTACACGCCCTCGCGCACCAACTTTATGAAATTATCGCGGTGAAGGGGGGTCTCATTGTACAATTTGACCACGATGTCGCCCATCGAAGTCTCAATTTTCACGTAGGTGTCCTTGCCTGCGTTCCCGCCCTGTTTACCAGCATTTTGCGCCGATGCCAGCGAGAAGAGCGCAGAGAAAAATAATAAAAAAGCAACTTTTTTTGTTTTCATGCGATAAAAATTTCCTATCTTTGCAGTTGCAAAATTAGACAAAAATTTCCACATAAACACAAAAAATAGACATTTTCCATGAAGAAAAATTGCTTGCTCTGGGGAGGCCTTCTGCTAATCAGCGTCTTATCCGCCATCGCTTTTTCCGCCTGCGACAAGGACACCTGGTGCTATCTTGAGGTCTCCGTCATTGACCAGAAGACAAATCTGCCCGCCGCCGACGCCCACCTGCGCATCCACATGGATGGAACTATCGCTGACACAGGCATTACCAATGCCAACGGCATCTACACCACCAAGTTCGCCGCGCCCGCCATCCTGAATATCTACGCCCGTCTCACATACGTCGACACCCTCAACCCCAACGTGCCTTATTTCCGCCAGGGAGTCAAGTCCGTCAGGCTGAAGGAGGGCGAGACCGTGCAGGCCACCGCCGTCGTCGAGAGCGACATCCACCGTGGCGATATCGACAACTGGGAAATCGTTGTCAAGTAATTGTCCGCCAACATCCAACAACCATGAGCAGCCGTTTCACCGAAAACGACCTCCGGCAGATGTCCTCGCTCGGACTCTCCGAAGAGGCCGTGGAAAAACAAATCAATAACTTCCGCCAGGGATTCCCCAAACTGGAACTCCTCGCCGCCGCCACCATCGACAACGGGGGCATCCTCCACCTCGACGACAGCCAGATAGACCGCTACACCACGGCCTACAAGCAAGCCTCGAAGGGCAAGAAAATCCTCAAGTTCGTCCCCGCCTCAGGTGCCGCAACGCGCATGTTCAAAGACCTCTACGCCTTCACCGCCACCTATTTCGGCGTTGACTACAAGATCGAGAAGGAACACCCCGCCGTCAAGGAGTTCCTCCAGCACATCCGCACCTTCGCCTTCTTCGACGACCTGCAGGCCACGATGGAGCACGCCCATGCCGACTTCGGCGACTACATGGACCGCGGCGACTTCACCACCGTCATCAATTTCCTCCTGCAGGACCGCTACATGGGCTACGGCGGCCTCCCCAAGGGCCTCCTCAAATTCCACCGCTACGGTCACACCCAGCGCACACCCCTCGAGGAACATATCGTGGAAGGCGCCGAATACGCCCGCATGGCCGACGACACCGTCAACCTCCACTTCACCGTCTCGCCCGAACACCGCGCCCTCTTCCGCCGCAAGGTGGCCGAGGTGAAACGCTACTACGAGAACGCCTTCGGCGTGAAGCTCCACATCACCTTCTCCGAGCAGAAACACTACACCGACATCATCGCCGTCGACGAGCAGAACCAGCCCGTGCGCGACGACGAGGGCCGCCTCATCTTCCGCCCCGGCGGCCACGGCGCCCTCATCGAGAACCTCAACGAGCAGCGCGCCGACCTCATTTTCATCAAGAACATCGACAACGTGGTGCCCGACTGGATGAAGCACACCACCATTATTTATAAGAAGGCCCTCGCGGGTCTCCTCCTCAGCACCCAGGAACAGCTCTTCAAGTTCCTCCACCAGCTGGACGGGGGCGCCACGCCCGCACAGCTCAAGGCCATGATGCGCTTCGTCGCCGAGACCCTCCACCTCGAGCTGCCCGACGGCTTCGCCAAACTCCCCGCCAAGGAGCAGGCGGCCCAGCTGCACGCCATCTTCCACCGCCCGCTGCGCGTCTGCGGCATGGTGCGCAACCAGGGCGAACCCGGCGGCGGCCCCTTCTTCGTGCGCGACAGCCACGGCGTCAAGAGCCTCCAGATTGTCGAGACCGCACAGATTAACCGCAACGACCCCAACCAGGAGGCCATCCTCGCAGGCTCGACACACTTCAACCCCGTCGACCTCGTCTGCGCCACCAAGGACTACCGCGGCCGCTATTTCGACCTGCGCAAGTATGTCGACCCCGCCACCGGCTTCATCAGCAAGAAGAGCAAAGGCGCCACCATCCTCAAGTCGCAGGAACTCCCCGGCCTCTGGAACGGCGCCATGGCCCGCTGGAACACCCTCTTCGTCGAGGTGCCCCTGGCCACCTTCAACCCCGTCAAGACCGTCAACGACCTGCTCCGCAAAGAGCACCTCGAAGGCTGACGGCCCCAACACCCCGACACGAACCCTCCACTCATCCCCGAGACCCCTCAGGGATGAGTTTTTTCTCGCCTCCCCCAACGCGACACCCCCGCCATAAAACCCTTCCCGCGCCCTTCCTGCTAACCCGAAAACAAGAAGAAGAAAAGCAGATACCTAACCGCTTGAGAGACAGTTTATACAAGTACTTTATACGCTTTTTTCCCACTCGGCTACGCTCTTCGAGCGTAGCCGAGCGTATAAAATCCCAATAAAATGCTGATTAGTAGCTTATTAAATCCTTTTTAGAATCTAACATACTACTAATCAATTCTTTGTTATCAGGAAAGGGGCTCAAAAGCGGCCGTGGGCGCCGCCACCGCCGAATCCGCCGCCGCCGAAGCCGCTGAAGCCGCCGCCGGAACTGCCGCCGAAACTGCTGCCGGAGCTCCATCCGGAACTCCATCCGCTGCTGCTGTAGCTGCCGCCACCGCCGCCGCCTTTTTTGAATATGGATCTGAAGAACCTCCAGAAGAATATCGCCATGATGACATAGATGATGATGGAGGCCACGCGGTCTTCCCTCTTGTACTGCTCGTAGCTGTACTCGCCCACGCAGACAGGCTCGATGACATTAAGCCCCGCGACAATGGCGTCGTAGTATTCGCCCTCGGCCAGGTGGGGAATCATCTCGTCTTCAATGATGTGCATGCAGAAGGCGTCGGGCAAGGCCCCTTCGAGGCCGTAGCCGGGGAGTATGGCACAGTCGCCGTCGGGTTCCTCGTCGGTCTTGGACTTAATAAGGATAAGGACTCCGTTGTCGTACTTGTCCTGCCCTATCCCCCAGGCATGCCCGATGCGGGTGCCGAGGTCCATGATTTCCTCGCCGTAGAGCGTGGGGGTGATGATGACGGCAATCTGGTTGGAGGTGGTGTCGTTGAAGGCCACCAGGCGCTCCTCCAGCGCCTCGCGCTGCGAGGTGGTGAGCATGCCGGAATAGTCGTTGACCAGGCGGTCCGACTTGGGGAAATGCTCCTCCGACTGGGCAAAAAGACCACCCGCGAAGATGAGGAGAAGACATGTTATGAGACACTTGCGCATAGTTGACCGTGTTTTTGTCAGAAACGGCTGTGGGCGCCGCCGCCACCGAAGTCGCCGCCGCCGAAGCCGATGAAGCCGCTGGAGCTGTCGTCGTCATCATCGTCGTCGTCATCGTAGTCGTAGCTGCTGGACGACGAGTCGCTGTCGCCATCGTCGGAGGTGTCGCCGCCAGTGGTGCGGGGATGCTTGCGGTGACGGATGCGGAAGATGAGGTAGCCCACACCCAGGGCCACGAAGAGCCAGAGGGTGATGTTGCCGGCAACATCGTCGGGGGTGCGCTTGCGGGCATGCTCGTTCTGGTAATTCTGGTAGTTGTACTCGCCGAGGCAGACGGGCTCGATGACATCAAGGGCGGCGGTGAGAGCCGAGAAGTAGTCGGTGTCGGCCAGGTGGGGAATCATCTGGTCGCGGATGATGCGGATGCAGAAGGCATCGGGCAGCGCCCCCTCCAAGCCTTTGCCCGTCACGATGGAGGCATCGCCGTAAGGCTCTTCCTCGCACTTGGACTTGATGAGGATGATTACGCCGTTGTCGAGGCCCTCCTGGCCCACCCCCCACTCGTGGCCTATGCGGACGGCGAGGTCGATGATTTCCTCGCCATAGAGGCGCGGGGTGATGATGACCAGTATCTGGTTGGAGGTGCTGTCGTTGAAGGTGCGGAGCCGCTGCTCCAGCGAGTCGCGCTGCCGCCAGGTGAGCATCCCCGCATAGTCGTTGACGAGACTGTCGGTCATGGGGTATTCCCGCTGCGCCCACAGGGGCGCAGCAAGGAATATCACAGCACATGCTATCAAGAACTTGCGCATGCTGATAGCTTAGAATTCGAAGTTGATGGACTGGGCCTCATCGGCACCCTCGGGGGCGGTGAAGTAGCCCTTCTTCTCGAAGCCTGCGATGGAGGCCACGATGTTGTTGGGGAAGACGCGGAGAAGGCGGTTATACTTGTTGACCTCCTCGTTGAAACGCTGACGCGCCGTGGCGATGCGGTTCTCGGTGCCTTCGAGCTGCACCTGCAGGTCGCGGAAGTTCTGCGTGGCGGAGAGTTCGGGGTAGCGCTCGACGACCACGTTGATGGAGCGCGACAGGGCCGAGGTGAGGGCGTCCTGGGCCTTCTGGAAGTTGGCGATGTTGGCCTCGGAGAGGTCGTTGGCGTCGACCTGCACGGAGGAAGCCTTGCTGCGGGCTTCGGTCACCTCGGTGAAGGTGCTCTTCTCGAAGTTGGCGGCACCCTGCACGGTCGAGACCAGCTGCGGGATGAGGTCCATGCGGCGCTTGTAGTTGTTCTCCACCTGGCTCCACGCCTCCTTGACATTCTCCTCGGCGTTGACGAGTTTGTTGTTGATGCCGATACCCCAAAGGATACCCAGGCCCACGGCGGCCAAAATGACGATTAGGACAATAGATGTTTTCTTCATAGTTTAGGAATTTAGAGTTTGGAAATGCAAAGATACGAACTTTTTTGGACATGGAGAGAAAAAAACGCCATCGGGAAGGAAAAATCGGCGGGAAAGAAAAAAAATTTGGCCATATCGGAAAATAGTTGTAATTTTGCAGAACGTTTTGCGGCACCCAAAGTCCGCACTACGCACAAGGAATCAGAAAGTTAAACAATAAAAACATACACAACTATGGGTATCAATGCCAACAAAAAAGTAAAGAGAGCGAAGGTTCGCATCAACGGCAACAAGAATTCCACCAACAATTGGGGTATCACCGCCGCTGGCTGGAACGCTGTCCACAAAGCCGTCATCAACGCCGAATAAGACACCGCGCTCACAGAACATGGCCGCCCGTCGCTCCGCGACGGGCGGCTAACGTTTTTCTTGCCTCAAGGTTTTGCAGAATCCAGAATAATGTGTATATTTGCACGGAGAAACACTACGTGCAATCGGCCTTCCAGAAAAGCACATCTGTCTAAAGAACAACACCTTGACACATCTTTTTCCGCCGATGGCACGACCCATAAAAAGAGAAATACTCTATAGACAATGTCGAGAGAAGAACATAATACAATAGGATATATGGTGGCTCTTATCACAGAGTTTGCCAACCACTTTGGCATCCAGCCCCGCCAAGCCTATGCTTATCTGAAAAGATTCAAGGGCATGGAACACCTACAGCAACACTATGGTATTCTGCACACCCAATCCTTCCCCGACACAGTGGAGGCGCTGGCACAGGTATGCGCAAACAATGGTGGAGGACTGAACTATGCTTAGACTATACCACGGCTCAAACGTCAGAATTGAGACACCGGACCTTGTCCACTCGAAGCCTTTCAAAGACTTTGGCCGCGGGTTCTACCTCTCTGCCAACTGGCAACAGGCATGGGAGATGGCCCTTCAGAAAGTCAGCCAGACGAAAGAAGGCAAGCCCGAAATCAGTGAGTTCTTGTTCGATGAGAGCCTGTTGCAGTCGACAAAGTTGAGGGTACTGAACTACACTGACTACTGCGAAGAATGGGCAGAATTTGTCTTGGCCAACCGCAACAAGAAACTCCCGCAGCCCGTCCACAACTATGATATTGTTTATGGCCCCATTGCCGACGACGGTGTCACATTCCAATTGCGCCGTTACGAAGGCGGGCTTATCTCCTTGTCCAAACTTGTCGAGGAATTGAAGTACGACAAAGGCATCACCTTCCAATACTATTTTGGGACTGACAATGCGTTGAAACACTTAATAAAACCGTGATGAAGAGATTGACACAGGAACAGATACAGCTACTGAAGGATGAACTGGCCACAGAAATGGCAGGATACCTTGTCGACGACTTCCACCTCACGCCGGGAGAGGCCATCGACACCATATACACCTCCGAGACTTTTGAACGGCTGCAAAACGACGACACAGGACTCTATTACCAAAGCGCCGGATATGTGTACGATTTCCTGAAGAACGAGATACTCAACGCCAAAGTCGCATAACACGACCGCCCGTCGCAGTGCGACGGGCGGCTTGCTTTCACAATTATGAAACGTATACTTTTGTCACTATGCCTCGTCGCCGCGACAGCCACGCTGGCGGCACAAGGGACGGCCGACCGCTTCGGCCGCATTGAGAAAATGATTGGGAACGGCCGCTACACCACGGCCTACGAGGCCGCCGACAGCCTGCGCCGCCAGGCACTTGCGGATGCCGGCGCCCGCCGCGACACCCGCTCGCGCCAGCTCCTCACCGCCACCTGGTACATGGAACGCGCGGCCATCAACTACCAGGAGGATGTCCGCGACAGCAGCCTGGCCCGCTTCCGCGCCATCCTGCCCTACCTCACGCCCGTCGACAGCTGCCTGTGCTATATTTTCCTCGACAATATCGACTCGGCACTCATCGACACGCTGGCCCTGCGCCATGTGCCCAACACACAGATTGCCGAGTTCTGCGAGAAACCCAAGGAGGCCCGTTTCAATACCACGCCGACGATGTACGACCTGGTGATGCAGTTGGCCATACAGAACGTGCCGCAGAAGCGCAAGACGGAACTGCAACGGCAACTGACGGAGTGGTACCGCCACAAGCCCGCGACAAAGGAGAACACCGACCTGCTGCTCTACAACGAACTGGCGTTGCTGACACACCTCACTGCCCGGACCAACCTCTCGAAGGAGGCCCACCAGAGCCTGCTCCAGCAATGCCTGAACCGCTACCGCGGCACGGGAAACGAGCAACTGGCCGAACTCTACCATCGCCTGGCGGACTTTTGCGACACCCACGGCGACTACCTGAGCGCGCTGGCCTATTGCGACAACGCCATCGCCCGCTGGCCCAAAAGCCAGGGAGGCATAGACTGTGCCAATCTGAAACGGAGAATACTGCTCCCGAAAATAGAACTGGACATCCAGAAAGTGTCGCTGTCGCCCGCCGCGCGCGATATCCTGATGAGGGTGATGACACGCAACATCCAGTCGCTGCGCTACCGTGTGATAGCCTTCCCTGACTGGTACAAGGACCATGACATGTACAATGAGGAAATGAGAGACAAACTCATGAAAGAAAAAGTGCTGAAGTCATGGAACCAGCCGTTGCCTGACGTGAAGGAGGACCATAAATACTACAAACACTATGGCTATATCCCGCAGCTCGCCCCCGGACACTACCTGCTGATAGCCTCGCCCACCCCCGACTTCACAAGCGAGGGCTTCGTGGTGAAGGGCTTCACCGTGTCGGCGGCCGCCTTTGTGCTGATGTCTAAAGTACAGGACAGCCTCGCAGGCTATGTGGTGGACTACATTTCGGGCGAGCCTATCGCCCGCCAGAAGGTGATGCTACAGCAATTAAAGGACGACTACGGCGATAAGTATACCACTGTCTCTACCGTCACGACCGACGCACAGGGGTTCTTCTCCTTCAAGGTGAAGAAAAACTCCTGGTACCACAGATACCGCCTCTTGACACAGTACAAGGGATTGGATGTCATATCTGCAAATAGTCATTATAGCAGGGATAACGACAGCGTCCGCAGGGAGAGTGCCGTGTTCCTCGACCGGCCCGTCTACCGTCCAGGCGACACGCTGCAGTTCCTCTTCGTGGAGGGCAGCGTGACCCACAACCGCGTGGGACGTACCGTCGGCGGCGACATATTGCGGGTGGAACTGAGAGATGTCAACGACAAGACCCTCGACACGCTCATCGGCGTCACAGACTCCTTCGGCAGCCTCAGCGGCCGTTTTGTCATTCCCGCCTATGTCCTCCCGGGACGATTCTCCCTGACGGCCTACTCACAAAAAACATCGAGCCACCAGTTCAAGAGCTTCACCGTCGAGGCCTACAAGCAGCCCAAATTCACCGTCACGCTGTCACCTTCCAACTCCTCCCCTAAGTTAGGGGAGGTGCCCGCAAGGGAGGAGGAGTGTGTCCTCGGCGACAGCCTCTTCGTCGACGGCTTGGCGGCCTCCTACACCCAGGTGCCCGTCAGCGGGGCCAAGGTGGTTTGGTCTGTCAAACGCTCCTATATGCGTCCGTGGTGGCGCCATTGGTACAATGATAATCCCTATTCCCCGGATGTCACGCTGGCATCCGACTCCCTGACCACCGACGCTGAAGGACAGTTCCGCATCGCCTTCGTGGCTACCCCCGACAGCAACATAGACCTCAGTGTCAAGCCCTGCTTTTCCTACGCCGTGCAGGTGACCGTCACCGACCTGGGCGGCGAGACCCACAGCCAGAGCCTCACCCTCAAGGCTGGCTACGAGAACAGCTATATCTCCCTCTCGCTGCCCGACCAGACCGCCGAGCTAAAGACCATAGACTATGTCTATTGTGACCTCAACAATACCCCCCTCAAGGGCTATGTGAACCTCACCGTGGAGCGGATGCAACAGCCCACCAAACCTTGGCTCGTACACCCGCAGTTGGGAGCTGGTGTGCGCCACACCCTCAGCGAGGAGGAGTTCCGCAATCGCTTCCCACTGACGCCCTACACCTACGAGGAGCAGGAGCCGCGCCATTGGCCGGTGGAACGCATGGCGTTCTCCACCCGCGTGCTCTGCGAGGGTCTAAGCCGAAACAGCATCGTCCTGCCCCGTTTGGAGGCTGGTGTCTACCGCGTCAGCATCGCCACGGACGGCACGTCGGCCACCGACACGGCCGTCGTCGTCTATGTCCCGAAGGAGAGCAAGCAGGTGTTCGGCGCCGACCTGCTCTGGTCAGACATCAGCACCACGGAAGCCCGTGTCGGTGACACCATAGTGCTGCGTCTGGGCACGCGCCACAAAGATGTGTGGGTAGCCTACGAGCTGGTGTGCGGCGACAAGGCTTTGGAGCGCCGCCTGCTGCGCCTCTCGGAAGAGATCAAAACCCTCCGCATCCCCGTCACTGAGACCCTGTTGGGCGGCTTCGACATCAACTTCTGTGCCGTCAAGGAGGGACGTGAAGACGGTTACCATCACCGCGTCGAGGTGCCCTTCGAGCACAAGAAGCTCGACGTCGAGATAGCCACCTTCCGAGACAAACTCACCCCCGGCGAGAAAGAGACCTGGACTATCACCGTCACCAACGAGAATCCGCACGCTAAACGCTCAACTCTAAACGCTCAACTCTTATTGGGTATGTACGACGCCTCCCTCGACAATTACGGCCGCGGCGGCAATCTCTTCGACTGGTTCCCTTGGCAGGACAATGAACTCATGGATGCCTATGGAGTGGTTTTTGATTTCCCATGGGAATACCACAGTAGCGGTGACCTGCTTGTGCCGTGGGGAAAATACCTCAACTATAAAGGAAGGTGCCCCCAAGGCTGGACCTTCACCGCCCTCAACCATCGCGGCTGGCGGTGGCGTCGGAACGGTGGAACAGAAACCATTGTGGCCGCAGTAAGAGGCACCGCCCGCGGCGAGGACGGTATGGCGAAGGTTCAGTACGAACGTCCTATGGCCAAGAATACCATGATTGAAGAGGAAGCAGCGGTCAGTGAACTCAGCGTTGTTGAAGACGACGCAGTAATCCAGAACGATGTGGTAGGCATCGGTGATGCCGCCACCTCTGAGAAACCGACAGCAGAAGAGAAGCCCTACATCCGCACCGACCTCAGCACCTTAGCCTTCTTCGAACCCTCGCTGCGCACCGGTCCGGACGGCACCGTTACTTATAGCTTCACCACCCCCGACCTGCTGACGCAGTGGAACGTCCAGGGGCTGGCATGGACGCAGGACCTCTCCACGGGCCGTCTGCACAAGCAGCTCGTCACCCGCAAGGAGTTGATGATACAACCCAACATGCCGCGCTTCCTGCGCGAGGGCGACACCGCCACCCTCCTGGCTAAGGTCATCAACCTCACCGACAGTACCCTCTCCGTCCAAGTCGACTTCTCCTTTGAGCACTCAAAACTTAAAACTCTAAACTCTAAACTCCTCACCCTCCCTCCCCACGCCACTCTCCCCGTGGCATTCCCCGTCACCGTCCCCGTGGGCGGCACCGTGGCCACCTACAGGTTCGTCGCCACCGCCGCGCACCACAGCGACGGCGAGCAAGGCCCCCTGCCCCTGCTCACCAACCGGCAGGCGGTGACCCAGTCGGTGTCGATGTACAGCAACGGCAAGGAGAGCAAGGAATACACTATGCAGCTGCCCGCCTCGAAGACCGCCCAGCCCGTCGGCTTCACCGTCGAGTATACCGCCAACCCCATCTGGCTGGCCATCCAGTCGCTGCCCTACATGGGCGAGTGCAGCAACCCGTCGAACATCTATCTCTTCAATAATTATTATGTCAACACCATCGGCAAGCGCATCGCCGACCAGTTCCCCGCCCTCAAGCATTGCGCTGACCAAGCCACGGAGGAGGACAGCCCCCTGATGCGCAATGCCGACATCCGGCAGACTCTCCTGGAGGAGACCCCTTGGCTGCAGGCCGGCACCAGCGAGGTGGAGAGGCTCAGGCAGATAGCCCGTTTCTACGACGACGAGACCCTCCAGCGCCAGAGCTCCGACCTGTTCACCAAGCTGCAGCAGGCCCAGCGCGGCGACGGCGGCTGGTCGTGGATGCCCGACGGCCGCTACAGCAGCACCTACGTCACCCAGCACATCCTGAAGGGCTTCGGCGTGATGGCCCGCCAGGTGTCGCGCGGCAACACCGCGATGCAGACCCGCGCCCTGGCCTACATCGACAAGGAGGCATACAGGGACTACCTCGAATGGCAGAAATACCTGAAGAAACACCCCGGAAGCCAGTGCAAGCCCATCATGCTCGACTACCTCTATACGCGGAGCTACTATATGGACCGCAAGTTCAGCGCCGAGCACCGCAAGGCATACGACTTCTACTATGGCAACGCCAAGGAGCGCTATGCCGAGTATACCTCGCTCTACAACCAAGCCCTGCTGGCCCTCGTCTTCCACCGGGGCGGTGACACACGCCTGGCCCGCGAGATGGTCGAGCGCATCCGCCAGAAAGCCCTCTACAGCGACGAGATGGGCATGTACTGGCGCGACAACAAGGCGGGCTGGTACTACTACCAGCGGCCTGTCGAGACGCAGGCCCTCCTCATCGAGACCTTCCGCGAAGTGACCCCTGGCGACACCCTCTCCATCGGCAGGATGCAGCAGTGGCTCCTCAAGCAGAAGCAGACCACCCGCTGGAACTCCGATGTCGCCACCCTCCGCGCCATCCAGGCCCTACTGCCCACCTCGGGACTGCAGGCCTCCACCTCCACCCCGGCCTCCCTCATCGTGCGGGGCAAGCAGTTGACCGACACCCTCGTCACCCCCGTCGAGGAAGGCTCCGCCGGCTACCTCCGCCACACCTACCGCGCCGACACCCTCGCCGCCCTAACTGGCGGCGGCAAGATTGCCGTG
>Ga0310690_10009620_pt1 | contig 12108 bp, 21 predicted proteins | sample AusTroGonzalo_MG_2_FD_207661 | JGI IMG/M metagenome (GOLD analysis project Ga0310690, IMG submission 207661) | Bovine rumen microbial communities from tropical cattle in Woodstock, Queensland, Australia - Gonzalo_04 (v2) (version 2) | ecosystem: Host-associated > Mammals > Digestive system >...
TAGAAGAATTACATGAATTTTTAGAAAAAAATCCTCAAGCTAAAGAATATGTAGAAGGTCTAAATAAATAGGAGGATTGCGATATGAATACGAAAAATGAAAATGAATATAATATAGTTTATAGTTTAAAAATTGCGATGTATTTAATTAAAAAGGGGCATAAGGTAGTTACAACAATGCCCAATCCTGAGGAACCTCAATATACTACATGAATATTTCAGATGGATGATACTTTAGAGGCTGATTTTAACAGCGCGAAAGGGGGTTGCCGCAATGGAAAATAAAGATTTACATAATTTTACTTTCGTGTCTACTTTTTTAACGGATATAATATCTTTACCTTATGAACAAAGATGTCAGATATTAGATGCCATATGTTATTGGGGGGTATATAGAGAGTTGCCGCCTGAAATTGAAAATAATGCTTTAGCTATTGCTTTATTAAAGAATGCTCAAAGAATGATTGAGGGGCAAGATAAATATAAAGTAGAGAAGGCGGAAGCTGGCAAAAAAGGGGGCCGCACTGCCGCAATAACAGATGAACAGATATTGGGGGCATATGTAGAGATTTATAAAAAAGAGGGGCGTAGGGCTACTGAACAAGAAATTATAGATTACTGTGGTGGTGGTGTTAAAAGAATTGGTACCAGATCCGCATGGAAAAGAAGAGATGATTACTTGTTAGAATGTATGAAAATGAATGATACAATTCATACAAATGTATCGAATGAAACATACAAAGATACATACAATACAAACAATGATACAAAGGATACATACACAAACATACAAGATTTGAATGTAAGCTCCACTAAGCGACCATTTGATTTTTAATAGATTTTTGTATGGAATTAGCAGTTTGTATGAATGAGTTTCATACAAATGTATGTAATGTATGTATGTATGAAAGCTAAATATAAATATAAAATACATACAAATCATTCGCTTCGCTCATGAATTGTATGTATATGGGGAGCTTCGCTCCCTTCGTGGCCCCATGGGTCAAGGTAAAGGAGGAAATATGGATAAGAGAAAAGCATTTGGTTTCCGCAACTGATTTATAAAGAATGCTATATATAATATGTTAATAGAAGATAAAGATTATTTTGGTATTGATGCTATTGAATATAATAATAAATTAGAATTAAGTGAGGAAGAGATTTCCGCTCGATATAAATTATGTAGTTTAATAAAAGGCTATTTAATAGGAGAAGCATATATTAGTAATACAGATATAATGGCTGTGTTGTATAAGATTAGATTTGCTATTGTTGATGGTAGATTGAAACGTGCTATTGAACATGAGAGTATGGTAAAAGATGTATATACAGAAATGAGTGCGGAAGAGATATTGGCTAATCTTACTCTTGAATAGATATATAGAAATGATGTAAATGAGATAAATGGTGGTTTAGACGTGGCTCGGGTCCCGTCCAACCATCCTTTTTATTTTGTCCTTATCGTTTTCCTTTTGAATTTTGTTAAGGAAAAATTCCCGCATTTTGCTCATATAGTTTAATTTGCTTCTCTCATGATAACTTGTTCCTTTAAAATAAAAAATGTGGCTTATTTTGCTTCACTTGATTTTTAAAATAAAATATGATATAATTATAATGGAGGAGAATAATAATAAATAAATATATAATAATAATACTTTCCCATTATATTATATAATAAATAATAAAATAAATCAAATATAATAGTTTATGCGGGATCTCGGTTAACCGATCAGTTAATTGAAGATCACCGCCTTTTTATTTTGCTATTGTTTAAAAGATGCGGTCGCCGGTCACCCGATCGGTTTTTTGTTCTTTTTTTATATTATAACATATTTTTTTATAAAAGTCAAGCATATATTATGGGAATTGCGGTCGCGCCTAAAAAGGTCAATTAATCCATGAAAAAATTGCATATGCTGGCCCCGATCGGTTTACGGAGATTCGACGGCCATATACGAATGGGATGCGGTCGCCGCCCTTTAGTTTTGGGAGTGTAAAGAAAGTGTAAAATTTTAAAATTTTGATGAAAAAAATGCAAAAAGGCTTGACTTTGTGAAAATTCGGCGCTGGTGGGCCATTGTCGCGCCGTTGACATGTAAATTTACATGTAAATTGACACTTTTTTACATGTAAACCCGCAAAAATATAAAAAAAAAAGTGTCAATTTGACACTTTTTATGCCTTTGGTTTGCGTTTTTGTACTAAATCAACCTTAAATTGTTCATTATTTAGTTCAAATGTAATCAATTTTGCTTTGTTTTCAACATTTACACTTGAAATATTGTCAATTTGTTGTAAAGCAGTGTAAATAGTTTGTATAATTAACTCTTTTGTAGGATTTTCTTTTTGCACTCTTTCCTTTGGAGTTTTCTTTTTTGGTTTTTCAGTAGTAGCAACAAGTTTAACTTTGCCCTTTGCTTGTTTGTCAAGTTCTTCTTGTTCTTCATTTACAATGTAATCATTATCTTCAAGGAACATTAGAAGCACATCTTCCATATCAGTATCTAGGGCTTTCATTGATTTTTCTACCCACTCAGTAGCACATTTTACTACTTTACCATTATCAAGTGTTATGTCAATAACCTTTCCATTGATTTTGTAATCTTTCATAATATCACCCTTTCCTTTATTACATTATAATTATATCATACTACTACTTTAATGTCAATACTTTTTTTTATTTTTTTAATTTTTTGGCGGTGGTCGGTTGAGGTTGTGTCAACCGACCATTTCCGCCTATCTTATTCCCCTATTGAGAAATAAGATTTTTTCTTGTCAACTACTTTGACAATTCTATTGCTTTCTACAAGTTGTTTGAAGATAGCACTTATCTTTTGATTTGTCAAGTTGTTTCCATTTTCAAGTGTATAACCTTTAACAATTTCACTTGTATTCATTAAGTCAGTAATTGTAATTGGTTTACCAATTTTAGCAAGTTCTTCAACAAGCATATTTGCAACTATTTCATTTTCTTTTTGAGTTTTAGTTGCCCCACTCTTTGAGTTTTTGCGTGATAGTAATTCTATTTCGTGGTTGCAGAAATCAACGATATCAGTTCTATCAGCACATACCCCCTTAATCATTTCAAAATAATCTTTTTTTGTAAGTCTTTTTTCCATATTATCAATCTCCTTTCACTTACATATTAATTATATCATATTGTAATTAGAAAGTCAAGCATTTTTTTAATTTTTTTAAATATTTTTTTATTTGCTATTGCCTTTCCTTTCTTATTACATTATAATTATAACATAATACTTTTTAAAAGTCAATAGTTTTTTTAAATATTTTTTAAATTATTTTTTTTGCTTTTCTTCTCCTTTCTTATTACACTTTAATTATACTATAAATAAAAAAATAAGTCAATAGTTTTTTTTAAATTTTTAAAAAAAATTTTTTAGTGCGGAAATACTTAACAACGCACCCTGGCGTGTCGCAGATCTGTAAAGGATCTGTCAAGTTTCGGGAAAAATGTGTAAATTGACGTCAATTGACATGTCAAAATCTGTAAACCTGACATGTCAATTTACATGTAAAACGGCTCGGGGCGACCCGTCGCGAGCCGTCAAGTAGATGTAAAGTGTAAAGTAAAAAAGGACTTGACACTTTACAATGTCAAGTCCTTATCTTATTCACTTACTGAGAAGTAAGATTTTTTCTTATCAGTAACTTTTACAACTTTGTTGCTTTCAACTAATTGTTTAAATAAAGCACTGATTTTTTGGTTAGTTAAATGATTTCCATTTTCTAACACATAATTTTTTACAACTTCACTTGTTGCCATTAAATCAGTGATAGTGATAGGTTTAGCGATTTTTGCTAACTCATTTACTAACATTTCACAAACGACTTCATTTTCTTTTTGAGTTTTAGTTTGTGAGTTTCCACTATTTTTACGAGTTAATAACTCTACTTCGTGGTCGATAAATGCAACTAACTCTGCATTATCCTTTACTATTTCCTTTAATTGAGCGAAATAATCTCTCTTTGTCATTTTTTTGTTTTCAGCCATTTTAATCATCTCCCTTTCTTATTGGCTTTGTAATAAGTTATCTCTTTTCTTATTACATTTATATTATATCATAAATAAGTTTTGTTGTCAATAGTTTTTTTAATTTTTTTAAAAATATTTTTTAAAACTTTTTAACTCCTTTTCTTATTTACAATATAATTATAACATTTTTTAATAAATAAGTCAAGCATTTTTTTTAATTTTTTTATTTTTATTTTTTGCTTTGCTCTCTCTCATTTATTACATTATAATTATAACAAATTATTAAAAAATTGTCAAGCAGTTTTGTGAAAAAAATAAAAAAAGTTTTTTTGCAAAAAACACTTGACAAAACTCGAGAGTTGTGGTATAATGGTGAATTCGGCTCGTGACCTGCGCCCACGAGCCGCTCGTAAGTTTTGGGCAAAATAAAAAATCGCGGAAATGCGACTTTTTTCGTGCAAAAATGCTGAGGAGGTCGGGTTTGTGTGGAAACGACACCCGCACGAACCTTTTACGGGGTTACGTGCTTAGTGCCACTAGTTTTCAATAGTGACCGTTGTTTGTTTACTAATTTTCAAGTAATCTACAAAACCTTTGTCAACCTCTCAAGTTTCTACTCTATCAATAGCGGTTGCTGCTAATGTAGTGGTAAGGTCAGAGATTAACTTATTTTTGCTAGAGTAAACGCCACTTATTGTTTTATCACTAGTGATTAAAACATAAATCGTCATAAACGTTTCCACTTTTCCTTTCTCTCTTTATCTTTTCTATAATAATATTATATCAAAAATTTTAAAAATTGTCAAGCGGAAATAGTAGGTTTAATGCGGAATGACCGACGCCCGCCGCATACAAAAAAGAAGATTTTTAATCTTCTTTTAACTTAATAACTTGATAATGATTTAATTCTAAAACGTATTTGCAGTGTTCTTCTTCATAAAGTTTATAGATTGGGTAAGGAAAATTTAAAATATCAATATTTTTTATGATTTGACTACCTGTAATTAATTCTCTTGTATCAATATTATAACTTTCTAGCCATGGAGTTGAGCCATCTTCAAGTTTAATAAAATAGTAATATTCTTCAAATTCTAAAAGATTATAATTATAATCTTCTTCATCTTGTTGTTCGTCTCTTAATGTAACAATTGGATTGAAATATTTTGCAACAAATTGTGCCTCAGATAATGTCTCTTGTAAAGTAATTTTTTTCATTTTTAACACCTTTCCTTTCTTATATTATTATTATATTATATTTTTAATAAAAAGTCAATACTTTTTTAATAATTGAAGAAGATTTTTTAATCTTCTTCAACTACTATTGAATAATCTCTCCAAGTTGGTGCAGTGTTAAGATTTACTATTGTATTTCCTAACATTTCCATTGATTTTTTGAAGATTTCAATTTCAATGTCAATATCTTCAAGTCCAGTGTGGGCTTCTTCAAATTGACTATTATTTGAAATGTAGCAATAAATTGCTTGTGCAGTAGTTCTTACTCTACCACTATTTGTAATAAAGCAACTATCTTTTACACTATTTAATCTATCTTTATTTGCTATACAATAATTTGCATAGTCTTTTGAGAAAGTGATTACTTTTGATAATTCCATTGTATCAAGTAAATCAATATTTTCAAATGGATTATCAACTCCAAAATCTTCAAATAATCTTGCTATAGCAGTTTTATCAAAATTGCCATTGTGAGCAACCATTATTTTTATTGAATATCTTGAAATAGTTTTTTCAATGTCTTTTGAAATATCATTAACACTCATTGTTTTGTATCTCTTGTCATTGTCTAACTTTTCAAAATAGTCAGGATACTTTGTAGCACTAAATGTTGATAACATTATGTATTTATTATTAAAGAACTTTCTAACTAGATAACTTTTTTCTTTAACAACTTTATTTGTTTCAGTATCTAATACTTTCATACCAATTTCAAATGGTAAAACACTTTCTTTTACATTTAATGTTCCTATTGTTTCAGTATCAATAAACATTAAATATCTTTCTTTTTTTAAATCAATTTTTTTAATCATTTTTAATCATTTCCTTTCCTTATTGATTACATTATAATTATATCAAATTGAGATTTATTTGTCAATACTTTTTAACATTTTTTTAATTTTTTTAGCAAGTCGGTTGCTAAAAGTTAAGAACTAACTTTTTGCAACCGAACTTTTCAACTACTAGATTAGCAAGTGCTTGATAAGTCATTTCTTTGCTAATGTTGTCTAATAGTGTGTAATAATCACAAGGGAATAATTCACTTTTGCAATTATTCTTTTCAGCAATAGCAAATGTCCCGTCATAATTTTTTTGTAAGTATAATATCATAACTTAACACCTCTTTCTCTTACATTATAATTATCTCATACTATAAGAAAAAAGTCAAGTGTTTTTTGCAATTTTTTTAAAAAAGTTTTGGGAAGTGACAACGCGTCCTGGTGTGTCATTTTTCGCTTGACAAAAACTTGACATGTAAACATTATGTAAACTCGGCGCGCCACGACCCAACGCGCGCCGACACGCCTGGCAGAGTTGTTAGAATTTTATTCAATAAAAAAAGCAACTATTTTGCGTATTTAGCTGCTTTTGGGTTAGCATTTCTGCCGTGTAGTTTCTTGTTAGTTTTTCCTTTTCTAGCAAGATTTGCTGCAGTTCTCATAAATTGTGCTGCATTTTTGTCAACTACGATTTTGTTTACAACTGAATTTCTTTTAGCCATTGTAATCACCTTTCCCTTTCCTTTATTACAATATTATTATAGCATTTATTTAAATTAAAGTCAATACAATTCTTTAATTTTTTCAATTTTTTTAGCATTTTCTATTTTTAGATTAATTCTTTCTAATCTTTGAAGTGTTTTTTCTTTTGCTTGTTCTAATTCTTTAATATATTTTTTAATATCAAAGTTTTCAATATCTATAATTACATTATCATTTGCTCTTATAAAATCTGATACACAAGAATTAACAACAATATTTTCTTCTCCATAAATATTTTCAAGTAATGCTAGTCTATTTTTAAATTCTTTTAAATTCATTGGTTTAATCATAATATCATTTCCTTTCTTTATTACAATATTATTATATCATTTTTGAAATTATTTGTCAATAGTTTTTTGTTAGGAAAGAGAAATTATTTTCTCTTTCCTTTCTTAGTTGCGAATTTAGGTTTAAGTCCAAGTCTGGCATTTTTTCTTGCTTGGTCTTGTGCCTCGTACATTGCACGCATTGCGTGTCTTTTTGCAGGTGTCATTGATTTTGCCATTGTAATCACTCCCTTCCTTATTACATTATTATTATAGCATAATCGTTTTTAAATGTCAATACTTTTTTTAAAATTAATGAGAAATTTTTTCAAGTTCTTGTTCTAAAATTTCAAGCAACTTTTCGTCTTCAATGTAGAATGGGTCTGCATTAGGACAATGAGTTAAAATGTAATTATAAATTATTTGTCCTAGTCTTTGTTGTGGATATTCTCTACAAAGAACTCCAATACTATTTAAAATTAATTCTTGTGTTTCAGTCATTTCTAACACCTTTCCTTTCTTACATTATAATTATAGCATAGTAGCAAAAATAAGTCAATAGTTTTGTGAAAGTTTTTTAATTATTTTTTTCACAAAAAAGTCTTGACAAAATCTGCAGAGTGTGGTATAATAAAATTTTCGGCCCGCAGCGACCGTCCGCGCGCCACTGTAAAATAGTGTAAAGCATTTCCGCCTTACACTATTCAGTGTAGTCAAAAGCATTTGAGTATTTGTTTAGTAGAATAAAACTACCAACAGCAAGAGCAGTCCATACAATTAAGATAATGTCGTAAGTTCTATTCTCTAGCACATTGTCAATAGTAGTTGCTACAAAGAAGAACCAACTTCCTAGAATAAAACCTAATACCTTTACAACCCATTTTTTTAACATTCTTTTTTTCATTTAAATCATTTCCTTTCTTTATCTTACATTATAATTATAACATTGTTTGTCTTGCTTGTCAATAGTTTTTGCGGAAATCGGTCAAAATCTTTAGACCTTGACAAAGGATGTGTCAACCGACTTCCGCATTGTCAGTTATTAGTTTGCTATTGACATTAACAAAGAAGAAAGTTGTCTTAAATCTTTTAAGCAAAGTCCTTGCCATTTCTTTGTGCTATTGTCTGCTTTTGAAGTTATTCTCTTAATTCCAATTCCATTAAGATTTTGCCATTCAATTAAGTTCTTTGTGTAATCATCTAATAATAAACAATTATTGTCTATTGTAATGTTTAATTTATCTTTAATAACTTTTGCTTTATTTTCATTAAGTCTTGAAAAACAAATGTTTTCTTCTTTGATGTTATTCAAATACTTTCTAATCCAAACAAGTTTATCTTTGTCGGCTTGTTCGTTAGGTGTTGCACTAATAACATACACATTAACATTTTCGCTTGTCGCTAATTCATTAACAAATTCAATGTATTTGTAAGGTTTTAAGTTTGCAAAGAAACCAATTTCATTATCAAATCTTTTTAAAGCATTTCTTTTGCTATTGAACTTTGCTAGTGTTCCATCTAAATCTAAGAATAAATTAATCATTACATTCAACTCTCTTTCTTTATTACATTATTATTATATCATTTAACTAATTATTTGTCAATAGTTTTTTATTCTTTTTTTAATTTATTTTTGTTATTATTTTATTAATAAAAGTTTTAATTATTTTTGTTGTTAATAAGTTGAAAGTTAGTTGAATTAATCAACTAACTCAACAACTTTAACCCAAAAGTTAATATCATTTGTATCAACAAATTCATTGACATTTTTTAAAAACTCTTGGTCTTGTTTAAGTTCTTCAATTGCTTGAAGTGCTTGTTCTTTTGAAGAATAACAATACTTAAAAGTAAATTCTTCATAATCTTCAGGATATTCCTCCCCATTATTATATTGTACTAAATAAATTTTTTTCATTTTAATCACCTTTCCTCTTTCATCTTACATGCTAATTATAACATAGAAGAAAAGTAATGTCAATAGTTTTTTTAAAATTTTTTAAAAAAGTTTTAGTTTTGTGAAAGTGTAAAGTAAATGTAAAGTTCAAATGTCAAATTGACAAATTCTAAAGTGTAAAGTTTATGTAAAATTCGGTTCGCATCGCTTGTTTGCGACCCGCCAAATAGACCGTTGCAAAAGGTACACACATACTTTTAGAAATTGATTAGGTGGGGGTTAAGTTTTGTGAAAAATTTTAATTTGATTTTGAAAAAAAGTTTTGCCACGACCACTCACCCTCCAAATATTTTTTACATTTCTAAAATACTATTTTTTCTTTAACACCATCGGTTTTTCAAATTCACTATACATTACACAACTATGGTCTACACTTCTTACTATTAAAGCTTCTTGATAAATACTTCTATCAAGAGTATCTATTGCTGTGTATTTATAACTTTCATCGTTAAAATTAAATATAAATTCATAAGGAAATCCTCTTCCTTCAACAGGCCTTTTCTTTGCCCATAATTCAAACATTAATATTTCCCCTTTTCTATCCTTTTTCCATAATTGCGCGGTTTTGTATTTCCACCAGTTGCCGCGCTTACCATTTCATAAATACCTCTTTTAATTATTTTACTTGGTTTAGGTAATAAGCTCTTTGGCATTCTAGTTCTTCTTTTCATCTTCATTCTCCTTATAATAATCAAAAAAATTATTTTGCGGCTCTATTTTCATCCTCTCAATCGCAGCAGCTTCTGTTTTTTTAAAATCTTCATCTGGATAAATAAAATATCCATCATAATCCATCATTTCTTTTAATGTCGATGCTTTATATTCTCTAATCACTTGTTTTATGATTTTATACTTTAATATCTTTTCTTTAATCTCATCAAGAAATAACGCGGCTGCGCTATTAACTCCGTAATCGCCATCCTCAATTAATTCATCCTTTAAATTTTTAATTTCTTCAACATATGCGGCGCTGCGGTTACGTGCTTCATCAACCGACATCTCTGCGCCATTCTCATCAAGCTGTTTTTTATAATTCATTAAAGTTAATTTATACATTTCCGCAGGTTTATAACATTCAGCGATAGGTCTTCCATTGCTAAAATCTGTAATATACAATAATAATCTAGCACAATGACTTAATTGTTTTCCATCATATCCATATTTTTCAATCTTCTCAATAATTCCAGGATAAGGATGACAAAGTGCCTTATCTTTTTCATAAGCCATTCCCGCAATACATCTTAAAAACTGTGCGGTGTCTGCGGTAGCGATTTCATCGCGGCGATCGAATATTGGCTTAATCATTTCTTCATATTTAGGATTAAATACAATATAATCACTATACAATAGCTCAATATAACTAATATTTTCTTTTTTAAACATTTCAAACATTACGCGGATATCCTTAACCTCAGCATGTTCTTCATTATCTAAAATTTCTACTGCGGAAATGGGTTGCTTAGCTCTAATAAAATCATCTAAGCATGGTAAAACAATACTTTTAGTATCTACATCTGAACAATAGTCATCACTATATTCATCTAATCCATAGTTTTGACTACCTTGCAATGCGGTAAACACCACATCATATCCTGCGGCAACCAAATAATCATAATGTTCTTTTACTCTTGCGGAAATGGCTGCTCTACGATCTTCAACCTGGTTCATTTTTATCCATCCACCTTTCTGCATAAAGAATTATACAATCTAACCAATTTTTATCTTCCATTTCTTCTTCTAAATCATACCAATTTGGATTTTCATCTCATTCACTAATGCTATCAAAAGCATCACATTCATCTGCTCATTCTAATATTTTTCTTAATACTTTTATATCATTTTCTAACTTGTGAACATATCAAGGATAGTACATTTCACTTCCTTCTATAACTTGATAATAATTTACTTTATCCATAAAGACACCTTCTTTTATTTATTTTTCTTTATATAAATATTATATTATATTTTTTAATTAAAATCAAATCATACCTTTAAACAAACTTGACAAAACGAAATTTTTATGGTAGAATATAGTTAGAGAAGATCAAGAAAGGAGATGATTCTTACGGAAACAGAATTACAAGAAGAAGAGGTAATACAACATAGAAAGTTAGATTATTCATTAAAAATTGCGGAAGAGCGCACTAAATTTGTTGATGAATTATTACCTACTTTAACAAAAGAACAATTAAAAAATGAAAAATATATAGAAATATTATCAAATTATATTGTTTCCGCAATGACTCCCGAAGAAAAGAAAGAAAAGTTGATCTTAACTGAAAATAGAATGGTAACAGTCAACAAAAGAGAGACATCTATGCAACGTATCGTTGAATCATTAGAAAATGGCGAAGATGGATTATGAAGAATGGCTATTGAAAATGATAAAAATGTATTATTAACACATAAAAAAGAAATAACTGAGAAGGATTTAGAAGAAATAAAAGCGTTAAGAGATTTAAAAGAAGCAATAAAAATATTAGAAGAACAAGAAAAGAAGGCGACAGGTAAAAAGAGATATAAATTAAAAAAATGGTTAATAGAAATGCATCAAGAGCAATATGTAATTAAAGATTCTTATAAACCTACTATGGCCAGTTCAGGAGCAGCTGTTAAAAACTTAACAAAAATTAGTTTAGATGAACATATTACAATAGATGAAAAAGGAGAACCAGTAAGTGATTGCGCAGTTAGTTTTTTTAATCCGACACATGTTTGCGCATTACTTTGTAATTATTCTGCTTTAAAACAAGATTGTTGAGGAAAATTTTCTTGGGATTTCTGATATTTAATGCAAGATTTAGATAACTTAGTAGATGCAACTTTAAAAGATGATTATCCGCTATATTATAAATTATTAATTTATAAAATTGATGGTAAAAGTAATGCGGAAATACAAGAATTATTAAAAGATGAATTTGATATTACTTATACAGTTGAATATCTATCTTCTTTATGGCGTAATAAAATTCCTAAAATGATTGCGGAAAAGGCTAAAGAAGACTATTTAATGTGGCATTATACATATGAAGAATATGGAAAATGAAAAAGATGTTCAAGATGTGGTGAAGTTAAATTAGCTCATAATAGATTTTTTTCTAAGAATAATACTTCAAAAGAT
>Ga0310690_10009621_pt1 | contig 12108 bp, 14 predicted proteins | sample AusTroGonzalo_MG_2_FD_207661 | JGI IMG/M metagenome (GOLD analysis project Ga0310690, IMG submission 207661) | Bovine rumen microbial communities from tropical cattle in Woodstock, Queensland, Australia - Gonzalo_04 (v2) (version 2) | ecosystem: Host-associated > Mammals > Digestive system >...
TGTCCGAAATGTCGGACGGATGTGTGGTAGAATGATACCATCAGAAACTATGCGAGGCGGAGGAATGGAAAGGGAGCAGATCACAGCGAACACGGAGGTCACGACAACGGAGGTCGCTGCGATGTTTGGGAAGACCGCGCGTAGAATACAGCAGCTCACGCAGGATGGCGTCCTGGTGCCCGTGTCCCGGGGGAAATTCCGGATCGCGGATGTGATCGAACAGTGGATCGACCACCTGACCGGGGACGGCGAGAGCGAGGAAGAGCTGGAAAGAGCACGGGTGAAGCGGGCCGTCCACGACGCGAGGCTCAAAGAGGCGAAGGCGACGATAGAAACCCTGAAAGCCGACGAGCTGAAAGGGACCATGCACCGGGCGGACGACGTGAAGGTGCTGACGGAGGACATGATCTACACGATCCGGTCAAACCTGATGGCCCTCCCCGGGCGGGTGGCGGTCGATGCCTTCGCAGCGGAAAGCGCGGCGGAAGTCTCCGCCGTCATTACGAAAGAGATTCACAAGATCATGCGGGAGCTGGCGGCTTACCGTTATGATCCGGAGAAATATGCGGAGAGGGTCCGGGAGCGGGAACGCTGGATGGACAGCTGGGAAGACGAGGACGAAGAATGAGCGCACAGGGCACGATCCATTACATGGAAGACCTGATGCGGGGCTTTCTTCCGCCGGACGATCTCACGGTGTCGGAATGGGCCGAAGAGAAACGGCGGCTTTCCCCCGAATCCGCGGCGGAGCCGGGCGCATGGCGGAACAGCCGGACGCCGTACCTTATGGAGATCATGGATTCCTTCTCGAATCCGAAGGTCAAGCACATCGTGTTCGTCGCGGCTTCTCAGGTGGGAAAAACCGAAGCCGAAATGAACATCCTCGGGTATATCATCGACGAGGATCCGGGTTCCGTGCTCTTCATCCATCCGACGCGTATTGACGCGAAGGAATTCTCGACCTTGCGGATCGGACCGATGATCAGGGACACCCCGTCTCTGAAACGGAAGGTGGCGGACCCGAAGCAGCGCAGCTCCCTGAATACGCTTTATCAGAAAGCCTATCCGGGCGGGATTCTGACGCTGTGCGGGTCGACGGAAGCGCACTCGCTGGCATCGAAGCCGATCCGGTACATCATCGGGGACGAGCGGGACCGCTGGGCTGCATCGGCGGGCAAGGAAGGCGATCCGTGGGACCTTGCCATGAAGCGGCAGACGACCTTCTACAACGCGAAGGCCATTGAAGTATCGACGCCGACGATCAAAAACGCCTCGGCGATTGCCGCGGCATACGGGACCGGGACGATGGCCCGGTGGGTTTCGCAGTGTCCGCACTGCGGAGGATATCATGAGATCCGCTGGGAGAACATCCGCTTCGACTATGAGGAGCGGGAGATCAACCGGCACAGGACGTTCGAGGTGAAGAGCGTCCTTTATTTATGCCCCGAATGCGGCGCGGTATCGGACGAGAGGACGATGAAGCGGCAGCCCGCCCACTGGCAGCACGAGAATCCCGATGCGATCAAAAACGGGACCGTCTCATACTGGCTGACGGCCTTTGTGTCCGGCTGGATGCCGTGGGAAAAGATCGTTCTGAGCTTCCTCGAAGCGAAGGGGAACTCCCTTAAGATGCAGGTCGTGTACAACACGATCTTCGGCGAATGCTGGGAAAACCGCGGGGACACCGTGGACGAAGAGGGGCTTCTTTCCCGGCGCGAGGAATACGACGCGGAGCTGCCGGACGGGGTATTGATGCTGACGTGCGGGATCGACACGCAGGACGACCGTCTCGAATACGAGGTAGTCGGGCACGGCCACTTCGGGGAGACGTGGGGAATCAAGTCCGGGATTCTGATGGGGAAGCCGGACAACGAAGAGACATGGGCGGCGCTGGACGAGGTGCTGGATCATGTGTACCGGTTCCGGGACGGCGTGGGAATGAAGATCGCCGTGTCCTTCATGGATGAAGGCGGTCACTACACGCAGGAGGTCCGGGTGAGGACCAGGGAACGGAACGCGAAGAAGCTCTACGCCGTGAAAGGTGCGGCAGGACAGGACAAGCCGTACACGTCGCCGCCGAAGCAGCAGAAGATCCTCGTCAACGGGCGGCAGTACGGCGCCTGCTGGGTCTATTCGCTGGGGGTTGACGCCGGAAAGCAGATGATTATGGATTCCCTACGGGTGACGGAGCCGGGGCCGCACTACGCGCACTTCCCGCGGCGGGACGATTACGGGCCCGCATATTTTCAGGGGCTGCTCTCGGAGCATCTGGTCTATCACGAAGGGCGGCGGCAGCCGTGGGGCTGGGAGAAGATCCCCGGGCACGAGCGGAACGAACGTCTGGACTGCCGGAACTACGCGATGGCGGCGTTTCGGACGATCACGCCGGACCTCGACGAGCAGGAGAATAAGATCCGGGAAGCGCACCTGCGGAAGGCGGGGATCAAGACCGGGGCGACAGCTTCGGGGCCCAAGCCGAACGCTGCGCGGAATCTCAGGGAAAGCGTCGGGGAATCGCGGAAGGAAAAGACAGGACAGAAGACGCCGGACATTGAAAAGTACTATGATCCGTGGTGAGGTTATGACGAACACAAAGAAAGAGCGTATTCAGATGCGGCTGGACCACTATGTCCGGCTGCGGGACAAGCTGTACACCGCATACGAAGCTCTGCTCGACGGCGGGGTGCAGTCATACCGGATCGACGACCGGGAACTGACGAGATTTGACCTCAAACAGCTCTGGTCCGAGATCGAAGAGGTCGAAGAGAAGATCGACGAGCTGGAAGCCGCGCTCGCGGGTGCGGGGGCGAGAAAGACCGTTGCCGTCGTTCCGCGTGACCGCTGAGCCCGGGGTCCGGGCAGACAAATGACGGCCTCCACCTTCGGCGCGGTTCCCGCGCCTTCGGCAGGGCCGTTCGCCCGGGGTCCGGGCAGACAGAAGACGGCCTCCACCTCCGGCGCGGTTCCCGCGCCTGCGGCAGGGCCGTTCACCAATGTTGGGAAGCGGGAACTCACAGGAAAAAGGGCGGTCGGAGAGGGGCCGCCCTGCGGCGTATCAGAGGGGGATTGTCGGGGACGTTTCGCTCCTTTGCGTCCGGATGGCCGGATGGCCGGAATGACGACCCTCCTCTTATGCGCCGCTTTACCGAAAACAGGAGGAACCAATGGGAAAATACAACACGAGCGGATACAGCGAATCCGGCGCGTCCCGATACAAGCGGGCAATGCGGGATTTCATCGCAAACTCCCTGTCCGCGATTGAGGACATTGACGACAACAACCGGACCCTGCGGCAGCGGGCGCGGATGCTGTACATGTCCGGCTCCGTCGGGACCTCCGCGATCAACTCCACCCGGACGAAGGTGGTGGGGACCGGGCTGACGCTGAAAACGGCGGTGGATAGGGAACTGCTGGGGCTCAGTGAGGATGAGGCGAAGGCCTGGCAGAAGCGGACGGAAGCGGAATTCAAGCTGTGGGAGAAGAACTGCGACGCTCTGGGGATCTCTGATTTTTCCTCGCTTCAGCAGCTTGTCCTGAAATCATGGCTCATGTCGGGCGACGTGTTCGCGCTGGTGAAGGCGGGCGATCCCTCGCCCGTGAATCCCTATGCCCTGCGGCTGCACGTCATCGAAGCGGACCGGATTTCCACACCGAACTGGTCGAAGGGCGGGAACAGCATAGCTTTCGCGGAGACGGAAGGGGTTGTGCCGGATAAGAAGCCGGGAGCGGGGAGAAGAATCCACGACGGCGTGGAAGTGGACGAAGGAGGCCGGGTCACGGCCTATTATATCTGCGACCGATATCCCGGAGCCTGCGCCACCGGCGGAGAATGGACCCGGGTGGAAGCCATCGGAAAGGCCACAGGGCTGCCGAATGTATTGCACGTCATGGAGAGCGAGAGGCCGGAGCAGTACCGGGGCGTCCCGTACCTGACGCCGGTCATTGAGAAGATCCTGCAGCTTCGCCGCTACTCCGAAAGCGAACTGATGTCCGCGCTGGTGCAGTCTTTCTTTACGGCCTGGATCGAGACGGACACGGACAAGACGGAATTCCCGCTGAACGATCCGGGACCGACGCCGCCGCTGCCGGAAGAGGTTCCGGGCGTCAAGTCAGAAGATGAGTACCAGATGGGGCCGGGGACGGTCGTGCACCTGAATCCGGGCGAAAAGGTACAGTTCGGATCCCCGCAGATTCCGACCGCGGGTTTCGACACGTTTGTGAAGACGATCTCGCGGGACATCGGCGCGGCTCTTGAAATCCCCTATGAGGTGTTATTGAAGGAGTTCACGAAGAGCTATTCCGCTTCCCGCGGGGCTCTGATCGAAGCCTGGGAGACCTTCAAGATGCGGCGGCACTGGCTTGTGAATTCCTTCTGCCAGCCGGTCTATGAACGCTGGCTTGCCGAAGCCGTGGCGAGAGGGCGCATCAGTGCGCCGGGATTCTTCGACGACCCGCTGATCCGTGCCGCGTGGTGCGGGGCGCAGTGGATCGGACCGGTTCAGGGCCAGCTCGACCCGAAGAAGGAAGCGGAAGCGGCCCTCGTTCTGGCCTCCTACGGCGTAAAGACCTACGAGCAGGTGACGAGAGAGCTGGGCGGCGGCGACTTCGAGGCGAACGCCGGACAGTTGAAGCGGGAGAACGAGCTTTTGAAGGAAGCCGGTGCGTCGGCTTTTCAGACGGGGCCGGACGAAGATCCGGATCCGGAAGACGGAGAGGAGTGACCGGGCCGGGCCCGGGGTCCGGGCAGACAAATGACGGCCTCCACCTTCAGCAGGGCCGTTCACCCGGGCGGTGCCCGGTGACAGGAGACGGCCTCCACCTTCGGCAGAGCCGTTCACCAATACAGGGAAGCGGCAGGGGGTTCGGGGAGCGGATGAGTTGAGGGAGTGAAATGACAAACCTTGAATACTTCCTCACGCTCTCGGAGCGGAGGATGGCGGAGGTGATTCTGAATCTGACGGAAGACCTCTGCTTATACTGCCCGCACGACAGGGAACACCGGTGCCGGGAAAACTGCGCGGCGGGGATGGCCGAATGGTTTCTTCTGCCGATGAACGGCAAATCGGATGTATGGAAAAGAAGGCCGGGCGGTGCCCGGTGACAGGAGACGGCCCGAGCGGTGCCCGGTGACAGGAGACGGCCCGAGCGGTGCCCGGTGACAGGAGACGGCCTCCACCTTCGGCGCGTCCCGCGCCTTCGGCAGGGCCGTTCACCAATACAGAGATACGGGAAAAACCGGAAACGGAGGAAACATGAAAAACGGAAAGGCTTCCGGCTGGGAGATCAACCGGAATTTCTATTCGATGGCGTCCACGAACGGGGTGGACGCGGAGATCACGATGTACGGCGAGATCGTGGAAGAGGTTCCGCGGGACTGGTGGGGGGACCCGATTGACGGGGACTTCATCACGCAGTCGGATTTTCTCGCCGATCTGGAACGGGTGAGCGGCTGCAAGACGGTCACGATCCGGATGAACTCCCTCGGGGGTGACGCGGGCGTCTCGCTCCTGATTCACAACCGGCTGAGAGAGCTTTCGGCCAGCGGGACGCATACGGTCTGCATCGTGGACGGTGTGGCGATGAGCGGCGGATCGCTCATCATGTGCGCCTGTGACGAGGTGAGAGTGAATCCCGCGTCTCTTGTGATGATTCACAAATGCTGGTCGATCCTCTGGGGCGGCTACAACGCGGACGAACTCCGGCAGGCGGCGGACCATCAGGATGTCGTGGACCGGGCGCAGGCTGCGGTCTATACGCGGAAGACGGGGCTCTCCGAAACGCAGATTCTCCACATGATGGGGGACACCACCTACATGACGGGGAAGGAAGCCGTGGAGAAGCACTTCGCGGACAGCCTGATCGAAGATGCGAAGCCGCTTGAAATCGCGGCGTCGGCGGACGGGAGACGGCTTTTCGTCGAGGGCAGGGAATTCCATCTTTGCCCCGGAATGTTCGCGCCCGATACGGTCCCCACCCGGGAAGAGAAACCGGAGGCAGGGGATGGCGGCGAGGGAGCCAGCGCGTCCGCGGCGGCAGCGGAACCCGTCACACACAACGATCCTGCGGCGACGGCGGAAACTTCCGCCGCGCCTCTCGATACACCCATATCACAGCCGGGAGCACCCGGCGCGAATGAAGGAGGAGTGGCAGTCATGACACTCGAAGAACTCCGGGCGCAGTACCCGGAACTGGTCGCCGAAGCCGAAAGGAACGCGGCTCTTCAGGCGACGCAGAATGAAAGGCAGCGGCTCGCCGAGATCGACGCCATCGCCGGAACCATCGGAAACGCGGAGATGGTCCGGGAAGCGCGGTACGGTGAGAGTGCCTGCGACGCGAGAGAACTTGCCTACCGGGCGGCGAGAGCCAGCGCGGAGAGGGGCAGTCAGTTCCTCGGCGCGATGAATACGGACGTGAACGCGTCCGGCGCGGCAGCGGTCGCCGCAGCGGTTTCTCCGGATGAGAACAAGGCTCCGAAGGACAAAGAAAAGACCGCGGCTCTCATCAAAGAGACGCTCGGAAAGGGGGACGAATAATCCATGAAGCAGCTTGACAAGAAACTCGGCACGATGACCTACGACGGTCTGATCGCCGACGTGCTTCCCCACACGCTGGTGGGAGGCGGGACCATCGCCGCACTGGACGCGGAAGCCACGCTCGTCCGCGGAACCCTGCTCGCCAAGAACGGGGCGGGCAAACTCATCGTGCTGGGATCCGGCGGCACCGCGGGGACCTGGAACGGTACCGGCGACGGTACGACCGTGAAGTTCAATCTCGTGACCGGCGCGACGGTTCCGACCGGTATCACGGAAGTGAAGGTGAACAGCGTCGCCGTCACTACCGGATGGAGCTACAACGCGGCCACCGGAGACCTGATTTTCGAATCCGCGCCGACGAACACCCATACCATCGCGGTCAAGACCGTCACGGACGACAGCGTTCCGGACTGCATCCTCTGCGATGATATCGTGGTGGGAACCGCAGACGACGTGAGCACGGAAGTCTATACCGCCGGATGCTTCGATCCCGCATTCGTGACCGTAGCGGAAGGCTACACGATCACCGCCGCGGACATCGACGCGCTGCGCGTCCGCGGGATCGTCTTCAAGGACAAAGCGACGAGATAAGGAGGGAGAAAACGATGCCTATTCCGATTGATCTTCTGTCTTCGTACTCTCTGAACCAGATCCGGAATTACGTGAGCCCCGTGCCCATGTTCTTCCGCGACAGGTATTTCCAGACGGGTCCGAAGGACATCTTCACGACCGACTATGTGCTCCTGGAGCGCAAGCAGGACAGCCGCCGGATGGCGGACTTCGTGGCAAAGCGGGTCGGAGATATTCCGATTGACCGCGACGGCTACGAGATTTTCAGCTACCGTCCCCCGAAGGTGGCTCCGTCCCGTCTCATCACGGCGGACATGCTGGAGGAGCGTTCCTTCGGCGAAGCTCTGTACGGCAACCTGACGCCCGAACAGAGAGCGGTCCGTCTGCTGGCGGACGATGAGCAGGAACTCGAGCGCGTCGTCGCCTTCCGCGAGGAGTGGATGGCCGTTCAGATGATGCTCGGCAACGGCTTCTCCGGCACCGAGATGATCGACGACGTGACCCCCGGCGAGTCCTTCGACCTGAAGTACTACGACGGCCTGACCTCCCCGCACGTCTATACGCCCGGGGCGGGCACCAAGTGGGGCGCGTCTTCCACCTTCGCCGGAGTCTCCGCGCAGATCACCGCGATGTGCAACACGCTCCTGAAGCGCGGCTGCCGCGCGTCCGACCTGATCCTCGGTTCCGAAGCCGCGGAAGTGTTCTGCGGCGTGACCGGCCTGATGGACCGGATCGACAAGAACTCCGGCTACATCACCGGCGAGCTCCGCGAGCAGATCACCGCCTATCAGGGCGTCCGCCTCCTCGGTGCGCTCAACTTCGGCGGTCACATCCTCACGATCTTCGTCCCCGAGACCACCTACACGGCGAAGAACGGCACCGAAACGCTCTTCTTCCCGGCAAAGGGCATCATGGTCACGGCTCCGAAGGTCGCCCGCATGATGTATGCGGCCGTGACCCAGATCGACCGTGGCGGCGAGAACTTCTCCACCCATGCGGCGACCCGCGTCTACAAGACCATCGTGGACGAGAAGAACGACGAGCGCAAGCTCCGCGTGACCGCCCGTCCGCTTCCGGTTCCGGACGCCGACGCGCCTTACATGGTGTGCGACAACATTCTGGCTGAATAAGGGCCGGAGAAAAGGAGCGAAAAATGACAATCAGAATCGAAACCGGGCTGTACGGATATCTCGACGCAACCGGCCGGTATCGGACCGCGCACTCCGGCGATGAAATCGACCTGGACGAGGCGGAAGCGGAACGTCTCATTTCCCTCCGCCTCGCCTCCCGGGGGCCGGGCCCGGGGTCCGGGCAGACAGAAGACGGCCCGGGCGGTGCCCGGCGACAGGAGGCGGGTTCGGGCGAGGAGGAACAATCCGGCGCGGAATCCGCGCCTGCGGCAGAGACGGCCGGCGGGTCCGTGGAAACCGCAAAGCCTGAGAAGAAGGTCCCCCTGTCGAAGCTGAAAGTGGCGGAGCTTCGGAAACGCTGCGAGGAAGCCGGGGCATGGGGCTGCGAACGGTGGACGCGAGACGAGTGCATCGGATTTCTGACTGAGGCGGAAGCCGGGGACGACATCCCCGCGGGCGCCGACGAGGACATAATCGTATGAGTTTCAAGGATATGGTTGCCGCGGACGTGCACGGGGTCTTCCTCAACCTCGCGGAATACGGCGAGCTGCGGGATATCTGGTACGACGGGAACGTCTACAAGGACGTGCCCGTGGTTCTGTCCGGGCTGAAAGAGAACGACCGGAAACGGCTCGTCTCGGGCGTCAAGGAACAGGGCGGACGGAACTCCGTCGCGGACCGCGTTCAGGGGCTCTACAACGAGCAGATCGTCATGCACTGCGCAGTATCGGACCTCGGCGGAAAGCAGCCGGAGAACGGGGCGCGGCTCCGGATCTCGAAGGGCGAAGGCTCCGCCCGGTGGCGGGAGTACTACGTCACGGCATCCGTATCCGACATGGGAATGCTCCGGGTGGAGCTTGCGGGGCTGACGGAATGAGACTTGTTGAGATTCAGGTTGACACCGAGCAGGTCAAACGGGCGGAGGAAATCCTGAGAGGGATCCCGGGCGGAGCGGAACAGGCGTTGCGCTCGTCGCTTTTCCGCGCCCGCCAGCACCTGTGGGCGCAATCCAGGCGGGAAGTCCGGAAGAAATACGACATCTCGGACGAGAATATCCGGGCGGAGCAATCCGCGCGGATGACCTACCGCTATTCTCCCGGCGTGGGGGTGGAATTATACGTGAACTTCTTGGGAAACAAGATCCCCCTGCACAAGTTCAACCAGGCTTATCCGGAAGATCGCGTCAATCAGAATAAGCTGGTCTATGTCTACACGAATAAGACTTACAAGAATTCGTTGTACGGGCATATCACGGCGGTGGCTCCGTCCGTCCCGGCAAAGGCGCACCAGTACAGGGATTCGCCCGTCGAAACCTTTCGGCACGCGTTCGTCGCGCGGATGCGCAGCGGTCATGTCGGCATCTTCGAACGGGACGAGGGGAAGACGCGGTTCGATCCAAACCTGCCGATTCACGAGATGAAAGGCGATGCCTTCGCGCAGATGGTCGGGGAAGAGAGCGTTCGAACCGCTCTCAAACAAGATGCCACAAACACGCTTGAAAAGCGGCTGGATCACGAAATCGAACGGATTCTGAAAGGGTACGGGATGAAATGACAAGACTTGACTTTCTGAATTCCATGAAGCGTTTCACGGAAGAGATCATGAAGGATCTCATGCTGCCCGTGCGGGCTCAGGAGGACGGAGAGGATACGATCTACCGACCTCCCGCCGTCTACCGGATGCGGCTGCCGGATATGGGGGCGACGGACAAGAAGGCTCCCTACATCCTCCATCAGCTTGTCACCGGGGACGACGAGCAGAAAGCGGGTCAGAGAGACGGGTCGATGGTTCTTCTGCGGTCCGTCTTCTGCGTCTATCATCCGATGCCCTTTGACAATCCGGACGAAGAGGAAGGGATGCTCTCCCTCGTGGAGGTCATGGAACGGTGGCGGATCGGCGTTCTGAGAACGCGGCTTCTCGACGGGCGGTACAAGCTCGATCTTGACGCCGCGCCTTTGGAAGCGCTCTACTATCCGGACAACATGGCCCCCTACTACATCGGGGAGTTCGCCTCGAACTGGCGGATGCCGGAGATCTCGCAGGATACGAAATACCTTGTCAGTCTGGCGGGCAGCCCGCCGAAGACGGACGCGGAAATCGCCTACGAGAGGATCATACAGAGATTCTGAAACCGGGTGAACTATGAAATACTGCGTTTACATCGGCCCTTCCGTCAGGGGGGCCATGATTTTCGGGGCGGTGATCCCCGGAGACAGGGCGGAAGTGCTGAAACGCTTCTCCGCGCTGCTCGAAACCCACCCCACAATGAAACCTCTCATCGTGCCCGGCGAGATCCTGCCGGAAGCCCTGAGAGAGGTCAAGACACCGGGGACCGCGCTCTACGCGCTCGCCAGAACCGCGGCGGAAAAGTTCCCCGAGAAAGAGAGGAAAAATGATTAAGCACGGCGTATACGTCAATGAGCAGGCGACTTCCGTATCCACCCCCGTTGTCGCGGATATGGGAATCCCGTTCGTGATCGGCGCGTCCTGTATCTCCCGGGCCTCGAACCCGGCGGAGACAGGCATCCCCGCGATCTGCACGAGCTGGGAAGAGTTCTGCCAGAAGTTCGGATACTCTGAGGACTGGGCGTCCTACAACCTCTGCGAATTCGCCTACTCGCATTTCAAGCTCTTCGGCTGCCAGCCGGTTCTCTTCTGCAACCTCGTATCGACGGCGACGGCAAACCTCGTCAACGTGGCCGCGGAAGACATCACCCTCACGACCCACAAGGCGACGCTTCCCGCGGAAGCGGTGGCATCGACCATCGTTGTCAAGAAGTCGGGCGGGTCCGGGAACGCTTACGTCGAGGGGACGGACTACACCGTCACCTACACGGACGAAGCCTGCCTCGTCTCCATGATCGCGACGAGCACCCACTACTCCGACACGGCCCTGAACATCGCCTTCAAGAAGACCAATCCCGCGCTTGTGACGGCGCAGGCGGTTGCGATCGGCATGGAAGCAATCGAGCTCTGTATGCAGACGGGGATCATCCCGGACCTCATCGCCTCCCCCGGATACTCCTCCGACGCGGCGGTGGCTGCGGTCATGGCGGCGAAGGCTGCCGGGATCAACGGTCTCTTCCGGGCAAAGGCGGTCGTCGATCTTGCGACCGGCACGGGCGGCGCTCACACCTACGACGCGGCGAACACGATCAAGACCCAGGGCAACTTCGTTGACGAGAACATGATCGTCTGCTGGGGCTCTCTGGGGCTGGGAGATCATGTGTTCCACCAGTCCACGCAGCTCTGCGGCCTGATGGCGCGGATCGACGCGGCGAACGGCGCACCCTACGAATCGCCCTCGAACAAGAACTACCGCATGGACCGGCTCCTCGTGGAAGACACGAGCACCCCCGGCAGCTACAACACGGTGAATCTGACGAAGGCGCAGGCGGACGTGCTGAACAACGCGGGCATCGTGACCGCCCTGAACTTCCTCGGCGCGGGCTGGGTCTCTTGGGGCAACTACACCGCATGCTATCCGGCGAACGCCGACGTGAAGGACTACTTCATCTGCATCAGCAGGGTCTTCGACTGGGTTTCCAACACGTGCATCCGGACCTTCTGGGGCAAGATCGACCTGCCGATGAACCGCAGACTGATCGACAACATCATCGACACCTGCAACATCTGGCTTGACGGTCTGTCCGCTTCCGGAAAGATCATCGGCGGCCGCTGCGAAATGATCGAGGCGGAGAACCCCCTGACCGACCTCATGGCCGGTATCATGCGGGTCCACATCTACATCACGCCGCCGTCTCCCGCGCAGGAGATCGACTTCACCCTCGAATACGATGTTTCCTACGTGGAAGCACTGTTCGCGGGCTGAGAAGGGAGGTAACGAAACATGAGATACGATCAGGTACTCATCA
>Ga0310690_10009622_pt1 | contig 12107 bp, 9 predicted proteins | sample AusTroGonzalo_MG_2_FD_207661 | JGI IMG/M metagenome (GOLD analysis project Ga0310690, IMG submission 207661) | Bovine rumen microbial communities from tropical cattle in Woodstock, Queensland, Australia - Gonzalo_04 (v2) (version 2) | ecosystem: Host-associated > Mammals > Digestive system >...
CTGCACCGTGTGCGGTTATGTACATGAAGGAGATACTCCCCCTGAAAGATGTCCTCAATGCAAGCAACCCGCTGAAAAATTCAAAGAACTGGTTGAAGACACTTTGTCTTTTGTCACTGAGCACGTACTCGGCGTGGCTAAGGACAGCGACGAGGAGATGATCAAGGATCTCAACGCTCATTTTATGGGAGAAGCTACCGAAGTGGGTATGTATTTGGCCATGAGTCGTCAGGCTGACCGCGAAGGTTATCCCGAAGTGGCAGAGGCATTCAAACGCTACGCCTTCGAGGAGGCCGAGCATTGCGCCAAATTTGCCGAGTTACTCGGTGAGGTGGTCTGGGATACCAAGACCAACCTGGAAAAGCGTATGATGGCCGAAAGCGGCGCTTGTGCGGATAAAATGCGCATCGCTAAGCGCGCCAAAGAGATGAACTGGGATGCCATCCACGACACCGTTCATGAAATGGCCAAGGATGAAGCCCGCCACGGACAAGGTTTCGAGGGCCTCTTCAACCGTTATTTCAAGAAATAATCTGTTGAGACGTTTCATGAATCGTCTCTATAACGAAAAAGACGGAATCATGCAAATGATTCCGTCTTTTTTTATGCTATAATGGGTATAATCCTTTTATAAAACGATTAGAAATCAGTGCAGATAGAGAACATGAACATGCCCTTCTTGTTGGCAATTTGCCAATCTTCGACGCCCCACGCGTAATCGAAACGCAGGAAATAGCCGAAAACGGAGATACGTGCACCAATGCCGAAGCCGCCTACGAACGGATCCACTTGTCGCTTCACCTCCGCATGGATAGGGCCGCTGTCGATGTAGCGTGTGTAAAGGCAGTTGTCTTCGGAGTAGGGGGTAAAGCCCGTCCACGCCGTTCCGATATCACCGAACAGATTCAGCTGCAATGAGTTAAGCAGATTCCATCCGACTCTATGTCCGACAAGCAGTTGAACGATGGGTACTCGCAATTCCCCATTGAAAACGACGAACGATGTGCCGTTGCGGATATTCTGCGTGAAACCGCGCATATTCGTGGCAAGAGTCTGATAAGCATAATTTTTGGTCGGATCCACCATGATATCTCTGTTGAATTTGGCACCGATCCAAGAATCGACACCGCCCATGTAATAGACCAGTCGCGCCGAACCAGTGTTCGTACTTCCAGCTAATCGCAGCGCCAAGGTCATATTGCGGTAAAGTTTGAAGGAATGCCGCGCATCAAAACCGACGACAAATAAATTAAGAGTCTCTCTTTCAAGACGTTGCTCGTATTCAGCGAAGAGTTTCAGCTTGGTTCCGCGCCACAGATTGGTGTACAATTCCTTCGATGAATCGAAGATGTACTCCAGTTTTGCGCCCGCCCACACATGATGTTCGTTAGGCGTTTGCAAAGTCTGGTCGTTCAGCGCTGTGACCACATTGGTTTCATACCGACCTTTCAAGGTCAGCCTCATGCTATTGGTCTTGTTGAATGGGAGTTTCAAAGTGTAGAAGAGGTTGTTGGAGCTTTGTCGGTAAACGTAATTTCCTACCTGTGAGGTGATAGACTGCCTATGTAACGTAATCTGTCGATCCAGTCGTCGTGAAAGGTTTTCATAGCTGAACAAAAATTCATAACTACTTAAATTCAAGCCGATTCTGAAACCACCTGTAATTCGGTAGTCTTCAAATAAGTCGTTGATACCCAACATGAACAGAGCATTTAACCCGGTGTTGAGATAGATGGGATTTGTTCCGCCTTCAAATTGTTGATAGGAAGTATTCAAAAAACTGAAGTCGGCTTGTGTAATCACTTGGTCGATAGAGTATTGCACCCGATATGGCAAACCCACAGGAATGGGGAAACTCTGTTTGGTTTTAGCCGACGTATAGGTCGTGTCACTGTCGAAATCGCTCGTTTCCACTTCATTGGTTTTCGTTGCCCCAGAGACGACAAATCCATGCTCTTGTTCTCCGATTTCCGCTTTAACACTATCTTTAACCTCTTGTTTTTCATTTTGTTGGATCATATCCTCCAGCACTTTTTTGTGGAATTTCGAAGGCTCGATAGTGGGGTGGTACAAGTTGTGGAATTCCGTGAACCAGATGTGCTTGTAATTCTCCATCAGTGAGATGTCAGCGATGGTATTGGTGGCGGGGTTGTAGGCCTGTTCCATGATGTTGAACGCGCGGTCGGTCAGTGGATACTTGGTGGCGTAGTACATGTAGTGCACAGCCGTGTCAATACGGCTGATAGAGCTGTCGAAAACTGCCTCGTAGCGGTTCACTACACCGCCTTCATCGCTCAGGAAGAGCAGTCGTTGGTCGCCGGCAGGCTGCAAACCGAACTCATTGGCGTAAGGTGAATCGGTGATACGCAGCAAAGCCGAATCCTTTGCCTTGAGGTTATACTGAAACAAGTTGTATTTTCTATCAAGAGAAGCATCCAAAAAATTGTCCTTCAGCAAGATGGAATCCACAGGACGGTTGGAGGCAAATGCAATTTGCTTCGGATTCATATAGACAGGATTGTAGTCGTCGTAGAAGTCGTTGGTGATATTTTGGTACGATTTAGCCGCAAAACTGTAAAGGAAAATGTCTGATTGCCCGTTCTTGAATCCGGAAAAGAGCATTGTCTGTCCGTCGGGAGCATAGCACCAGGAGGTGATTTTTTCCACATTCACGAGGAATTTTTTACCCCAGCGACGTTTTTCCAAATCGTAAGGTTGATAGAGGCAATCGCCTTTGTATTCGTATGTTAAACCCAAAATCTCACCTGAAGGATGCCAAGCGATGAGCGGAAAACTGAGGTCGGGGTTGTCTTCCGTCTTCTGGTACTTTTTTAAGATGCACTTAGGATGCTTCCACTCGGCACGCTTCATCCAAACGCGCACTTGCCCGGCCTCGTTTGTCACGTAGGCGTATTTCTCGCCATCTGGGGAGAAGCAGAAACGAGCATAATCGCGCTTTTTATTGGGTTTTTGAAGGATCTCTTCGCCTGCTGGCATCTGTTTCGACATGTCAGGGTGGAACATGACGACATAATATTTGTACCATCGAGTGACCAAAGTCTTGAACGGTGTCAAGGTGGCACGTTCCAAGCCGCCTTTGATGTTTTTACTGGAGCGGGTGTAATAGAGCACTTTCGGGATAATCTCTTCGCCGTAAATGTCCACGATGTACTTCCAGAAGGAGTGTCCGGCATAGGTGGCTTCCACAGGAGAGAGCTCGTCCATAAGGATGTAACTGTCTGTGAGAATGCCGTTTTTGACGTGTGCTTCCACATCGCTGTTCCAGTGTTCGCCGAAATAGGAGGATAATCCACTGTAGAACCAGCTTGGCACATTCATCAGGTAATCTGCGGAGATGTTTGAGCCGACCGTTGCGCCCTGCACCATCCAGTGGGCATAGACGTTCATAATGCCGCCTCTGATCATGCGGTCCAAATGCGCGCGGTTGCCGTCGAAATAGATGTAGATTTTCGTGCCGTAGATGTTCGTCACGCCGCCCTGATTGTAGAAATCTTCGTAATCGTAGGCGAAATTCGACTCGCGGAAGTCGGATTGCGTGTTATAGACGATGATTTGTAGCTTTTTCTTGGAGGTGTAGTTCAGTATTTGCTCAATTTCCGACACGATTTCCGGCGTGCGGTAGAAAACGTACTGCGCTAAGGACCGACCAGTAGGGTAGTAATAGACATCGTACTGCTCCGCCCGCAGGTACTGCCAGTTAAAGTTCTGATGCTGAACACGGTTCTTTCCAAACGTGAGTTGCGACCCGTTGTAGAATTGTGCGTGTGCCGAAGACAAAAACAGACAAAGGAACAGCCACACCGCCGCGGTTTTCAGCAGCAGCGATGTTAAATGGTTTCTATGTTTTGTTCCTTGTCTCATTTTATTTTTCGGTCTGTAGAGACATGCCATGGCGCGTCTCTACAATGTCACGTACATCGTTTATATTATATATGGTTTCAAAATTTGTTCGATAAATGTCCTTTTCTCTTTCAACAGTTCTTCCGTGCGGGCCTCCATGATGAGGCGCAGATAGGGTTCGGTGTTTGAAGGGCGGATGTTGAACCACCAGTCGGCAAATTCCACGCGATAGCCGTCGAAATCGAGCATCTTTTCGGGAGTTTCCTGTGCGATGCAAGCCGCTTTCACCGCTTCCATAGCCTCCTTTTTATCTTCGATGGTGAAATTGATTTCGCCGGAGTTGGCGTACCGTTTGATGCGGGCAATCAATTGTGACACAGATACTCCACGTTCTTTCATCTTGGAAAATACTCGCAAAGCCACCTGAGCAGCAATCATTGCGGAGTCGGAGTAGAAAAAGTCGCGGAAGTAGTAGTGTCCGGCATACTCCCCACCGAATGCGCCGTCTATTTCGCGTAACTTCATGGCGGCGTAGGCGCGACCCACTCGCCAGATGTACATCTCACGACCCATCTTTTCTAAATATTCCGCCACCGATTTGGAGGTTCTAATATCTTGAATAACAAGTCCTTGAATATCTTTTTCCTCTATAAAGTAGTGACCTAACACAGCGATGATTAAATCTGGGGAGATGAAATTGCCGTTTTCATCGACGAACATCACACGGTCGGCGTCTCCGTCAAAGATCACGCCTAGGTCGGCGTGGGTTTCGCGAACTTTCTCCTGCAAGGCCACGATGTTCTCCGCCTCCAACGGGTTCGCCTCGTGGTTTGGGAATGTACCGTCTAACGTGTCGAACAGATACGTGGGCTTGTTCCCGAAAATCTCCTTCACCAAGATGGAGGCCATTCCGTTGGAGCAGTCCATCACAATATTCAGATTGTCAGGCGAATAGTGGTACTGCGATTGGAATTGGAGATACTCTTCGCGCACCGGATAGTCGATGACTTTCCCTTTTGGTGCAGTAATGATCACCTTCTCGTGCAGCACTTTCTGCTCTAGTTCGCCTAATCCAGTGTCATAGCCCACGGGCAGCGCATTCGTTTTGGAAACCTTTAACCCATTGTATTCCTTAGGGTTATGGGAGGCCGTTATCATCACCGAAGCGTCAAAATGGTGCTTGGCGGTGAAGTAATATACCATCGGTGTGGTGGTCAGTCCCATGTCATACACGTCCGCACCCGCGTCGGTGATACCGCGCGACAAAGCCTCGAACATATCTTGTGAGGTAATTCGCATATCCCTGCCTATCAGCACTTTATCGGCTTTCAGCAGTGACGGCAAAAAAAAGCCGAACTTGTAGATCGTCTCCAAATCGAAATCTTTGCCATAGATTCCGCGAAAGTCGTATGCTTTAAATGCGCCCATAGTTTTCCAAATTGGGTGCAAAAATACGATTTCCTTGGATATCTCAGCGATGATTTTCAGCGAGTGGTTTTTATTCGGTTTTGCGACACTTTTTCCAAAATCCTGCGAAAATTTCACACTTTTTTGAAACACATTTTTAACAAATTTTCATAAGTATCTGATTTTCAGCGAGAAAATATTTTAAAAAAATTGTACATCGTATTGATCTGTGTATTACTTTTGCAGTGTCTTAGTTCACTAATACACTAATTAAATATTAAACGATATGATACAATTAAACAATGTCAAATTCGGGTACGACAAGAACCGCCAGCTTTTCAACGGGGTGAACTGGCAGTTGGAGCCCGGTCATTTCTATGGATTGCTTGGCCGCAATGGCGCCGGCAAGACCACCCTGTTGAAAATCATGACGGGGCTGTTGTTTCCGCAGTCGGGCGACGCCCTCATTAACGGCGAACCTGCGTACAAACGTACCGCGCAACAGATGAGTGATGTCTATTTCCTTCAGGAGGAAATTTATGTTCCCCATCTGAAAATCAACCAGTTCGAGGCCGCTTTTGCACCGTTCTATCCCAACTTCAGCCACGAGCAGTTCGTGGAGTACTTGAGGGAAATGGAAATGGACAACATGTTAGGCTTCATCGACAAGTTTTCGCATGGACAGAAGAAGAAGGTGATGATTGCCTTTGCGTTGGCCACTAATGTGCCGCTGCTCATCATGGACGAGCCCACCAACGGTCTCGACATCCCTACGAAGAGCATCTTCCGTAAAATGATGGCCGCTTACGCTGACGAGCAGAAAACCGTGCTGATCTCCACGCACCAGGTGCGCGACCTGTACAGCCTCATCGATGCGGTCTCCATCATCGACAACGGCCGCATGATTCTCAACGCTCCCTGCGATGTTATCACTGAAAAACTGCTCTTCGATAAGAATGACAAAATAACTAATAAACTCAAGGAGGATCTTAAAAATGAGGGCAAAGCCGAGGAATTTAAAGAGGGCAAGTTGTTCTACAGTGATGAGACCCCAGGTGGCATCCTTCAAGTGAAAGAAAATGTAAATTACCTTGATTCCCCCTTGGATTTGGAGATGCTCTTTAACGCCGCCGTCCTTAACAAAAATGAGTTCACGGAAATGTTCAAATAACCTTAAAATCAGAAGATTATGAAAAAATACACCAATAAAATATTAATCATCACCGCCATCGTTTTGCTGTTGGGCCTGGTTATCGGCTACACCATCGATTTCCAGACCGGCTACCGTAGCGGAAGAATCACATATGAGGAAATCAAAAAGGATTCGACAGAAGTGCTACATTTCAATGGTTTGGATGAATTAGAAACGTACGCCGATTCCGTATCCCAAAATCAACCCGAAATGTCTAACCAATAAAACCGTAACATTATGAATATCAATAATATCATTAAATTAATCAAAGCCTACTTTTATGAAAATTGGCGGAATGATCTCATCTATTCATTCGGCATCATGGCAGCATTATCTCTGATTATGACGATTGTGTCTGGCAGTCCTTTTTTGGCAGAGATAAAAATAGCGGCTGTTGTGTTTATGGTCTATTATCCGTGCCGCTTCTTTTCCAAGCTGCACCAGCCTTCAAGCAGGATACACTACCTGATGACACCTGTGACCAACGCCGAAAAAGTGGTGACGGGTATGTTTTTGACCAACATCTATTTCGTGGCAGGCATTGTTTTGTCTGTGCTGATTGGACAGATTTTGGGATATGGCATAGTGAATATGTATAAACCGGGCATTTTCGCGCCATGTGGAATCCACAATTTAGGTGAATTCTTAAAAATGCAAATTCCCACCAATGGATTGAAAGTGATGATGTTCTTCACTAGTATTTCCACCATGTTTTTCGCTGCTATCTATTTTAAGAAGAGTCCGTTCTGGAAATTGCTTTTAGTAGGTTTTGTTATCACATTGGTTGTTGGAGCCATCATGGCAGGTGTCGAATGGTTAAATGTGGTGCTGACGATTCCTGCAGAAATCCGCAATGGTCACTACTATAAGGTAGTGGAGCACAACATTGTCACTTCCAGTAATTGGTTCTCGTATGTCGCCTACAGTGTGTCGATTGTCTATTTCTATGCGATGAGTTTTTTGAGAATGAGAGAAACGGAGGCATAGTATGGATTTCAAGAGCACACAAACCATCTACCGGCAGATCGAGAACTGGGTGTTCGAGCAGATTCTGTCGGGCGCGTGGAAGCCGGGCGAGCGGGCCAAGTCCGTGCGTGAATTGGCCGTCGCTTTCGAAGTAAACCCCAACACCGTCATGCGCTCCTACGAACACCTTCAGAACCAGGAGATTATCACTAACAAGCGCGGCATCGGCTTCTTCGTCAATGAGGACGCCCCCGAGAAAATCCACGCCATCAGAAAGAAGGAGTTCATGGAGGAGGAGGTGCCAGAGTTTTTGAAGAATCTCAAGTTGCTGGGAATTGATATACAGGAAATTGTGGAATTAGGCAATAGTAAATAGGCAACAGGCAATAGGCAACAGGCAATAGGCAATAGTAATTAGGGAAAAGAAATTTATGTACTTTTGCACCCAACTATTGCCTTTTGCCTAATGCCTTTTGCCTAATGCCTTTTGCCTAAAAATGAAAAAACAATAATATGAAAAAATTAACAATCATTACCTTAATCTTCTGTGCATTAGCAAGTCAGCTAACCGCGCAGAACAGCTATTGGGTGTTCTTCACGGACAAGCAGAACACCACGTTCGATCCGTATCAATACTTTGATGCGAAGGCCATTGAGCGTTACGCACAGTGCGGGGCGGATTTGTACGACATTACCAACTATCCCGTGAACAGCAGCTATGCCGCGCAGGTGGAGAGCGCCTGTGAGGAGTTAGTGGGCACTTCGCGGTGGTTCAACGCAGCGGGCGTGATAGCCACAGAAGAGCAGATCGCCATCATCCAACAATTTCCTTTTGTGGCAGGTATCCAGCTGATTGCCAGCGATATGGAAATTGTTTCGGAGCCTGAAGAGGAGATTACGTCTAAAGGTTTCAAGGACTACAGTGCCCAAATCAACATTCACAAGGGTGAGATGTTCAAACAGCACAACATCACGGGCAAGGGCGTGCGCATTGCCGTATTTGACGCTGGTTTTCCAGATGTGAACACGCACCCTGCGTTTAAGCACATGCGTGATAACAACCAAATTGTCAAGACCTGGAACTTCGCACAAAAGAAAGAGAACGTCTATTTGGCTAATTCGCACGGTCGCATGGTGCTGAGCTGTATCGGTGGTAAAATCAGCGATACCACATGGTTGGGCATGGCTCCTGAGGCGCAATTTCTGCTGGCTCGCACCGAGATAAATACCGAGCCCTTGAAAGAGGAAGTTTGGTGGGTACAGGCACTCGAATGGGCCGACCAAAACGGTGCTGATATTGTGAACAGCTCCCTCGGCTACGGCAAACAACGTTATCAAGTGAAACAGATGAATGGTACTTCCATGGTGGCAAGGGCTGCCAATACCGCCGTTCGCAAAGGCATTTTGGTTTGCAACGCCATGGGCAACGAGGGCGACGACAAAGAGTGGAAGATGCTCATCACGCCCGCTGATGCCGACAGCATCCTCTCCGTGGGTGGCGTTTATTCTATTAACCAACTTACCGAATTCAGCTCTTTCGGCCCGACAGCCGACGGTCGCATGAAACCTAATGTGGTGGCCATGGCTCATTGCTGGGTGGCCGGCGAAAAGGGCAACTTTACCCAAGCTTACGGAACCTCCTTTTCATCCCCGATGATGGCTGGTTTCGCCGCCTGCGTGAAACAGTTGCATCCCGAATACACCGTTTGGCAGTTGAAGACCGAAATTGAGAAATCCGGCAACCACTATCCCTATTTCGACTATGCTTATGGTTACGGCGTGCCGCAAGCTGGCTATTTCTTCGGTGAAAAGCCCGAAGTCAAAAACAGCATCTCTCTGTCAGAAGATGACAATGCGGTGTATGTCACAAGTAAGGAATCCGCTACCGTTTTCTACAAAATTACTAATGGCGACGGCTCAATTGACTTTTACAACCAGAAGGATATTAATGAAAACAATGGCGCTATCCGTTTCTTCAAAGACCGGCTGCAAAGCGGTCAAACGTTAGAAATTTGGAGCAACGGACAGATTCTGAAGTATGCCGTGGGGCAGAAATCGTTACCGAAAGTAGATAGCCTTACCGCAGAAAATGCCAACTATTTCAGCTGCGCGAAGACAATCTCCATTCCCGACAACGATATCTACACCCGCAAATTCAAGACCACATACAAATTCAGCACCGTGTTGAACTTCTCCTTTATGCTTCCTTCCATGTGGAGTCCGAATGGCAATATCTGGACTGGAGGTAGGATTTCTCACGGTCTAACCTTCGCCTTCGACAACTGCTGGCGCGTTTCAAAACCTTATGCCATAGGCTTCCGCTTAGGTTTCGGTTCCTCTTGGTATGCGGCGGAGAGTCCAATATTTGTCAATCCTGCTACTGGTTTGCCTGATGAAACGATGGATATTAAAGTGGTCAAGAGTAACATCAAAGTCACGAAATTTGATTTGGAATTGGTTAACCGTTTCATCTTGGGCTATGCCGGCAAAGAATGGTGGTACTTAGACGCTGGTATTTTCGGCGAATGGAACACTGGAAGCCGCTATAAACTCCAAACCCAATGTGGTGATGAAACCAATACGCATATCGTCAAAAAGTATCTCAATGATGGAAAATATGGTCTTGAGATGAACCGTCTCGACTACGGCGTGCGTTTGCGCGTGGGTATCACAAGAAGATTCGCCATCTATGGACAATACCGCATTTCCAACCTGTTGAAGGTGAAAGGCACAACCATTCCAGACTTCCCGAAATGGGAGGTTGGCATACAATTGTTCTGATGACTTGAGACTTAAGACTTGAGAAGTCAATAATTATAGTTAAAGTCAAAGTTAAAGTCATAATACAAACACTATAAGACTCAATATTGAACATCCCGCACCCTGAAATCATAGCCATTAACCCTTAGGGTGTGGGAAACAAAAACCGCAACGGCATCCATTTGCTGTTGCGGTTTTTATGTGCAGAGCACGTAAAGGTCGTCTCGCTGGTTGATGCAGAGTACCGGTAGTCCCGTCTTGCCGATGATTTTGCGTTCTCGGGGACCCGTGAGTACATCGGCGAGGGTGTAGTAGCGGGTCATCATGATGACCAGTGTACCGGATTCGTGCGTGTCCGTTAGGGCATATGCATCCAAGTGGCTTTGCGATGGCACTTGGTATTTATCGTATGATATTTCCAGATTTTCGTATAGCTTTTCCACGAAATCTACATTGTCACGCACTAGTTTGGTCAATCCTTCGTCTTTGTATTCGGGATAGAGAATATGAATGACGGAGCCATAAAACCGACTGAAATAGCCCGCCCACAACGCTTTTTCTTTGTTTTGGCGCTCGATGTCCAGCGTAAGCAGGATGTTTTTGTAATCGGTGACATTTTCAAGATACGTCGTGACGGTCATTACGGGAAACCGCGACTGACGGATGAATTTGAGGGCTTTTTTTACCGAGAAGAGACATTCTGCACGGTCTTCCACAAAGTGTGCCACCCCAATGACAAACATGGCCGTATTATGGTCTTCTGCATACTTGAACAGCGTTTCTGGAAAGATATAGTCCGTCATCACCTGACAATTGGCAACTTTTGAAACGGCAGCCCGAATATCTTTCAGCAAGAGGCTATCATCGGGAATATGACGCGATTCAGGCAGCCCAAATCCGAACCCGAAATTGGCCATGACGGTCAGCGAGGCCTGGAACACTTCCGCCAGCATTACACCATGGTCCACCGCGACCCGCCCGACGCGGGAGTCGTCGGCGATCACCGTGATGTTGAGGTTTCGGTCGCGTTTTATCGGTTCGTGTATATCCATTAATGCAGTCCCTTTACGACAGGTTTGGCGGCCACATACTCCTTCAGGTAGAAGGGTTCGAAGTATGCAAGGTTTTCGAAATCATTGTTTTGCCACTTGCGAAGGGCGGTAGGGAGCATATTTTTCGCGGAGACGGGCGCGTCGATGAAGCAGGCGTTTGGGAAAGTGGAGAGCAGTTCGCGGCATTTGGGCATTCCATTGCCGCAGAAGAGCACTTTTTGTTCCGAAAGAAGCTCTGCGAAGGTGTTTTCGTCGATGATTTTGGCGGAAACCTCTTCCAGCGGCTTCATGTTGAAGTCGTAGCGGGAGGTGAAGACCTCCATTCTGCGGGCATCAATCATCGGGATAATCTGCGGTTGCTCGTCGGAAGATTTTGCCCATAACGCTTTGGCTCCCTGTGCGATACCTTCGAGCGTGCTGATGGCCATCACGGGAATGCCAGCAGTGTAGGCGATGCCTTTGGCCGTGGATACCCCGATGCGGAGTCCCGTGTAGGAACCAGGTCCGATGCTCACAGCCACACCGTTTAGGTCGGCAATCTTACAACCGCCTTGTTGCAGCACTTCATCCACGAATGGTAGGAGATTCTTGGCGTGGTTGTTGCCACCCGCCTCCTCTTTCACGCCGATGATTTCCGAACCTTTGGACAATGCCACGGAACATACGTCGGTGGCGGTTTCGATGTGTAATATGGTTATATTTTCCATTTTTTCATTTTTTTATGCAGGGGCTTACGCCCCTCTTTTATGCAGGGGCTTACGCCGCCTGCCTATATTATGTCAGCCCTACGGGCTTTTTAAGGAAGATATTTATATATGTTTCTTCGATCGTTATCTATTGCCTATTGCCTGTTGCCTATTGCCTAATTC
>Ga0310690_10009624_pt1 | contig 12106 bp, 15 predicted proteins | sample AusTroGonzalo_MG_2_FD_207661 | JGI IMG/M metagenome (GOLD analysis project Ga0310690, IMG submission 207661) | Bovine rumen microbial communities from tropical cattle in Woodstock, Queensland, Australia - Gonzalo_04 (v2) (version 2) | ecosystem: Host-associated > Mammals > Digestive system >...
ACTGGATGCGCTGTCACGCTCCACGGATTAAGGCACGGCTTCGCATCGATTCTTTACAAAAATAATATCGATATCAAGACGGCTGCATACGTTTTAGGCCACGCTCAAACCTCGACCACTTTGGAAATTTACACCCACCTGATGGAACAGGACAAGCTGCGCACGGTGAGGTCGGTTTTGAATCAAATTTAGTGTGTACTTTAGTGTGTACTTAAAAGGTAACTTTTCTGCTAAAAAGTAGCAAAAAACTTCCTGTTTTGATAGATTTGGACATAAGAAAAACCCCTTTAAACAAAGGAATTTCCTTTATTTAAAGGGGATTTTCATATGGCGGAGAAGGAGGGATTTGAACCCTCCAAAAACCCTTTATTTAAGCCCAAAATCAGCATTGGTGTGTACTTGGTCTGCGCTTTTGTGCATTTTTCAGGATTTTTTACCTGCGTTTTTTCACACTTTTCAAAGTTTTACCCACATCTTCCGTTCCGTTCCGGAGAGGAATATGTGAGGAGTGGAAATGACGGACGGACGGTACTGATTTTGTTCTGCGTACCCTCCCCAATCGAGAAATGCGCCTGAATTGACAAAGAGTCTGTCCACCATCGTGACGTTATTATTATGACAGTCTACTCTCCAGAAGCCTTCCTTGAAGGCTATATTCTGGTGAGTATGGCCGTAAAGATATACGTCCGCATCTGCGATCGAAACGAGGTCGGCTAATCGGTTGGCCTTTGCGCCTACTGTCCTCCCTCCTCCGTTTCCGTGTGTAACGAGGATGGTATAGGGAACCTTCTTGTAATGATTGTGCGAGTTCTGCGCCCCAAACCGAAGGAATATGTACGCCATGCCTTCGGAGTATTTATCGTCCAGGCCTAACTCCATCGCTATGAGCTTCATCAGGTCGATGCCGGATTCCCTTGCCGTTCTGCGTTCATGGTTGCCTTGAGTAATTGCAAGGACCTTATTCGCAATCGGCTTAAGAGTCAGGACCGCCTTCACGATCTGCTCCATCGGCGAATAAACTTCGGTGTAGGTGTCGGATCTGGAGGATTTGGTCGCATTGTTCATTATGTCACCGTTCACGATGGCATAACAGTCCGGCGTGTCCTCCACATAACGAATCTGCTTCATCAGTTCCTGTTCGTTAGCGTAGGGATCTCCGATATGCGAGTCCGATATACACACAAGCTCAAGCGTTTTGATATCAGGGGAAAGGGAGGAAACGATCGTTTTCATATCTCTTTTGAAGTATAGGAAATGGAGTTCGTTTTACAGATTTCTTCTATTTGATTTTTCAGTTTTCCGTTGATGCCTGAAATAGTCACCTGATACTTCGGCTCCGTCTTGGGAAGGAATTTCGCCCATGTGGAATCCTTGTTGTTGGCAATCCACATATCCTGACCGATTCTGTACCATTTATAGGTACCGTCATCAAACGAGTCGAGGACATTGTAATACCCTGTATTACAGTAGCCTTCCGAATATCCCTTCGTGGATGCCGTAGGCCTTACGTTGAGAGCGTCCGCTATCACTTGCACCTGATCCACTTTGGAATTACGGACAACAGGCGTTCCGGTGTAGTACACAAACTCATACGGACAATAGATGAATCCGGAGAACGTGTAGGCCGAGGAGAAGTTGTAGCCGTTGGCCTTGTAATATCTCTTCGTATAGAATTTGGATCCTGAATAGTTGGAGCCTGTTGCGATAACGTCTCCGTTGTCCTTTATCTCCGTGACCACCATGACGTGTCCGGCAAGGGATCCTTTTCCTTGCCATACCATAATGGCGTTCAGCTTCGGATTCTGTCCCCTGACAAACCCATCGTCATAGTTCCAGTAGATCTCCGCATTGTTACGGCACATTCTGGACTCGATGGCTTTGGCTTCCTCAAGGCCTTTGGCGTCCGTTATCACCTTCAGCCACATTCCGTGCGCCATAGCAACGCAGTTCGGCAGCGTATAGCCTTTCACGTTGCGCTTGATACAATGCGCATATCCGCCGTAGTTCACGTTGATGAAGTTCTTGTCCGATACGGACGGAACAGCCGTATAAGGCTTGAACAGATATGTCATCCTACGCTCTCCTCTTCATATTCCTCACCCTCAAGGTCATCGACTACATCATCGATCCCGGCAAGGTCTTTGTGATACTTGGCGGTGCTTATCTTGAGGATTCCAAGCAGAATGGCTGCCACAGCAAGGAATGTCCTCTGCACTTCGTTCCCATAGGGCAGATTCCATATGTCCGCTATGTCCACATAGAAAGCTGCGAGAAGAACCAATATCTCATATATGGCTTTAAGGATGTCATATGTTCTATCTGATAGTTTCATCTTATTTCTCCTATCAATGGCGAAAGTATTCGTTGTATTCGTCCAACGCTCTCTCCATTTCGCCTGTGTTGTTGTTGGTGGCGGCGTGTTTCAGTAACTGATACACCATGTCACCCTGTTTCTGTTGGTCTTGCTGAATGTCATCAACTTTCTCGCCAATCTTCTCGACATCACGCTGAATCTTGGTCATGGCTTCAAACGGCTTCTTGCCCCAATTCCAAACCACAGTAATCGCACCGATGATGGCTGCGAGAGTGATGATGTCTTGTACTGTAACTGTCCATTCACTCATGTTTGATTACCTCACGATATTGTGATTGTGCCGTCACCTGTGATTAGAGCAAACCCACCATATCCCACTTCAATGTTTCCTGTGGCAGTCAAAGTGACCTCATCGTAACCATAGATTTGCAGTTTGCATTGACCTTTGTAAAGGACTATCTCGAAATCGCCAGGCAAATCTCCATCGGTGATGTCACTATACATTTCTCCATCATATAGGTTAGGACAAACAATTGTATAACCATTCTCGGATTCGTTTGTTATCGTGACAGTAGCCGTAGAGAAGTCACTACTTCCCCCACCGCCACCGCCACCACTTTCGCCCATTGCGTTGGCAAGGAGCATTTCAAATATGCTCATGCTCCCACCTCTTTCCATGTTGTGCCGTCAAAATAGTACACTTTCTTGGTGTTCAGTTCGTAGAACAGAGAGTTCACCCCGCAATCGGTCGGCTTGGAGTCTGTGGATAGTCCGGAAAACTCTTTGTAGTTTCCATTGAATCCTGAATTGTCTTTGATTTCTCTAATCATTTTTATCCTCCGATAAGATCACATAGTTTTATACCGTACACCCTGGCGGTGTAAGTTCCGTTTATTGTTCCAGACCTCGATGAGTTGTATCGTGCATACATAGCAAAGGTCGCAGTCCCGTTGCTCGTTGTTGTCACGGTACACGAGTTCGGATATATTCCATATGCTGTGGTACTGGAAGTAGTCTGCGTCACGCTTGACGATGATAACTTGGCGTTCCATTTAGCGTTAGCCATCACCGCAGCGTTCTTCGTGGCTGCGTTCGTAGAGTTCACTATGAACGCTGCTCCTACGGTAGCCATATGTCTGTTAGCCACTTTTGTATCGACAGACGTTTCTACTAAAAGAACGTCATAGGCGTTGATATTCGTAGCAGCTACGCTCACGTTCATGTTCGTGGAAGATGTGGTCGATGTGCTGTATGCTCCTATTGCCTTTGTAGACAAAAGGTCTCCGATACCGCTTCCGCCACCTCCGGACACGTTGACTACAAGAGAAGCGAGGTTCGTGACATCGTATGTTCCGTTAGCGGTTTTTGTCTCGGATCCTGAAACGAGTTCCGAAGCTGATACTGTCACCGCCGTACCGTTGGCTGTTCCTGCTGTAACATATCCAGCCGTTCTCGTGACCATTGGCGTGACAGTAATGGAATGATTCGTTACTGTTCCTTTGGATGCACTCGCAGTAGCTCCGCCTGTTGCCACCGTTGCCGAAGCGTATGTAGTGACATCTTTCGTACCGGCGGAAGTAATGGAGAGCGTTCCGGAAACAACGTCACTCGCTGAAACTGTAACTGCTGTACCCGTAATAGAACCGCCGTTGATATATCCCGTGGAGTTAGTGACAAACGGTGTGACTGTTATCGAATGGTTACTGACCGCACCCTTTGACGCCGTGGGAGTTCCAGCGGATCCTGCCTGAACGCTTGTCGATGCAGAAGATGAATAGAATCCTGCCGGAGCCGTTACCGTTGCACCTGAAGCGGAAAGGTCAGAGGAGGTTCTTGAGGTAATAGCTGAACCCACATAGTTAGACGGAATTGCGTTGACCGTTACCGCACCTTCCATCATATAGTTCGTTCCACCGATGGTCTGTGAGGATTCTGTGGGAGTTACGGATGTGCCTGTTGCTATGGCATTGTAGTTGGTATCTATAACGCTGACAGGCGAATCTATCCACCCATAATCATTGACCTGAAGATAAGCTTCATTATGCCATTTACGCTGACCGTTCTGCGTGGTGAAGTAATTGTCAACTATACCCTGTACATCTGCTTGAGGTACAGTAGCCGTTGCATAGTTGGTTACATCTGTGACCCCTGCGGAAGTGATGTCGATATTCCCTGTAGGAGTTATCCCACCACCGCCTGTTTCGATGTTATCCACCGCTTCGACCATCTCGTCAAGCGTTAGCGTTAACGCTTCTCCGCTTTTGTTCGATATGGCATTGGCGAGGATATCAATCTTGTTTTTATCGACTATTACATTAGGCATAACTGTTGCTCCTAATAATTACGATTTCATCCCAACCCTCGGAGTAGGTGGGCGGTTCAAAGAATCTCGATGCGTTGCGAAGTATTTGTGGATGACGATTCCTGTCCTCTCTCTGTATGGATTCGTCTGTTGTCACATCGATGAAAATGCACCTTTTCCATCTGTTCTGTGCTGCGAGGACTCTTTCCCTTTCCTCGGAACGACCAAAGTACCCCTCGACAACTACATCTCCGCTTGTCTGCTTAATTGCATCAATGACACGATTTAGTATGCCTATATCATCTTGATGTAATACACTTGCGAAGCGTTTGCTGAATGTGGTTTTCCCTGCGTTAGGGAGTCCGCAGATCATCGTCAGCATTTTAAGACCACGCTATTGTGTCAGACGTTGACCATAAAAGAGTACCCACCGCTTTAATTTGATTGTCCATAGGGAAATATCCACATGAATATATTGAAATGACAGTTAGACTATGATAAACAACAGCCCCACTCAATGTGCTTGACTTACCCCACGGATGGAAATACTCCACCAAAATATTGGGAACATTACTGTTGGCTAATATATCCGCTAACTGTGCATATGTTCCCGACACTATGCTTGGAGTCATATTAGCAGGTGTATCTGCTCCGCTATCGTTAGTATGAGTAAGCCGAATTACTGCATCATATCCACCACCCCCTGCATTGGCAATTCCGTTCTCGATCTTGTTCATGGCGGCTGCCGTGATGGTGTCCCCTGTACTCCATGATGTTGGTGTGTAACTCATATTAAGCTCCTATCTCGGCATAGCCGACTTGTGCAATTCCCACTCTCGGAATGCTTCCGTCTGTGATGCCGTATCCTATGTTATTCCCGTCTGTTATCGTACCTTCGGTCTTGACGCCCTGCGCTGTGTAGAAATAATACCCAGCAAGAGCCTTGTCTGCCGTAAGAGTCGTGTCAGAAATGTCTATGCCAGCCACATTGACGTTCGCATACTGATAGTTGGTGACGTCATATGTGGTATTGGTGGTGATGAAAAGCGTACCGCTTACCAATTCACTCGCTGAAACTGTCACCGCAGTTCCGTTTATGGATCCACCGCTGATGTAGCCTGCGCTGTTAGTAACATTGGGCGTGACAGTAACAGAGTGGTTTGTTACTGTTCCTTTGGTCGCAGTAGGTGTTCCTGCTGTTCCGGAGGGAACGGAAATCGATGCGTAGTTTGTTACATCAGCCGTTCCTGCCGATGTGACGGAATATGTACCGCTTACGAGTTCAGAAGCCGATACTGTAACAGCTGTGCCGTTTATCGTACCGCCCGTGATATAGCCTGTGGCATTGGTGACGCTCGGTGTGACCGTGATGGAATTATTGTTCACGGCTCCTTTGGACGCAGAAGGTATACCAGCGGTTCCGCTGGGCATGGCGTTTATCTGTACGGAATACAGTCCGTCATATCCTTCATCGGCATAAATAGTCTGCGAGGATAATGTCGGATCTATGTTTGTCTTTGTCTGGAGTTCAGGGGAATAATCTACTTCAACCGTGACAGAAGCCAGATTCGTGACGTCATATGTATTGTTTGCCGTAAACGTATCTGAACCGCTGACGAGATCCGAAGCGGAGATCGTGACAGCTGCTCCGCTATATGTTCCGGATCCTGTTATCCATCCCTGCGTTCTCGTGTAGAACGGAGTCAGTTTGACGGAATGATTTGTTACTGCATCCTGTACGATATATGGGACGCCGATGTTTCCGTTTGATACTGATTTGGATGCGGATTCCGCATAAAAACCAGCCGGAGCCGTGACAGTAGGACCACTCACGCTTAAATCGGAAGATGATTTGACTGTGAGCTGCTGCGTAGCCGTTCCGATGAATGAAATGGTTCCGCTGGATCCGCTGTCTATGTATCCTGCTGATATAACAGGAGAAACAGTCTCTGAAGTGGAGACTGTTGCCGTAATGAGTCCGCCTGTGCTTACAGAAATGGTCGGATTCTTCTCGATGTTGACGTTCGGTACTGCTGCGCTTCCACTCGTTATGGAAACAGAAGCGTTATCCTCGTAATATCCCAGAGGAATCGTCACATCAGGACCGCTTACGGATATGGAAGATGTATCCCGTCTGTCTATGGCAGAACCCACATAGTCGGTCGGAATGCCGTGGACAGTAACGTCACTCGTCATCATAAGGCCGTTCGTCTGAAGGCCTATTTCCGACTCCGTGGGCGTTATTTCGTATTCCCCTGTATACGGATCCGGATAAATGGGATATCCTTCGCCTGTTTGCAGGAGGACAGTCTCGTCCGGACCGGTCTTCAGCCTGACAGGACAACCGTTTAAAACTTTAAGTCTAATCGCCATATGCAATCACCCTGTCCAGTAGGTTGCGCATAACAGGAATGCGCTTGATCTCGGTGGCTTCTCTTACGCCACTCGCATTTATCCAGTTCACCTGGATCTCCACGGACTGATTCAGATTGAACATCGCACTTTCTTCCTGCGTCAGCGTGAAGGTAATGGATGTATCCGTCACCTGGCCATGTGTTTCCGTGGAGATGATAAGGTCGGAATCTCTTTTCTCAAGAGCTGCCGTTGGAAAGTCTTTAGGACCTTGTTCCATTGAGACGTATATTTCCTGACCTTGCGTGAGATCTTTTCCCTCTACTAAAAGGGGAATTGCCGGAGTTGTGTAATTAATCATTCTCTTGTTACTCCTTATGTTGGGAATACGTCATTAGTTATCCATGTGTCGCTGACTATATAGTCTGTCGATGCCGAGAAGTTGGTGCTTACAAACTTGACTGTGCCGTTTGTCTGTATCTGTATCGGTGCGTTACTGTCTACCGCCCAGGCCTTCACCGCTGTCACCACTTTATTGATTCCGTATGGTGTGTAGCCTGTCGGCAGATAGCAGATCTCCTGACCTCCAACAACGGACGAGGGAGAAGTGAAACGGATATACAGCGTAACTGTATTCCCTGATCTCATAACGATTCCGTCTGTTTTAGTCGTGATGCTGTTGTTCCAGGCAGCAGCCACATTCAAGAAGTTGTAGGAATATATCTGATTCTCTATTGGTATCGCTACGATAGCAGCACCTGGCACGGATCCTCGTAAGTCGTTGACGTAGGTCACGTTGCAGCGTTCCTGCATGAAGTAACCCATGTCCGTCGATACGCTTATAACGTCTCCGGACGAACATTTACGGACAAATATATCCCACACCGATGTGGCCGTCTTAAACGCGAACGCTTCAAACGCCTGACCGGTGTAGGTTCCTTCTATGCTGTCATAGTACAGATATACCGTTGACGGATCCGTACTGTTTTCGTTGGCAAATCGCAGGTACAAGTTTACCGGTTTATTATCCAACGCACGTTTGACGTTGAAACATACCGGCTGTGCCAGCCACGTCCCTGTGACTGTGATGGTCGCGATCCTCGCATATCCAGCCGAGCCGGACGAGCCTACAGCCGACCATGAATACGGAAGGTAAGGTATACGATTGTATTTGCCATTGGCTACAAGGCTCCAGTCCTGTGCTAACTCAAGCCTGTTCGCTGCTTGTGCGATCATGCCCATGCCAATGCCGGGGAGATTGACGTTGATGTTCAGGGGAACCGCTACCGTAGGAACTGTAAGACCTCTGGTCGTGGAGTTGCCGACAGAGTCTGTAATAACTCCCGTAACTGTATAGGAATGTGTGCTGTCGGTAGACGTGAAGTAGTAATAGTTACCACTCGTGGCGTTCGGATTCGCACCGCCGACCTTGACTGTTATGGTACCGGTGTTCCCCTGGCTTGAAAGTGAAACGGATCCGACAGCCTGTACTCTGATATGGTCTCCTGTATCGCTTGTAGTCCACGAACCGCCTGAATATGTTCCCCTAACAGCCTTGAATGTGGATAAGGTCGGATTTGAGTACGAGAGGAACGTGACGTTCTTTGTGTTATAGTTCGTCCGTCCTCTGGAGTCTGCTACCGTTACCCTGACGGTCTTGGATCCTGCGGTCAATGCCATACTGGAAGTGAAATCCGCTCCACTTCCTGATACCGGTCCTGATATCGTATAGGTCGAGATCGTGGCGCCGGTTCCTGCCGTGGCAGAAGACTGTACCCGTAACTTGGTATATCCTCCGACATATAACCCCTGCGTGTTTATCCACGCATTCGTATTGACCGGAGATAACGTGATGGTCGGCGCAGTCGGTTTGATATCCGTTCCGACCTTGACTGTGCCTGAATATGATTTACTTCCGACCTCTGTCGCTCCGGAGAACGTATGGAGAACATACGATACCGTTCCGGAAGTGGAGTTCGGAAGTTTTGCATAGAAGGTATTCGGAGGAGTCCATGTCGCAGATGAGACTCCTGCGTTAAGTGTCGCAGCTGTTCCTGAAAGACCTGCAAACGAATATGTGATGGTATGCGTGAAGGAGTTCGATGCAGCCGTGACTGTGAATGTTCCCGCGCTGCCTATCGTTACCGTGGGAACCGTCATCGTGGATGCCCTCGGTATGGTGGTAAGCGTGAGAGATCCGTTCAGTCCACTCGGCATATTTATCTGTCCGGGAAGATATGTCTGCGTAGTAGGCGTGGACATCGTTGCCCAGACAGATATCGTCTTGGTACCGTCATTGTTGTGCTGAACGGTGGTCGTGCCGGAACATACTGAATATGTCGATACACCTCCTGAAGGGGAAGGCATCGATATCTGTTCGTATCTATCCTGAACAGTGGTTCCGTTGATGGATATCTTTGTGGTCAGGTAATACTGCTGGAAGTAGTAATTGCTGTTACCCGTCAGGACTAACGAGTAACTGACCTCGGAAGTATTGTTCGCAACAGAATAGCTTGATTCGGTAACGGTAAGCGTTCCGGTAAAGTTACTGTTGTTAGAACCTGTTCCGGTAAAAGTTGCCATGCTATACCGCCTTTACGAATGAAAGTGAATAAGGAGATCCCTGCGTCTTTATCTGAAGGTTTCCGATCTTGAACGTGTCAAGCTCCTCCAGTACGAAAGAGTCACCCTGGAAATATGCCTGTACGTTTCCGTATTGGTCTTGGAATGATACTCTGTCTGCTTCCAGAACGAGTACATAGTCGGACGAGGATGCGCCTACTTTTACTACGGGATCCCCTCCGACCATCTCCACCTTGAAATACGAGGAGAGATAATCGTTGCTCTGTACCAGTAACTCGTTGGCAGTAATTTTGCCGTCCATCGTAATGGCAATATCCGAGTAAGGCCCTGCCCATCCTGTGGATGAGTGTCCCATTCCACCTGCTGTGAACCGCCATACGTTGACACACGTCTCTGTTTCAGGCGTGTCCATGATCGCCCACCCTGTAGGCTGTTCGTATGTCGGAGATGTCGGATCGTTGTCGTATATGACTACGAAATAACCGCCGGTCTGCCCTGTGATGAGTTCCGTCTGCTCCATTATCACCTGCGAGATAGTGGTCAGATTCGGTACTTTTTCAAGCTCTTTGTTCTGGATGTTTATGGTGTCAGCCAGAGATACCTTCGGTGTTCCCACCTGTATCTTGTTGTATCTCTCAAGCAGAACGTCCGTTTCTATCTTGATGATCTCGGCCTGTTCCTGAATGCCTAACTGCTCAAATACCACTGTCACGATATCGCAGAGGTCACATTCCTCAAGTGTTCCGAGTTCTGTAAACGCGATATCAAGCGATACTTCAGGAACGCCCACTTCGTTGTCTGTGATGTAGGCCTGTGCTGCGCTTAACAACTGTGCCTGTGACGGCGCTTCCTCCCACTTATCAGTAAAGTCCACCGTCTTTATCTTCGTGTAGTCGAAGGAGCCGGTGGCGTTCACGATGTACGAATCAAGCTGAACAAGTTGTCCGTCTGATCCGTTCCAGTAGGGATATATGCCAGTCACTACGTTCTGGATGTTCCTCTCCTGATTCAGGTCGATGAGGTTCTTTCCGTATCGGATCACGAACCCTCTGTCCTGTCCTCTGGAGACATACAGTTTTATCTGGAACTTATCGAACTCATATTCGCCCTTGCCAAACACGTCCAGGATGGAACCTTCTGTTCCTCCGAGTAATGCTCGGCATGACTGCGGAAATGCTACGGAATAATCTCCCAGTACGTTTTTGTCTGTCCAGATAGTGAAGGGATTGTTTACGACAGAGTTGTCGATAAGTTTCTGTAATGCGTCAGAACAAGAAACGGCACCCGTGAAAGGCTTCACCGGAATGCCGCTCAAGTCATATGAGATATGCTGTGCATACACCGTCACTATTCCGTTTATCGGTGAATCAATGCGATAAATGCGGAACGGCTGCGGTGTTCTGTGAGGAGAAGGAATAGCGTATATCAGACATCTGTCCTGAATGTCCTCGAAGTGTATTCCGGTAATCGGATACCGAAGGACCAGAATATACTGTCCGTTTCTTTCCTCTGTACACACACAAGAGATGGTGTCTGTCAAAGCACCTAACCCCTGCGTGGTGAATGTAGTCGCGTCAGAAGGGAAAAGTATCGGCTTCATGTCCCCTCCTTATAATGTCCACCAGTTCGGCACTACCTTGACCGATGTAACGCTGCCGGTCCATGTGACTGTATTGGATCCGTTCGTCAGAACAGGGAATCCGTTAGACAGACTGATCAGAGAGTTCGCGTTGTTTCCGCCGTTCTCCGCAGTCTGTCTCTCGGAGTCTATTACGAGGTTTCCGGAGTTCCCTGTTATGGTAATCGTAGTACCGCCTATAGTGACGGTGCCGTTACCGGTACACGCAATCGTAAGAACCGGAAGCGCCGGTTCATAGTTGTTCGTTATCGAAGAGTTCTTCGCAGGAGTGAGTTCTGTCTTCCCTGATGTGAGATATCTCTGCGGTTTGCAGTCGAACGTGATGTTCGCTCTTCCGGCTACGTTCAGGATGTCCGTGACGTTCAGGGGAGATACATATACCGCCTTGCGGAAATATCCACTGTCATAGGTATCGGACAGTTCATAGTAATCGTGCTGATACAGCCATGTCGCTATGCTGATAGCATCAGGTCTGACGCTTCCGCTGTGGATGTACGCGACCTGATATGTCACCGTCACGTTATCATATGCTCCAGTATCGAAGAGGAGGTTTCCGCTTCTTCCTGGTACGTTTATGGATTCTATTACCCTCTTGGGGAATGTAACTACGGGACGATGCTCAACGAATATCCCGTAAGTCGAGGAAGTTGTTCCGTTGTATGTGAATGTACTCATGCCCAAACAGCTCCTCTCTGATTGACTGCGTTCTGGATCCTGTCCATCACCACTTCCGCGAGTTCCTGTACGCTCTGGCCTTGTGCGCCGTACACGGACAGATTTATTCCGCCTACGTTGGTGGTGTTGTTTATCGGCTGAACAGTAGCCACGCCACCGTTCATCGTCAGAAGTTCAGGACCGTTATCCCCTACGATTGCGCTACCATGGGAGATAACTCCTCCGGCAGCCATAAGTGCGT
>Ga0310690_10009625_pt1 | contig 12106 bp, 9 predicted proteins | sample AusTroGonzalo_MG_2_FD_207661 | JGI IMG/M metagenome (GOLD analysis project Ga0310690, IMG submission 207661) | Bovine rumen microbial communities from tropical cattle in Woodstock, Queensland, Australia - Gonzalo_04 (v2) (version 2) | ecosystem: Host-associated > Mammals > Digestive system >...
TTGCTTAAATTATTTCGATGCTGCAAAAATAGTATCTTTATCTATTATTAGGATGCAAAAAATCCAAAAGGTTGCAGTTTATTTAGAAAAAATTTTACACGCAAACCGCTTGCAATTCCTTTCCTAAAGCATGCAATGCATTGACGATCTTTCCGCTCTGTGCTGGGCGCGGTTTGCTTCTGCCGCAGATATAGTGTCCCAATTGCCGCTCGTTAATTCCAGTAAGGCGTGACAATGCCGCTCGTGTCAGGATTTTATCGTAGCAGTACAACAAACTTTGTATATCCATCTTAAACAGCAGTTCATACACATGGTCAAAAACAGCAGGGTATTCTTCGTTGTCTTCTTTAGCACAATCCACATAAAATTCAATACTCTCTTTCACATATTCTATAAAACTGGAGAAATCACCTGTAAAGGTGACCACCCAGCCGGGCAGCAGTTCGCAACTGCCACTATATCCACGCTCCGTCCTTGATGTTGATATGATTACTTCTTCCATAATATCTACTTTTCTGAATCAAAATACCAAACCTGATTGTTTTTCAATACTTTTCAATTCCGCACCCCACGTGTCATCACTTGGTTTTCCGTTTACCGTCACCTTTCCTTTCTTTATATGATGCCGAAACTGTCTATGACTACCTCGTTGATGTACGATAAACCAGCCATCATCTGCCAGCATTTTGAGTATCCTGCTCGTTTTTACTACTTTCACGGTTCAAAATAAATATAATGTTCACAACCGCAAAAATAGTAAAAACACTATTATGTAATCAATGGGAATAAAAAAGATATTAACAAAATTATTAACATTGTGATATGTTCAAGTGTGCAGGCTCGTAACCTTCGACTTGAGCTCTTTTACATACGGAAAATAGCGACATAAATATGACTTTCGTCCGATTATTGACAACCTATGTAAGCGCAGCGTTATAAATAGACACACCCTCCGCAACAATCCTCTTTCGCGCCGGTGACACTGCGCAGGCAATTGTTCTCCCCTTCTAAACGAAGTAATCCCAAAAAGGCGAAAATCAAGGCCTCTTTGTAATCGACGATTAGATTGTCGGGAACAATGACTTTTAACGTATCTCTTTGATGTTGAATTTGTTGGATTAAAAAAGTGTGGTGGGCGCCGCCGCCGGTGACTAACATGGTGCGGGCAGTTTCCGGCACGTTTGCGATGATTTGCACGGCAATGTGCTCTACAACGGTTCGGGACAAATCGACAAGGCTGAAATCTGACAAAAACGAAGCTAAAATGGGCGAAAAAACCTCGTCGTACCACTCTTTTCCCAAAGATTTGGGCGGTTTTTGGTGGTAATAGGCCAAGTGGTTCAGTTTTTCGAACAGTTCGGGAATGACAACACCTTCTTTGGCAAGCTGTCCGTCCTTGTCGTAAGGCAGTCCGGCACGGTTTGCTAACGCATTGAGTGCCATGTTACAAGGGGAAATATCGTATGCAACACGTTTATTCCCAGAACGATAGGAGATATTTGAGATGCCGCCTAAGTTGAGGCAGGCATCGAAATCACCAAACAGCAACTCATCGCCAATGGGCACCAATGGCGCACCCTGACCGCCCAACGCCACATCTTTGGTGCGGAAATCGCAGACCGTGGGAATTCCCGTTCGCGCGGCAATCACCGCCCCGTTTCCGATTTGGGTGGTCAGTCCGATGGCGGGCTGATGGAAAACGGTATGCCCGTGCGAGGCGATGAAGTCCGGTCTTGGACCATTCCCCAACCAAGCGTTGACGGCCTCCGCAAAGACTTCCGCCACATCGTTGTTCAACTTAACATACTCTAAAGCAGAAAGATACGGAGCATTGGCCAACCGCGTTTTGAACGTTTCGGAGTAGGGAACATTGGTCGCTTTTTCGATGCGATAGTTCCATTTCCCATCGTCGCCCTTCTCGAAACGGCACCATGCTAAATCAATGCCGTCCAAGGAGGTGCCAGACATTACCCCGATGCCTTCGCTCACCTTTTTCATGCGTTCAGAATTGCCGTTAACTTATTGAGATGCATACTGTTGGAACCTTTAATCAGAATCATGGCGTTCTCCAACGGATGCGCAGCGAAGTAGGCATTGGCCTCTTCTACGTCCGCAAAAACGTTGTTTTTTACAACCTTCCCGAATTCCTGTCCCACAAAATAGGTTTCAATATGCAGATTCTCAGCTAATTGTGATATTTCAGTATGTGCTTCCACACTGAGGTCGCCCAACTCGCGCATGTCACCCAAAATGGCCACCTTACGCGGATGATCCAGCTGCGAGAGATTCTTCAGAGCTGCCGTCATGCTGGTCAGATTGGCGTTGTAATAGTCGGAAATGATGACGTTACTGCCAATGCGATCGACCTGAGAACGATGGTTGGACGGCACATAATTCCCTAATGCTTTGGCAATTACATTGTCCGTGATCTGGAAGAAACGGCCTACTGCGGTGGCAGCCATAAAGTTCCAAATGTTATAACTACCGGTCAGATGGGTCTCCACTGTTTCGGTTCCCACACGGATGGTGAGATAAGGATTCATAGAAACTATCTGGTCCTCAGCATCTTGACCATAATATACTACATTGTCGTAAGAAAGACCGTTACGCAGCACATTGTCCGTTTCATTGACGAAAAGCGTCCCGCCTTGGGCTATTACATGGCGATAGAGTGCTTTTTTGGTTTGAATGATGTTCTCCTTGGAGCCGAATCCCTCAATATGCGCTACCCCAATGTTGGTGATAAGTCCATAATCGGGATCTGCGATGGCACATAGGTCGGCAATCTCCCCGACATGGTTCGCGCCCATCTCCACGATGGCCATCTCGTCCGTCGGTTGAATGGAGAGCAGGGTCAGCGGCACCCCGATGTGGTTGTTGAGGTTTCCTTTCGTGCAAGCGGTCTTGTAAGTCGTTGACAACACGGCGTTTATCAGCTCTTTTGTGGTGGTTTTGCCGTTGGTTCCCGTAATGCCGATAACGGGCATTTTCAGCTGTTGGCGGTGATAGTTGGCCAGCTGTTGGAGCGTTTTCAGCGCATCATCAACTACCACAGCGCGGGGGTTGTCCTGCAAATCGCGGTTTTCAGTGATGACGTATTTTGCGCCCTGTTCGAGCACCTCAGCGGCGAACTTATTGCCATCGAAATTAGCGCCCTTCAGGCAGACGAAGAGACAGTCCGGCGTCAGGTTCCGGCTGTCCGTGCATACGCACGAGGATTGTTGGTATTTTTTGTATAGGTTTTCCATATTGGTTTTGGTTTTTGCTACACATTCCACACTGCGCTTCGCTTTCTGTGGTTGCCCCCACACTGCGCTTCGCTTTCTGTGGTTGCCCCCACACTGCGCTTCGCTTGTGTGGGGTTAATTGCGCTTCGCGCGTTTTGCCCCTACGGGGCTGCTCAAGGAAGAGGTTTTTTTATTGGGGTTTTTCGTTAATGACTCCTAATTCTTTGTATTTGATGCTCAGGAGGTCTTGCTCCATCGCGATTTTGTCGATGACCTTTTTAAGGATGATGTCGAGTTCGCTGTTTTCGGTGTAGTTGGCGGGACCGATGTAGTCGGCGCGTTTCTGTTTGATGAGTTTGATGCAGCGTTCGCGGGCGCTCACGGGGCGCTCGGGAGTGGCCACTGAGTTGGGGTTATAGACAGCTATGGTAGTGCCGCCGTAGAGGTTAACCATCTTCATGGCGGGCACGTCGGTCTCCCCGTCGCCGATATAGATGAGGTTGGAGAAGGGCACGGCGCGCTCGTCTTCAGGTACTGATTTGTTAATTAGCGTGTTATCGTAGGAGTTGTAGATACCTTTGTTGATGCGGAAGAGGAATTGCGTCTTGTTGGTGTAGTTCACACCGAGCGCGGGCCAACAGGCGATGCCGTTTTCATCATACTGAAAACCAGAGGCATAGATGGTTTTAAAGTGCTTGCCGATACGGGTGCCTTTCACGATTTCACGCAGTCCAGATGAGATGATGAAGTGCTCCAAATGGAGATTCTGTTCGGCGGCGTAAGCGTTGATGCGGTCGAAATAGGTCTCCACCCCTTCGAAAAAGGTGATTTTCTCGCCATACTTTTCGAACGTATTTTCCCGAATATCAAGGTTTTGCTCTTTCGCTTTAATCAACATCAGGTGCATGTAGGCGAGCACTTCGTCCATGTCGTGCTTCTTGGCCAGTTCATTGGCTTCCTGCCAAAACTCACCCTTGTCCATGTTGAGATCCGGTATGAAGTTGTACTCCTGCATGTTGCCCGGAGCCAACGTTCCATCGAAGTCGTAGGCAATCGCCACATTTCTGTTTTCTGTAATCATATAGTTATCAATATCTTAGTATTAAAATCGTATTAAAATTAAAGAATAACCTATTCTGGCTGCAAAGATATTATTATTTTGCGAAAACTTTTTTATCTTTGCAGTTTTAATGAAGAACTCGAAAATGTTGAAATTAGCAGTCGTCATATTGAACTGGAATGGCCGGAAATTTTTAGAGCAGTATTTGCCAATATTGCTGAAAACGCTGCCTGATTACGCGGAAGCGGTGGTGTGTGATAATGCCTCCACCGATGATTCTGTCGCTTTCATACAGGAGCATTTCCCGCAGGTGCGGCTGTTGCAAAATGAAAAGAACGAAGGTTTTGCACGTGGCTATAATCTTGCGCTTCAACGAGTTGAGGCCAAGTATTACTGTCTGCTGAATTCCGACATTGAGGTGACCGACGGCTGGATTGAGCCGGTCATCGAGCAGATGGATGCTAATGAAAAGATCGCCGCGGTGCAGCCCAAGCTGCTTTCATACTACCATCGTGACGAGTTCGAATATGCTGGAGCCAGCGGCGGATACATCGACAAATATGGTTATCCGTTCTGTCGCGGGCGCGTCTTCAGCCATGTGGAGAAAGACCACGGGCAGTACGACACGGAGGCAGACGTTTTCTGGGCCACTGGTGCTGCCATGTTCGTGCGCAGCGATGTCTATCGCACCATGGAGGGTCTTGATGACGACTTTTTCGCCCACATGGAGGAGATCGACTTCTGCTGGCGCATCAAAAACATCGGCTACAAGGTGAAAGTGAACCCCGCTTCAGTAGTTTATCACATTGGCGGCGGTACTTTGCCAAAAAATAATCCCAAGAAAACATTCCTCAACTTCCGTAACAGTCTCTATCTGCTTATCAAGAATCTGCCTGACGATAGAATCCGCAAAACATTGATTCTGAGATTCTTCCTTGATCAATTGGCAGCCTTTTCCTTCTTGGCACAAGGGCATTTCCGGGATTTTACAGCAGTATATAAGGCCATTTTTACCGTTGCGCGTACGTATAAACAGTTTTTGGCAAAGCGCAGTACGTTGCCCAAACTTGCTTTCCAGGACTGTTATCCTGAATCAGTAGTGAAGTTGCACTATCTGAAGCATAAGAAAATTTTCGACGGAAAATCGTTTTCATAATCATCAAACATGGAAGTTTTTGCCACATTCTACCATTATTTGCTGCCAGTGATGGCGGTTTTAGGGGTATTTGTCTTTATCATGTTGCAGTTTGTGACTGCGCCCTACGGCATGACTTTCAACAATCGCTGGGGCGTATCGGTGCGCAGCAACTTGGGTTGGTTCATCATGGAATGTCCGGTTTTCTTTGCGATGCTGTTGCTCTACTTTATCTCGTTGGGTCTCAATGTGAAGCCTTTCAATGTGGTCACCTGCGTGATGTTCATCTTTTTTGAGTTCCACTATTTCCAGAGGTCGTTCATCTTTCCGTTGCTGATGAGGGGACAGAGCAAGATGCCGTTGTCCGTCATCGTGACAGGTGCCATATTCAACACCTTCAACGCCATCATGCAGGGCGGCTGGCTCTTTTTCTTTTCGCCTGAAGGCGCATATCCCATTTCCTGGTTCTGGTCGCCGCAGTTTCTCTTCGGTACCGCACTTTTCTTTTTCGGAATGGTGATCAATCTGCATTCCGACCGTGTAATCCGCAATTTGCGTGTCGATGTGATGGACAACAACTACTACATCCCTTACGGTTGGATGTTCACCAAGATCAGCAGTGCTAACTATTTCGGCGAGATTTTGGAGTGGGCGGGATTTGCCATCCTCACTTGGTCGGTGCCGGGTGCCGTCTTCCTGCTGTGGAGCTTGGCCAACATCGTGCCTCGTTCCAAAGCGGTTTATGAGAGATACACACAGTTCTTCGGTGAGGAGTTTACGTCGTTGAATCGCTATAAGATTTTCCCGTACATTTATTAGGCAACAGGCAATAGGCAACAGGCAATAGTGAATGGGCAACAACGTACAATAAAATTAAAAATTCGCTGTTTATAAGTAATTTTCAAGGCAAGTAATCAACTTGGTGAAAGTTGTATCTTTGTTCGTTTGTAAAATAGGTTATAATCAGTGAACTATATGAAGATAATCAAGACGACCCTGTTGCTGTTGATGACAGGATTTTTCACCATCCAGTTTGCTTCCGCGCAACGCACGGAGAACTTTAAATCACCGCAGTATGAGTACCAGACTGCGGTGGATTTGTTCAACAAGGAGAAGTACGGCTCGGCGCAGCAATACTTCAAGTATGTGTATGAAAGCACCGAGGACAAGCAGCACGACTTGAAGACCAATTCGCTTTTCTATCAGGGAGTTTGCGCTGCCAAACTCGACAACCAGGATGCCGGCTATCTGCTGCAGACCTTCATCGATCGCTATCCGGTACACACTTCCGTGCCCGAAGCGCGTTACTATTTGGGCCGTTTCTATTTTGCCCGCAAGAACTACAAGAAGGCCATTGCACAGTTTGACGAAATCTACGAATCGGAAATCCAGCCCGAAAATGTGCAGGAGTACCATTTCAAAAAGGGTTACTGTTACTTTATGACGGAGGATTACGACAATGCCAAGATGATGTTCCGCAAGGCGCGGGAGGAAGAAGGCCCTTACAAAGAACGCAGTGCCTATTTCCTCGCTTATATGGCCTATCAGGCTGAGCAGTATGATGTTGCACTTGAAGATTTTCTCGCATTGAACAAGAATCCCGAGTTTAAAGACGAGGTTCCTTACTTCCTGACGCAGATCTATTTCAAGGAAGAGCAATATGAGAAAGTGCTGGAAGTTGCGCCTGAAATCACTACCCCGAAAGACAAAAACCAAGCTCAGGTAGTGCGCTGCCTTGCTCTTTCTTACTACAATCTGAACCGATACGAAGAGGCGGCAGAACAGTTTGCCAAATTGCAGAATACCAATCTGATCACTTTGGATCGTAACGATTGGTTCGCGATGGGTTTCACCGACTACCGTGTAAAGAAATTTACCGAGGCCATTACGGATTTCTCACGTGCTGCCAACGACAATAAGCCCGATGCGATGACCCAGCAGTGCTATTTCATGATTGCAGACTGTTACATGAAGACCAATCAACGTACTCTTGCGGCGCAAAGCTTCAAGGAGGCCTCCAAGTATGATTTCGACAGCAATATCAAGGAAGAGTCGCTCTTCAACTATGCCAAGTTGCAGTGCGAAACCTCTACAAGCCCGTTCAACAACGGCATTGAGGCGTTGCAGGAGTATCTCAACCAGTATCCTCACGCGCAGCATAGCGAGGAGGCTGCCAACTATCTGTCGAGAATCTACCTCTCCACGAAGAACTACCAGGCCGCCATTTCCTCCATCGAGAAACTGAAGACAAAGAGCCCCTCCATCCTGAAAGCCTATCAGCGTTGCACTTACAATCGTGCACTTGAGTTAATTAACAATAAGAACTATAAAGATGCTATCACTTTGTTAGGCAAGACGTTGTCTGCTCCTTCCGACAAGAAAACACATCTCGATGCACTCTATTGGAAGGCTGAGGCACAGTATCGCAACGAACAATTCAAAGATGCCTACTATTCCTTCCAGAATTATCAAAATGCAGACAGGGCTTCTGCCAATGAGTATTATGTAAGTTCTTATTACTCACTTGGTTATGCTGCGTTGAAACTTAAACGTTATAGAGACGCCGCTAATCATTTCAAGACCTATCTGAACAAGGCTAAAAATTCGGAAGATCTTGAGATTCAAGCGGATGCATCTGCACGTTTGGCTGACTGCTACTTCATGCAGCTCGATCTGCCCAACGCCATCAAGTATTATGACCAGTGCGAGCGTTTGGGTCAGTCAAATGCCGATTATGCGGTCTATCAGTTGGCGAAATGTTATGGATACCAGAAAAACAACAACAAGAAGATCCAAACTTTGGAACGCTTGTTAAATTCCTATGGTTCATCCAGTTACAAAGACGATGCTGAATTTGATTTGGCGGTCACTTATCATACGCAGAACGACTATGCCAGCGCCATTTCCGCTTATAAATCTTTCATCAAGAGCCATCCGAAGAGTCAGTATATCCGTCAGGCGCACACCCGTTTGGCGCAGGCTTACCTGAACAGCGACAATCCGCAGATGGCCATTTCCACTTACAAGTACGTGGTGGAGACTTACCCGGGTTCGCAGGAGGCCAAGGATGCGCTCGCCAACTTGGAGACCATCTACACTGAGAACGGCAACACCAGCGAGTTCTTCGACTATGTGCGTTCCAAGAACATGAACATCTCCGCTGACCGCAAAGATTCCATTGCTTTCAAGGCTGCGGAGACCAAGTACAACCGCGGCGACTGCGAGTCGTCCATCGCTGCTTGTCAGGATTACTTGCGGCAGTTCCCGAACGGTTCGTTTGTGGCGAAGGCCCATTTCTACAAGGGCGAATGCGAGTACGGCATGAGACGTTATGATGATGCATTGGCTGATTATGAGGCGATTATCAAGAATTTCAAAACGGAATTCAACGTGACCGCATTGCATAAAGCCGCTTCTATATTATATAATGACAAGAAATATGCGAAGGCGTTGACCTATTTCAACAAGCTGATGGAGAACACCACGGCGGAAGAGGAGGTGATTTACGCCAACAACGGTGCTATGCGTTGCGCCTACTTCCTGAAGGAGTATCGTTCGGCGTTGACGAGTGCGGAAAACATCATCCGCTCCAACCAACCTGATCAGGATTTGTTATCGGAGGCGTTGTTGATTGCCGGCAATTCCGCACTGGAACTCAAAGAGATAGCCACTGCCAAGAGCTACTACAGCCAGTTGATGCCGAAGGGAAGCAACGACCTCTGCGCCGAAGCTGCTTACCATCTGGCTGACATTGCGTTGAATAACGACAAGAACCTTGACGAGTGCGAATCGCGCATCAAGGCCATCCTCGGCAGCGACTATTCCTCCGAATATTGGTATGCTCGCACGTTCATCCTTTATGGTGACCTCTACAAGGCCAGAGGCAACTACTTCCAGGCCCGCCACACATACCAAAGCATTGTCGATAACTACAATGGCGATGATTTGGTGAAGCTGGCTAAGCAGAAGATTGCAGAAGTGGATGCACTTGACAATAAATAATCGATAATTGATAACGGATAATTGATAATTGGAGTGATGAAAAAGATAACAATATTGGTTTTTATGGTTTTTTGCGCTAGTTTTTTGCAGGCGCAGGTGGTGGACTCGGCACAATTGTTAATCAAATATGTGCCGAAGTTGACCAATTCCACCAAAATTAACCAGCAGGCAGTTTTGAAAGACACGGTGGTGAGCGAGGAGGTAGTGTTCGACTACGTCATTGCGCCGAACAAGCCGAATCTGGACTTTGAGCCAGGCGACATGCAGGTGGGCAAGCTCAACCCCGAGGTGAAAGAGCGTTATTACCGAAACTATATCAAGCTCGGTTTCGGTTACCCGATCACCCCGCTGGCGGAACTGTCAATGCACAACTGCCAGAACCAGAAGTACTCCTACGGGTTGAACTTCCACCATTTCTCGTCATGGGCACCCCCGATTGGCAAGGAGCAGAAGAAATATGCATACGCTCCCACCAGCGACACGCGGGTACACCTCTTCTTCAACCGCATTTTCAAGAACTATACGCTCTATTCCTCAGTGGATTACAACCACGAATTGGCTAACCTTTATGGCTATTCCACAGATTGGGTGCGCGAAAGCCTCTACAATAATCCTGAACAGTATTACAGCAAAGAGTACCGCGACAGCATTAAGAACAACTTCAACCATGTGCATGCTGAGGTCGGGTTCCGCTCTAACTATCCGGAAGAGGAGAAACGATTGAAAGAGGATGTGCGGGTCAATTACGATTTTCTGCGTACGTACTGGCGAAATGTTGAACATGGAGTTGGTCTGCACGGTATGTTGGCGTATGATGCCAAATTTATGAAAATATCTGGTTATCAACATTATCAGTTGGATATTGGTTTGGATTATTTCCATAATATGTGGAGTGACAGTATCCCGATGGGTACCGATGGTAGTCTGTTGAGACGTCGTGCCGACAACAGCTTCATGTTCGAGCTCAAGCCGACTGTGCGCTTCAGCATTCGCGAATATCATCTCGTGTTGGGTGTCGGAGTGCCGATTCTCAACCAGTTCAACAAGACGCAGTGCCCCATCTACCCGGTGGCGGAGTTGCAGATGGGACTCATCCGCAATGTGCTGAACCTCTATGTGGGTGTGGACGGCAAGAGCGAATACACATCATTGAAAAATCTGCTGTATGAAAACCCATACGTCAAACCCAATCTCGACACATTGCGTTTCACCAAGTGCCAGCTCAGTATTTACGGAGGTGTCAAGGGCAAGATTACCCAAAAGCTGAACTATCATATTGCGGCTCGCTACTCCTATCGTCGTGACCTGCCGTTCTACATGCTTGATACGGCCAGTCTGCTGAAGAACCAGTTCGATGTGGTGTATGCGAAGAAGGGTACCGAGTTGGATGTGACCGCCAATTTGAGTTGGGAGGCCATCAACCACCTCTATTTGACATTGACGGGACGTTATCATGACTTTTTCTTCCTCGAAGGTTACGATTGGTTTGGCTCCGACACTGCCACGGGCGGCAAACCGCTCTACATCCCGCGTTGGGAGATCGGTTTCGAGGGCAAGTACATTCTGAACAACAAGTTCATCTTTACTGCCAATGCGAAAGTGGGCTTAGATCGTTGGGTTGTGGTACCGACGTATGATCAACCCGTAAATGAATATGGTTATCCCAATGGTCCGGCGACATTGGTTTATAATCTCGAAAATGATATCCATAGAAAAGAGGGCGATAGCAAAACCGTAAAGCCGGTGCTGAACTTCGGTCTCGGCTTTGAATACCTGATTAACAAGCAGTTCACGGTATTTGCCAATATCAACAACATTGGTTGTCAGTATGCCACGAACTACTACGGATTCAATAATTTCGGTATCAATGCGATTGTGGGTATAACCTATTCGTTTGGTAATGAAGCGATTAAACCCATCAAGAACAAAACTGTCAAGACCGTAACCCCAGTTTTCTAATCCCATGAGAAAAATAGTTATCGTCATTCTGTTGGTATCTGTGGTGCTGTTCTCTTGCGACACCACTTATCACGAGACCATTCCCTACAAGAAGGTCGATTTCACGATTTACCCGAATGAAACGATGTATTGGAGACTCAATACTTACGGAGGTTACGAATATTTCACCGGCGGGGTCTCCGGCATTGTAGTGTTTCGTCTCGACGAGTGGAGTTTTTACGCCTACGACCGTGCCTGTTCCTATGATTGGGAGGAGCCGGATTCCTGGATTTGGATGCATCCGAACGGGATCATGTTGATAGACTCTTTATGCGGATCCACGTTCAACATTCTGGACGGTTCAGTGATTACGGGTCCTGCCCGATGGCCGTTGCGTCAGTATTACACCCGTTACGACGGCTACAAGTTGCGCGTATTCAGTTAATAACCGTCATAGTTAGAAGTTTCAAGTGCAGAGATACGACCGTATTTCTGCACTTTTTGTATAAATAAGGTAGTTTTGTTTTGACAAATAATTAAAATAAAATATTGTATATATAATATATAGAAATATGTTATATGGTGTTGATTTTTTTTTGAATAAATGAAGAATGTAAGTAATCCGTATTGATAAATTTTATATTTTTGCAAGCTTATTATAGAGTGGATAAAAGTTTTATGTTTAATATAAATTAGTGGCTATGATTAAAAAATTACTCGCAACTTTAGGGGTAATCCTCCTTT
>Ga0310690_10009626_pt1 | contig 12105 bp, 2 predicted proteins | sample AusTroGonzalo_MG_2_FD_207661 | JGI IMG/M metagenome (GOLD analysis project Ga0310690, IMG submission 207661) | Bovine rumen microbial communities from tropical cattle in Woodstock, Queensland, Australia - Gonzalo_04 (v2) (version 2) | ecosystem: Host-associated > Mammals > Digestive system >...
CACTTCGGCGTGACCACTATCGCCCACAATAACGGTGGAATATCCTTGTTCGGCATATTTAGAAATGACTTCATGCGCGTGTTTAACCAGCGGGCAAGTGGCATCTACTACTTCCATACCGCTATTCATTACTTCTGCGCGGAAAGCCGGCGTAATCCCGTGTGCGCGAATCACCAATACACCTGATTTATCCATCGCTTGGGCAGGGGTATCAACAGAGGTAATTTGTTTGGCAGCCAGCATATCGGTCACTTGCCGATTATGAATAAGCGGGCCAAGCGTATAGATAGGTTTCTTGCCGGATGCTTCCAGCTCCAGCACCTTATCAATAGCCCCTTTCACCCCCGGGCAAAACCCGGCCGATTTGGCAACCGTCACACCTTGTTCATTATCCATATTTATATTATAGAAAATACCGTTTGATAAAATCTTTTCTAATAAATACTATAACAAAAACCCCGCGCCAGATAGCGCGGGGCAGAAGTGTAAAAATCAAAAAGATTAAGCAACCTTTTTGATCTTAGAGATTAAGTAAATCAAGTAGGATACCCCTACAATCATTACAGCTACTGAGCCGATTTGAGAGCCAATGGCATCAGAAGCCACGCCCATCAAAATCGGAAAAATCGTTCCGCCGATTAAGCCCATAATCATCAAACCGGACACTTCATTCTTTTTATCCGGCATTTGCAAAAGGGCTTGTGAGAAAATAATCGGGAAGATGTTAGAGTTTCCAAGACCAATTAAGCCAATACACAAGTACAACGGCCATTGATTGTGGAAAATGCACAAGCCAATCATTGCTACTAGCATCATAAATACGCTCACACCAAAAATGTGTTTGGCTTCAAATTTGGCCAGTAAGAAAGAACCCAAGAAACAACCAATCGTGCGGAACATAAAATAAATGCTGGTCGCATAAATGGCCTTATCTAAGGTCCAACCTAAACGGTCCATTAAAATTTGCGGGGCAGCGGTATTGGTACCCACATCTAACCCCACGTGGCAAGCGATACCGATAAAGCATAATAAGATGACGCCGTTTCCCAACAGGCCCAAACATTCTTTAAAGGTAGACGGTTTGCCGGTCATTTCTTCTTCTTTAATATCCGTTTTAAGCAGCATGACAAAAGCAATAATGGCCTCTAAAGCAAACACGCCGTACATCCACACCCAATTGCCTGTTTTAGCAAAGAACCAAGCCGCAAAAATAGGAGCAATAAAAGAAGCAATCGCTTTAACAAATTGTCCGAAAGTCATAAAGCTGGCCAGTTTGTCGCCGGTCACGATATTAGATACCAGCGGGTTTAAAGATACTTGTAGCAGGGCATTACCAATACCCAGTAAAGCAAACGCAAGCATCATCACCAGGAAATTATATGCTACTACCGGCAAGAGCAAGGCCGCAATAGTAATACCCAAGCTGATGAGTACCGTTTTGCGACGGCCGATTTTGTTCATAAGCATTCCGGTCGGTACCGAACACACCAGAAACCAGAAAAACACCATAGAAGGACATAGGTTAGCTACCGTATTAGACAAACCAAAACTTTCTTTGACATAATTGGTAGCGGTTCCGACAGAATCCACAAATCCCATAGCAAAGAAAGCTAACATGACTGGGATTAGTTTTACAACAAGCGACGTTTCTTTTTGTTCAGCCATACATTCTCCTTTTAATTATAAGCGGGCCATGCACCTGTTTTGCTGCACACAAACGCGGCCGTTTTGACCGCTTGCGCGTGTGCTTCCTGCATGGTTTTCCCCGCCAAAATACCTGCTACAAACGCACCGGAAAAAGAATCTCCGGCTCCCACCGTGTCAGCTACTTTCACTTTAGGCGTATCCAAACGCGACACCCCTTCTTTAGAATAGATGACACTATATTTATCGCCAGCCGTTAATACGACATAGCGCAAATTGTATTTCTCTAAGAACCATTTGCAAAGATCATTTTCCGTACCTTGCAAAGCAAACATTTCTTTCATCACTGCAATTTCATCATCATTAATTTTAAAAATGTTTGCTTTTTGCAACAGTTCTTCGATAAGTTCTTTACTGTAGTAATGTTGCCGCAAATTAATATCAAAGAAGCGCAATGCTTTGGAAGGAGTTTTATCCAGCAAAGTCAAAATTGTTTTTTGGGAATCGGCATTTCGTAAAGCCAGTGTGCCAAAACAAACCGCGTCAGCTTTCGCTACCAGCTCCATCGCTTTAGCAGACAAAGGAATATGATCCCACGCCACATTTTCAATAATCGTGTATGAGGGCTGCCCGTTGTTTAGTTCTACTTTAACCGTACCGGTAGGATAATCTATTTGCTCACAGAAATAATTAATATGATTTTTATCTAGTTCCTGCAAAATTTCCGCGCCCAATGCATCTTTTCCAACCGCACTAATGGCGTATCCTTGCATACCCAGCTGCGTAGCATGATAAACAAAATTGGCCGGGGCACCGCCGGCGCGTTTACCGGTGGGGAACATATCCCACAACAACTCTCCAATTCCGACTACTACGGGTTTTTGATCAATCATTTTTTAGACCTTTCTTTTAGATTAGATACTACTGCTTTCATTCTAGCAGATTTTCTACAAACAGACTACTCTTTTTTGGGGCATTAAATAGCCCCGTCTTTATAACGGGGCTATTTGTTATTTCAGATTAGGCATAAACCGGTTCAAACAAGCGCTGCGGCTTAGGCAGCCAGGATACCGGGCCAACCGGTTTATTTTCTTCCAGCACATCTTGGAATGTTTTTCGGCCGGACATTAAATCGTCCAGTTGCTGGTCTGTAAATTCAAGACCGAATTTCTGGCGGAAGTAATTCAAATCAAGCATGCGGCCTTCATCCGGGATATACACAGGTACCCCTTCCGGATTATTAATGCTAGACGGATCCGGTTGCGGCGGCATGAATTGTTTCTGCCAATAATCCGGATGTTGTTTGCGCTCTGGATTTTTCTCTCTTTCCTTGGCTGCATTTTGATAGAAATCTACCATTAATTTATCGTAGTTAATATGGTCTTCGATGTACAGGTACTCAGGTTCCAAGAAATTTTCAATTCCTTTTCCTTCATACAGACCTATACCGATGTGATGCAACAAGGCCAGATAATACATCTTATCCGGACTCTCATCCAACAAATGATAGGTATTATCATCCGGGTTTAACGTATAAATTCTTAATCGTTTAAAATGCGGAATACGTGCCTTTCCTACTTGTTCAATTTCCATATCTTCCGAATCGAACAGGATGCGCATGTTGTGCGAGAAATATCCCAACGGTACAATATTCCCCTTAGCGTCTAGCCGCATATTAAACTCAATGAGTTTCACCAAATTATCTGCCTTAATGGCAAACAGGGCCATCGGTTCACTACCATTGTGGTGGTTAGAGGCATTTCGCTCACTCATAGCAGTTTCATAGGTTTTCTTGCCACCATTCGGGCCGGTAGCAAAACCGAACACGTCTCTCTTAGACATGTAGAACTCAACGCCCATTTCCCCTCTTACTCCTGCTTTTTTCAATTTCTTCAAATAATTACGCAAAGCATCTGCGATAGCATTGCCCATAGAACTATCTACGAAATAGGCATATCCATCTTCCCATTCGTGCCGTGCGGCCAGCAAGTCGTCCGGACGTCTTAACGAAGAAGTAAAACGCACCACTACGTCATCTAAGTGCGGGTGTTGCGCTTCCATCTCTTTGTATAAGGAGTGATAGATTTCATCTGGTAAACCGGCATCATTTGCATACGGTTCGCCATGTGTAATGTCTACTATTAAAGAACTTACATAGGTGTTGTCCGGTGTATGATTTAACTCTACTACCGGCACCGCATTAACGGCTTGTCCATTACCGGCCCCTTGTAAATGCAAGATACCATCTACTAATAATTGTTCCGGCACATGGCTATGACCTTCGTAAATAATACGTATTGAATCGTGCAATTTTTGCAGTTGTGCCTTTTTGACGCGGCTGAGTCGTTTGTTGCTCAACTGTTCTTGGAAATAACTTTCTATATCTACTGCAATTTGGTCTCCGCGTCTATCATCACGTTTATCATTCAAAGCGTCGTGTTCTACAAAAACAACATGATCCACAGGGTGTTTCATTGCATAAGCAAAGGCCTGTTCAATAGACTTATGATAATCTTGCACAGGGGGTACATTTCTGTCCGAATCGTTATATAACTTGCTACCATAGCCAGGTTTAGGAATACCGACTACCATAATCCGGTCCCCATTACCCATGGTTTTTACTACAAACGGTTGGTCATTAACGATATTGTGCAACATACGGGTTTGGCCGCCCAAGTAAGTAATTCCGCTGCCTGCATATGATTCCACCGCTTCAGATAAAAATCCAGCTTGTTTGGCCAATAGTATATTGCTGTAGTAGGTGCGTCTGGCGTCAAATTCATGGTTTCCAACCACAAATCCATCCAATACACTTAACAACAAGAATCCCAAACTCGGGTGATTATTAAGGATGTATTCTCCTACAAAGAAATCACCACCGCCTAACACAAGCAGATTTTCACGACCATACTCTTTAACCATGCGATTATACAGTCTAAAGAAATTAATCGGGTCGATCCCGTGGAAATCAGAGAAATACAGAATAGCCGTCTTACGGCTTTGGGCATTATTGCGCGCCGCAACCGGCATACTTTCTGCTAATTGCGCTGACAAGTTCGCCTTTGGAGAAACAATAGCCGCTCTTGGGACATTGTCACCCTCCAATAGGAAAGGTTCCTGGGTCTTTGCATCTATAAAAGTTATTTTGGACCCTTCGTCTGTTCGTTCTACTTTACTAATATACGAAGGATAGGATCCTGCGTATACTGAAGGAGTGGCGGGCAAAGTTGTAGAGGTCGCTGCAACTGTTTTGCCCACATTTGGATGAAGCGAACCCATATATTCCTCAATGCTATCTACACCTTTCTTTCGCAAAAGCCCAGTTAGCTCGAACGAATAGCTTTCCAATTCCCGTTTATTTGGAAGAAGTTTGGACGGAATATCTAATGGATCCGACACAACGTCGCTCTTCCAGGAATCCTTGATGTAGCTAAGTAATCTTGTGAAGAAAGTACCTAAACGTTTAGCTATATCAAAGACAGGGAAACCCATGTACAAGTATCCGCTACCATTTGATCCGTCTATTAAATTAGCAAAGGATGTGCGTGCGGGAGCAGCTACTGCAGGGGCAGCTGTTAAATTCGCCGCGGCAGGAGCTGCTTCTTCCACCGACGTCATAGCTAAATGTGTGTCATCTTGCGGGGTAAGCACATACCAACCGGTTTTTCCATCTATGGTGAGCCATGCTGCTATAAAATCGATATCTTCGGGCGCAATGCTATGATCAATGGATACATAGTCTGGTCCTTCTTCTACTCCTTGAGCATTAGTAGGTGCTTTAATACCCACTACTACTGAGGCAACTGTTTTATTATAGTCTTCTTCCAATTGAGCACGCACGGCAGGCGGCGCGTTCATATTGATAGCCGCATAACGAACTGCCGTTTCCACGTTTTTGGCGGCATAGATAGTGTTTTGGCCGGTTAAAGAAACATCCAAACCACCAAACAAATCAAGAAGCGCTTGGGTATTATCAATACGCAATCCGCGCACGAGCACATTTTGTCCGCGTGATTGCACAAACGGAACCAACGCCGCCGTCATAGCCGCCACATCTTTAGGCGCACCGGAAAGATAAGTAGAAATATCATCCGAAGCAGAAATCGCTTGTGCCGCTGACGGTGTTTCTGCTGCAGCAGAGGTTTCTACCTCAACAGGTATTTCTGCTACAGGTGTTTCCGCTACAACAGGTGCTTCTTGCGGTAAACCTTCAAACAGGAAAGCAAATCGATCATACGTATAGGTTTCGTTGCGCACTTCCAAGTCAAAGAAAGTAATATGTAATTTACCATTTACTCTTCTAAAACGGATATTATGCTCAATATCATAGAGCGTAAATCCCGCTTCTTCCAGATAAGCAAGGAATTTTCTAAGGTCCAAAAGTTCCTGTTTAGTAAAGATAAAACCTCTGCCTTCCTCCGCCATTTCTTTTAGTTCGGCCAAATCATATCCGCTCAAGTCCAGCTCCTCTGTGATAAGGAATAATTCGGTCCCTTCCTCCGTGAGCCACGGTTTATGCGGAGTTCTTTCATTATACACCCAACCACGGACTTGATTAGCTATAGCGGCTGGCAAGCTGTTCAAGTTCGTACTCAGAACGATAGGAGCATCAATTACAAAGGAAGGTTTCTCTTTCTCCTGGAACGCCCCTGCCAAACCAACGAATTCTTTTGTATGGGTGCCTTCTCCTTGATCCGTATGTTTAATATATACGTGCCCTTTATTTTCTAATGTTCCTTCAAAAACACCCGGATGCATGGGGATTTCTTCCACCTTTGTAATCGTGGAAAGTATGGCTTGGACAGCCAACTCACGCTGCGCTTGCTCCACCGGCACAGCCAGTAAATATCCGTCCTGCACGCTCATTTGATACCAGCCGGTATGACCGTCAATAGTCATGTAAGCGGCCACGAAAACAATATCGGACGGTGATACGTCTTCCGTGAAAGAAACAATAGCATCATTCGCGCGACGTACCGCAGATTCAGGCCCGGAATAGTTAAGGCCGAGTACAATGGGAATCTCGTTCTCATTTATATAAGAGGTGTGATTTGCCACGTTAGCCAAATTAGGCATTCCACCTGTTGCTTTGAACATGATGCCCATGTCTCTACAAGAGTAATTAACGGCACCAGATAGCATAGGAGTAGCGTAAATTTGCTTATCTATGTTTTGGACTAATTTCGTTTGAAGACCGTTCTTAAGAATATTGAGAACATCTTCAAAATTTTCTACATGTAATCCACGTACATATTGCGGTTTTTGTGCTTCAAAGAAAGGTTTTAATTGTGCAGTCAACACGGCTGGATTGCGCTCTTCACCCAAGATATAATCATGCACATCATAATTATCCGCAATTACGGTAGCATTCGCGATATTAGGCGTGATATCCGGCGGTAAAATTTGGTCTCTTACCACACCAAGCAACAAGTACGTAAATTCAACACTCAAAATCCCTTTTTCTTCAATGCTCAGATCTTGCGTTTGTGCCAGTACGTCCTTAAACGCAGCTAGTAAAGCTTCTTGTTTTAAAGCGAGTATATCGGCACGCGAAAGCTCTGCCAATTTTTCCTGTTCAATGATGGACATTTCTGCTTCAAAAACAGTTTGAGCTTGTTTGACAGCTTCCATGATAACCGTCGCAGAGGCAGAGGCAAATGCACTATCCCAAGCATTACGAGCAAGTCTTCCTGGTTTAGTACCTGGCAACGGTAGCGCCCCAAGCCATTGACGTAAATTCCAATTACTCCAAACACCATTTCTTACTACAGAAGGTGCCAAAGAACTCGCTTGCGACAAAGCTTGATCTATCACATAATCATGGTAGAAAGGATTATTTCTTAATGATATGGGAGCGACTATGCCGGTATATACCGTTCTTACCAGACCTGACAAGTTTTCCTGTCTGGATAAGAATCTATTAAAATCATTTGAATAGGAATTTAATTGCAGATTCCGTATAAATATATCACTAGGAAACTGTGCTGCTACGCCAGACAGATTCCGTTCAAACTTATACTGTCTAAACAATGGGTTATCACGCAAGGACCATTCTTGCAGATAGTTTTTGATTCCGGTAAACGGTTGACTTAAGTAATGCAAATCTACTTGCAGGTTTGCGCCAAACGGTGTTAAGCCGTTTCTCAAAGCATTAAACCGCACGGCTTCGGCTGCCAACGCTTGGCTCATACGCAAGCTTTGATACGCTTTAAATGCTTCTATTTGTGCAGGCGTTGCCACACTCTTGGCACCAAAGAGTGTATTATACACTTCTGAGGTAGTTATATATCGTGGTGATAATCTAAACCCTACCGCTGGTGCCACTCCCGGCAATCCCTGTGTAATACGCGGATCGAGGATCATTTGTATCACCGGATTAGGTTCAAATTGCGGGATAAACTGCATCGGCAATACCGCTGGCTCACTAAACATCATGGCGGCACTGGTCAGTCCTACACTAAAAGCTTTACCGCCATATTTGCTGACTTTTCCCCATATTTTAGAAGTAAAGAAATCCCACTGGTCAAACCGTAATTGCGCCCGCGTATTAATTTCTTTGGCAACCCCTTCCGCTACTTTCCAATCCGCATCAAACGCAGCCGTTCGCTTCTCTACTGCCGCGGCATCATAGCTACTGGTATATGGTTTTGGTTCTTCCGGTACCGGGATATCATCCCATAACGGATCAAAGGTTCCCGCTACTGGATTGCCGCTCATCACTACTTCATTGCGACTAATCTGTGTAAACTTAACTTCTCCGATATTGTTGCGCAACCGAGACACATAAATCATTTCCCCATCATCCGAAAACAACACCATCTCTAGTCCGCCAGGCATCAACTCCGATATTTTCGCATTTCTTGCTTTGCCTAGACGCCGCGCAAAGGTCTCTGGGATTTCTACATCCGGATGAACATAGTAAAATCCTTCGTGTTCTATTAATAGTCCTTCTTGTCTTAAATACGCTATTATACTATGTTCCGCCGGGACGGTCTCTGCTCCCACCGGACATAATTCTATGTATAGCCCATTAGCAGGCACCAGTTCTGATATTTTTGTGCTTCCTGTCCTGCCTAGATGCTTTACAACATTCTCCGGGATTTCTACATCTGCTTTGACATAGTTAAATCCTTCGTGTTCTATTAATAGCCCCTCGTTGCTTAAATACGTTATTACATTATTTCCCGTCGCCGGAACTTTCATGTCCGCAGGCCCTAATAATACTAATCCATTTTCACGTGCATATGCCTCTCGCCCATGAAATAATTTGGTTTCCCTAGCCAACTGTTCCCACGCTTGTAATCCAACTCTTACTTCCCCTAGGTCTACTGGTTTCCCCTCCGACAAACGCTTCATCGCATCGCCTAATACTTCCGGCAACCCTTCATTGTCCTTTACGTAGCACCGTCCTTCCCGTGTGATTAGCTTGCCTTCTTTCCCTAACCACTCCACTACTATCTTCTCTACCCCTTCTTGACTGTCCACCGCTCCTAAATCGATTAATCCATCCTTTTCTACATACGCTGCACTGCGCTGCGCCGCTTGTACTGCTTCTTCTAACGCGCGACCACTTAGCGCACCACTGCGCTCCGCTTCTAATACTTCTCCCAAGGCGCGCGGTACCCCTTGGTTCTTCGATACATAATACCGCCCTTGATGTACCTTTAATTGCCCTTTCCCTTCTAACCACTCTATCAACGCTTGTTCCGCTTTCCCGCGCACCCCATTCTTTGCACCTAAATCAATCAGCCCGTTTTGCTCCGCATACCGTGCAATACGCGCATTCTGCCTCACCATCCTGCGATTGCCTATATACCCGTGTACGTCAAAAATCGTTCCCTTCGTCCATTGCCATCCGCGCTGCAGGTGCGTCATGTGCATCCCATTGCTCCCGGCTACATACGGCACCCCTTCCACCGCATATCCACTTAACGTTTCTGCCTCTACTACATTCCTTACATATTGCGCATAATTGCGCCCTAAATTCGCTAACGCTTCTTTATCCGCTATCGTCCGAAGTGCTTTCGGTTTAAATTTTAATTTAAATTTCTGCAACCGATACTGCCGCGCATTCATCACCCCTTCTACATTCACATGACCACGCATCGCCCGAGTCGTGCGCGATACCTTCTGTATCGACTTAAACCATTTCCCAGCTTTCGTAGACGCTCGCACCGTCCCACTCACCGCTCGCGCTTCCCGTATGAACGTCGCTACCCCTTTCACCGCCGCCGCTCCAGCACGTACTAACGTCACCCCTATCTCAAATAACCCTATCACCATCAGCGCTATATCTATCCCTAACGCCCAATTGTCCATCCGACGAGCCTGCGTCCGCATCGCTTCCCCTTGCGCCGCCAACTCTTTCCATCCTTCTATCATCTCCGGCGTCACTTCTTTATACCCTTGCCCCGTCAATTCTCCATGATTCTCTACGTTGGCCAGTACCGCCGCCTGATACCGCGCAGGATTGTGTGCAGGATTGTTTTTATAATTACATATCTCTACCTCTTTGTTGTAAATATCACGTAATTTGTTATATACCCATTCGTGCTCCCCTGCTGTCAAATTTTTATCCGCCTTTAACCCTTGCAATAACCCATACGCTATATACCCACGCTCACTCATCCCCGCATTGCGTAATCCACCATTCCCATTTAACAACCCACATGCCCACTTCTCCGTCCGATACCAGTTCGCATACCACCAACGATTCATGTTCCCACTATGCCACAAAGCTCCATGTACATTAATCCGCTCCCCTCGTGATACTACCCGCTCCGCATACGACGTCCTAAATTTGTCCCCTACCCACGATACGTCCGGCTGATATCCCGCTACTAATGCCCCTAATACAAACATCTTAAACGGGACCACCGGGAACCGCCCTCGCCCTATAAAACCTTCCTTCCCCCGATCTACAAAATCTTTCCCATATTGCAGGTTCTCACTCACTACTTTCTCTAATACTTCCTTGGCTATATGATCATTTTTACTCTCTTTTACCAAGTACTGCGCTATATCATAAAATATGTTCCCGCGTTCCCCACCTTCTACATAGTTCGCAGGCCCCATGTTCCGATTAAAACTGTCCCACTCTAATTCATACCGTAAAGACTCTGAACCCATCCGTAATGCCGCACCAACCGGATTAAATAAACCCCCTTTCCCATCCGCCGTAAATATATCAAACGCTTCAAAAATCTGTAAGTCTAAACGCTTCCGCCATGCATTCGGCGTCGCCGCATATTGCAACGCCGCCGCTAATTCATTCACCCCTTTTAACGCCAATAACGCCGGTACACCTACCTCATACGCACTCCCCCCTCCATACCCTTCGTACCCCTTCTCTAATAACCCCGCTATCAACTGCGCATCTGTCTTATCTTGCCCTTCCAACTGCTTCGTACTGCCAAATACCCCTAACGGTATCATCCCTCGTATCGCTCGACTACAATGCGCTTGCTCTTTGTCATAGTCCCGTACCGTCCGTAAATCCGGCTCCGTGTTGGTTAAATAAACTCCTTCCCCTGTCGTGTTATACTTCATCCCATGATCTTCTACATGAGTGATCTTCTTATCCCCAGCACAATAATCACCCTCTTTCTTTATCACAGCCCTTAGATACTGCGCTACCTCACTACCTGTCTCTTTATCCACTAACCCCGCCATCTTAAAGTAAGGCATCCCTTCTATCGCTACTAAATCTAAATCATTTAACTCCCCATCCCCTTTCACTTCATTGATATACCCCGCCTTGCGTTCATACATCCAATCCCATACCCGTTTGATCAGCCCTCGTAAATACTCCTCCTCTTCCACCGCCGCTTTCTCTTGCGCCTCCTTTACCCCTTTCTTGAAATTTTCTAGGTTCTCCTCTTTATACCGACTTACCTCCGCCGCTTTGTACGCTTCATAACTCTGCGGATTCGCCTCCAAATATGACTTGTATAACAACTCTACCGTCTCTTCATACTTCGCTTCTCTCTCCCCTTGACTCAATCCTTCCCCAACCATCCCATCAAAAACCGGCTTCAACGTCTCATCCATCCACTCCTTGAAACCCGCCCGATACCCTGCCTCTATCTGCGCCTCTATCTCACTGGCTTTCTCTAATTCATAATACCGATCAAATGCCTCCCTTACCTTCTTCCCATCTGTTAAATCTAACTCTAGTAAATCAAAAGCTAAATTCTTCCTCGCTACCTCAAGATTTGCATTCCCACCTCTCCCATTAGCTACTACTACCGTCCCTTCTAATACGTAATGCGGCACCTGTAAACCCTCTATCATCTCCTTTAAAGTCTCTATGTCTCTCTCTATGTTTACCTCCGCTCGCGCCGCCGCACTCTCTACCGCCGCCTCTACTACCTCACCAACATCCTCCACCCCCCGTGCCGCTACTTCCGCGTACGAGGGCGCTACTGTACTAAATAATATCGTGAAACTTAAAACAAGAGA
>Ga0310690_10009627_pt1 | contig 12104 bp, 4 predicted proteins | sample AusTroGonzalo_MG_2_FD_207661 | JGI IMG/M metagenome (GOLD analysis project Ga0310690, IMG submission 207661) | Bovine rumen microbial communities from tropical cattle in Woodstock, Queensland, Australia - Gonzalo_04 (v2) (version 2) | ecosystem: Host-associated > Mammals > Digestive system >...
TACGAGGAGATGGTGCTGATGCTCCAGCAGACGGTGAGCTGCATGAAGGAGCTGATCACGCAGGGACAGCCCGTGAAGCTCGACGGCCTGGGCACGTTCTTCCCCACCATCGAGGGCACCGCTGCCGCCACCGTGGAGGGCGCCGTCCAGAACCTGACGAACCTGATCAAGGGCGTGCACCTGCGCTTCAACGCCGAGGGTGCCGGTGAGGTGGACGAGAAGCTGACCTCGCGTGCCCTGAAGGAGGCCTGCGTCTTCGAAGCCCACGACCTGGTGAAGACCCAGTACAAGGTCATCGACGGCAAGCGCAAGAGCTACCAGGAGCGCACGCCACTGAGCACCTACGGCATTGCCGTGGCAGAGCCGGACGAGCCCTAAGGGGTCTTGTGGATGGTGGAAATGAGAGGGAGTTTATCAAAAAACTTCCTCTTTTCTTGTTCATGCGAAAAAAATGATGTAATTTTGCAGCCGAAATACAACGTAAACACAAAAAAGAGAGAAAGGATTGAACCATGTGTGGAATCGTAGGTTATATTGGAAAGAAAGAGGCTTACCCTATTTTGATTAAGGGACTGCGCCGTTTGGAGTATCGTGGTTACGACTCGGCAGGTGTGGCGCTGATTAACGGTGATAGCGACTTGAATGTGTACAAGTCGAAAGGTAAGGTTGACAATCTCTGTGAATATTGTGCCGACAAGGACGTGAGCGGAACCATCGGCATTGCCCATACCCGTTGGGCTACGCACGGTGAGCCGTCGAGTCGTAATGCTCACCCGCATTATTCGGAATCGAAGAATCTGGCCATCATCCATAACGGTATCATTGAGAACTATGCCGACCTGAAGCAGAAGCTGCAGGCCAAGGGCGTGACCTTTGTGAGTGATACCGACACCGAGGTGCTGGTGCAGCTGATTGAATATATTAAGGAACATAAGCAGCTGGACTTGTTGACGGCGGTTCAGGTGGCCTTGTATCAGGTGATTGGTGCCTACGCCATTGCCGTGATCGACAAGCGCGACCCCGACCAGATTATTGCTGCACGCAAGCAGAGTCCGCTGGTGGTGGGCATCGGCGACGATGAGTTCTTCCTCGGCTCGGATGCCAGTCCCATCGTGGAATATACCGACAAGGTGGTGTACCTGGAGGATGGCAACATCGCCGTGATTCGTCGCGGTCAGGAGTTGCACGTCTTCAGCATCCTCGGTGAGGAGCAGGAGCTGAAGGTGAAGACCGTAGACATCGACCTGGGTCAGATAGAGAAGGGCGGTTATCCGCACTTCATGCTGAAGGAAATCTTCGAGCAGCCCGAGTGTCTGACTAACTGTATGCGTGGTCGTGTAAACGTTGAGGCAGACCATGTAACGCTTTCAGCACTAATCGATTATCGCCGTCAGTTGCTTAGCGCCAAGCGCGTGGTGATTGTGGCCTGTGGCACCTCGTGGCACGCAGGTCTCATCGGCAAGCAGATGATCGAGACGCTGGTGCGCATACCGGTTGAAGTGGAGTATGCCTCGGAGTTCCGCTATCGCAATCCCGTGGTGGGCAAGGACGACGTGGTGATAGCCATCTCGCAGAGTGGTGAGACCGCCGACACGTTGGCTGCCGTGCAGCTGGCCAAGGAGAAGGGAGCCTTCATCTATGGCATCTGCAACGCCATTGGTTCGAGCATTCCCCGTGCCACCGATACGGGTACCTATATCCATGTAGGCCCGGAGATTGGTGTGGCTTCGACAAAGGCCTTTACAGGTCAGGTGACGGTGCTCACGATGATAGCGCTGGCCATGGGCGAGGCCAAGGGAACCATCGACCGCAGCGAGTATCTGAAGATTGTGAAGGGACTGAGCGAGATTCCCGTCAAGATACGTGAGGTGCTGCAAACCAACGAGAAGGTGGCTGACCTTGCGCGTACCTTTACTTACGCACATAATTTCCTGTATTTAGGTCGCGGCTATTCCTACCCGGTAGCCTTGGAGGGTGCGCTGAAGCTGAAGGAAATCAGCTATATCCACGCTGAGGGCTACCCGGCTGCCGAGATGAAGCACGGCCCCATCGCCCTGATCGACTCCGACATGCCCGTGGTGGTCATCGCCACCCACAACGCCATGTACGAAAAAGTGCTGTCGAACATCCAGGAAATCAAGGCCCGTCAGGGTAGGGTGATAGCACTCGTCTCGAAGGGTGACGAAACCATTGCGAAGATAGCCGACGAGGTGATTGAACTGCCCGATGTGCTGGAGTGCCTGGAGCCGTTGGTGGCCACCATTCCGCTGCAGTTGCTGGCCTATCACGTTGCCGTCTGCAAGGGCAAAAACGTTGACCAGCCGAGGAATCTGGCCAAGTCGGTGACGGTGGAGTAATGCGGAATTCGCGAAAAAAATTGCGAAAATGTTTGGCGGTATCAAATAAATGCATTATATTTGCATTTTGAAATAATAACCGAAAGCCTATATGGACGCTGTAATTGCAAATGAATCGCAAATTAACCGAAGCGACTATAAGATACTGATTGTCGATGACGTACATAGTAATGTCTTGTTACTCAAGATATTACTGACGAACGAGAAGTTTCAGGTTTGTACTGCAAACTGCGGAAAAATGTGCATTGAGCAGGCAAGAGCTGAAAAGCCCGACCTGGTTCTGCTGGACGTGATGATGCCCGATATCAGCGGTTTTGATACGGCAGTCATCATGAAGAAGGACCCTGAACTGAAAGACATCCCCATCATTTTCCTGACGGCCCTGAACAGCCCTTCCGACTTGGTGAAGGGATTCCAGGTGGGTGCCAACGACTTCCTATCGAAACCATTCAATAAGGAGGAGCTTCTGGTGCGTGTGATGCACCAGATAGAGCTGGTTGACGCCAAGCGTACTATCCAGCGTCAGAACCGTGAGCTGCTGGCAACTATCAATAATCGTGACAAAATGTACTCGGTGATAGCCCACGACCTCCGTTCGCCGATGGCCAGCATTCGCATGGTGCTCAATCTTGTGGTAGCCTCGATGTCGCCCGATATTGTAGGGCCGGAGCTCTTCGAACTGTTGGACAAGGCCAACCGTGAGTCGGAGGAAGTCCACGACCTGTTGGACAACCTGCTGAAGTGGACCAAGTCGCAGACGGGACGCCTGAACGTTGTGTTGCAGGATCTGGACCTGAACGATATCATCCCCGGCGTGGTGGATATCTTCGAGATGATTGCTGCCACGAAGAGAATCAAGCTCACCTATACTGGCGAGTCCATCGTGGTGCGTGCCGACAACGACATGCTGAAGACCGTGGTGCGCAACTTCATGTCGAACGCCATCAAGTTCTCGCCCGAGGATTCAGCGATTGACATTACAGTCACGAAAGCCGACGACCAGTTTGCCAAGATCAGCGTGCGTGACCACGGTGTAGGTATTGCTGCCGACCGTTTGGGCAGTATCTTCCATAAGGGTGAAACCACCTACGGAACAGGCGGCGAGGAAGGTTCAGGACTGGGATTGCAGCTCTGTCAGGACTTTGCACGCAAGAATGGCGGCGACGTGATGGTGGAGTCAGTCGAGGGCGAGGGTTCTACGTTCACCGTGCTGCTGCCCCTGAAGACCGATTAATTAAAAAATCCAAAAAATACTTTCGTGGATTAAACAGAAGTCTGGCTTTAGCGTCATACTAAGTAGTAAACCATACTACGACGGTACTAAAGCCAGATGTTACATTCAATCAAACAAATCATAGTATACAGCGTGATGATGTTGTTGGGAGCAATGCCAGTTGCCGCCCAGCAACGCGCATTGTCAGGGCGAGTTGTCGATGCCGAGAGTGGCGAGGCGCTGCCCAAGACGACTCTTCAGTTATTCAAAGTAGGGAAACAGGACACCACATTTGTGGGCGGCACCTTTGCCGATGCCAAGGGTCAGTTTGTCTTTTCGGAGCTCGCAAATGGCAACTATCTGTTGAAGTTCAGCTACTTAGGCTATAAGACGTTGGTGAAGTCATTCCAGAAAAGCCGTTCGCCCATTGCCGTTGGTACCATTAAGATGGAGTCCGACGCCGTTCAGCTCAAGGAGGCTGTGGTGACGGCCAATGTGCCGAAGATGATCATCAAGGACGACACGGTGGTGTACAATGCCGACGCTTTCCGTGTGCCGGAAGGTTCGGTCATCGAGGCGCTGGTTGAGGCATTGCCTGGTGCAAAGATTGACGACGACGGCAAGATCAGCATCAACGGCAAGGAGGTGAAGAAATTCAAGCTCGACGGCCGCGACTTCATGACGGGCAACAACGATGCCGTGATGAAGAACCTGCCCTCCTATGTAATAGATAAGGTGAAGGCCTACGACGAGAAGAGCGACCTGTCGCGAATGACTGGCGTGGACGACGGCAACGACGACTTCGTGCTGGAGTTCACCACCAAGCGTAGTGCCCGCAACGGCATACAGGCCAATCCCGATATAGGCTATGGTACCGACAACCGCTACGGTATTCGTCTGACGGCGATGAAACCCTTTGGTGCCATGCGCTACACCTTCATGGGCAACGCCAACAACGTGAACGATCGTAACTTCTCAGGACGTGGCGGACGAGGACGCGGCAACGGCAACGGACAGCGTGAGACCAAAACCGCCGCCCTTGATGCCAGCTACGAGAGTCAGCGCAAGCCCAATGGCGGCAATCTGAGAGCCAGCGGTCGTGTGACATGGACCCGCGGCGATACCGACAACTGGAGCAGGACGGGCTCCGAGAACTTCGTCAATACCCGTGGCGGCGCCTTCTCCAACAGCATCAGCCAGAGCTACTCGCGCAACAACAGCTGGACGGGAAACATGAATCTGCAATGGACCATTGACACCCTGACCACCCTGTCGTTCCGCCCCAACGTCAGTTTCGGCTCCAACGACAGCCGCTCCTTCTCCCACAATGCTTCGTTCAATGCCAATCCCTTCGACTATGTGACCGATGCACTAAGCAGGGAAAGTATTGACTTTATGGACGAAAAAGACCTGGTGGTCAACGGTAGGGAGAACAAGTCTATGAGCTATGGCGACAACAAGAACCTCAGCTCACAGCTGCAACTTTACCGCCGTTTCGGCAACAAGGGGCGCAACGTGGCCATCAGTTCGAATATCAATTATCGTGACGGCGACAACCAGAATGCCAACCTCTCGATGGTACGCCTGTACCAGCAGAAAGACCGCTTCGGCAACGACTCCACCTACCAGACGAACCGTTACTCGGAGACCCCCAACGACAATTTCAGCTATTCCGTTGGCGTCACCTACACGGAGCCGCTCTTCAGCTTCAAACCAAAACCCGAGCCCGAAGACACCGTGTCCGGCGGTTCTGCCGCCGGAAGGTCCCGCGGCCCCTTTGGCAATAACCGCAACCGCCAGCGTAACGCAGGTGCACAGGGCGTCTTCCTGCAGGTGAACTACCGTTATAATTACAGTCACCAGAAGAACGATCCTTCGACCTACGACTTCCCCAATTTGTCGGAAGACGCTTTCCAGGATGTGCTCAACGACTACCGTGAGTGGACCCGGCTGTTCGGCTATCTCGACAACCCCTATGAAGAGTATCTCAGCAACAGCCTGAGCCGCTATTCCGAGCGCACCGAGCATGGCCACAACATCGACCTCCAGTTACGTCTGGTACGCGACAAGATCAACATGAACGTCGGCGTGACCGCACAGCCCCAGCGCTCCCACTTCATACAGCAGTACCTCGGCGTGCCCGTCGACACCGTCCGTACCGTCACCAACTTCTCGCCGACGCTGAACATGCGCTATCGCTTCAACCAGCAGACCAACTGGCAGGTGCAGTTCCGCGGCTCGACCTCACAGCCCAACATCACGCAACTGCTTGATATCTATGACGATACCAACCCTCTTTCGATTTCGATGGGTAATCCGGGCCTGAAGCCTTCGTTCACCACCAACCTCAGCACCAACTTCCAGAAGCAGCGTACACCAACGCTGGTCGAGGACAGCCTCGGCTACATGGTGCCCAAGGCCCAGCGCCACTGGAGCTACAGCGTCAACGCCAACTGGCGGCGCACCAGCAACAGCGTGGGCAACGTCGTGACCTACAACGAGCAGACTGGTGGACGCATCAGCCGTCCCGAGAACATCAACGGCAACTGGAGCATCAACGGCGGCGGATCGTTCAATATCGCCCTCGACACCCTCAATCGCTGGGACGTCAGCGGAGGCGTCAACGGCAGCTACAACCACCAGGTGGGCTACGTCAATCTCAACCGTACAGCAGAGCCCGACCGTAACGTCACCCACACCTACAACGTCTCGCCCGACATATCGCTGAGCTACCGCAACCGTTGGCTCAACTTCTCGCTCAACCTCCGTACTACCTACGCACGTACCGAGAACCGCTTGCAGGCCTCGCGCAACCTCGAGACCTGGAACTACAACTACGGCGGCAACATGCAACTCAACCTCAACCAACTCAACGGACGAGCCTCCTCCAATGCAGCCTCATGGCCAGTGCTCTCTACCGACTTCCATTGCTACAGCAAGCGTGGTTATGCCGACGAGACACTCAACACCGACGAGCTCATCTGGAACGCACAGCTCAGCTACAGCTTCCTCCGCGGCAAGGTACTCACCGTCATGCTTCAGTGGTACGACATTCTCCACGAGCAGACCAACTTCACCCGTACCGTCAACGCCAACGGCTGGACCGACCGCGAAGTCAACGCCATCACCTCCTATGCCATGCTCCACGTCAGCTACCGCATGAACTTCTTCGGCGGCCGCGGCAGCAGCGGATGGGGTGGCCGTGGAGAAGGCGACGCGGAAGAAGGCCGTGGCGGCCCTGAAAGAATGGGAGGCAGACGCGGTGGCGGCGGCGGTGGCGGCGCTATTCCTTCTTTCGGCGGTGGCCGAAGAGGTCTCTGAATCCGTTGAAGTCTTTCTTCATGATGATGCCAACGCCTTGAGTGTTCATCGAAGAACGTGTGAAGTAGCGGTCGTTGGTCTGGTTGTAAACCTTCAAGGCGAGATTTCCGTTGGGCATGAGCAGATACCTGATGTCGAAGTCGCCGATGAACGAGGGTGAGGCCTGTGTGGCATTGTCGCGATAGCCGAACTGTCCGTTGATGAGCAGGCGGTTGTTCAACATGCGACCGGCAACGATTCCCTCATACTCAGCATTGTTCCAACCCTCAGTACCGGTAGAGATGTTGGCGCCGAAGTTCCAGTCGTCGTTCCTCACAATCTGGTTGATGGCGTTGTTGATCTGCGTGGAGAGGGTGCCTGAGAGGAACGACTGCATGGCCAGCGACGTGCGGCTTTGCTCCTGCTGTTCGCCGGCATTGTTTTGTCCCTGACTATAGAAACGACCGATGCCAAGCAGGTAGAGTACTTGCTGGTTCATCTCCTGCTGTGAGGACAGTAGTGAGCGCACCATTTGCTTCTCGTCGGCATTGACGGTAGGCAGGTCGAGGTCGAAGGTGACCTGTGGCGACGAAGGCTGCCCACCGATATTCATCAGACAGTTCACGCGGACGGTATTCGACGAGAAGGAGTTGCCCAATTGCAGGTCGCTGAGCGACACGCCGTTGACGGTATAGAGCGCCTGAAGGTTGAGGGCGGCAGAGTAGGGGTCACCTCCGAACACAATCGTGCCGCCGGGCTGGAACTGGAACTTCTTGTTGATAATGCCCTGGATGGTCACATCGTAGGTGCCGCTTTCTACGGCATAGGTGCCCTGCATCTCGAATGCACCTTTATTATAATAGGAAGCCTGCAGCGAACCGCTACCGTTGAGGGTGATGTAGTCGCCAGTCTTGGCATCCATCAGAATGCGCATGGTGCCTACGGGAGTGACGTTGACCAGGAAATTCATGTAGATGTTGGTCGAGGAGGACTGTGGCGTGTTGGCTGTGGCAGTTTCCGTGTTGGAAACAGGTACCTTCCACGTAATGAACTCCTGGTCGCTGATGGCATCGCTCTGGGCTGCGTTGTAGACGAAGACGCTGTTCTTCAGGGGAGAGACGTTGCAGTCGATATGAACGTCGTCGCCTTTCATGCGGATATCGACAGTACCCGATGCAAACACCGTTCCGTAGAACGATTGGTCGCCAAAGTCATGGAAGTCATAGCCCAACAACTGGTCGGTATCGACATGCAGGTCAAGGCTCAGGTTAGTGAGGTCTTCATGGTGAATGGCGCCAGACAGGTAGCCCACATTGTTGTATTTGTCGTGGATGGGCAGCGAGTCGATCAGTATCTCGTTGTAGACGAGTGTGATGGTGTCGTTGCGCAGCCAGTAGGTGGTGTTCAGCGGCGTAATGGTGGCTTCTCCGTCAATCCGTAGTCCGCCTGTCAGGTTGATGGCAGAGAGTGGTCCGGCCAGTCGGAGGTCACCCTTTCCGTGCCCCGTGATATGCGAGATAAACGACTCGGTGAACGAGTGCATAAAGTCGAGGTAGGTGCCTCGGGCAGAAAGACCCAGGTCGATGTATTCGCGTTCGGGCGACACGTAACCATTAATATAGGTAATGGCATCCGGGCCGTCGTTGGCTGTGGCGTTGATGTCGATTTGCTTCTTCTGCTTGTTCCAGTCGACGCGAGCCAGGAGGGTTCCCATGCGACCTTCCTGGAACTTGAAGTTGTCGACAGTCAGGTTGGCATAGGCATCAGGATCGTCGAAGGCCGATATCAAAATGGCGTTGCCAGAAGCATAGCCCGAGAAGGTGACGGCGTCAAAATCAACCAGGTCGAGGATATCAGCCACCTCAATGTTGTTTAGGGAAACAATCAGCGAGTCGGTCTTTTGGCTGGAAGCTACGCCGTCGGCCTTGATGTATTGCTCGCCATTGTGGACGGCAAAATTGTCGACAAGCAGTCTTCCCGCACTATAGAGGATGTCGGAAGGCTCTATGAGCCATTGGGTATTGCGGAGCGTGACGTCCGACGGGAATATCCTGACGTGGGCTTCCGGTTCGTCGGAAAGATTGCGGTATAGCTCTGCCGACGCGTTGAGTACGCCTTGGAAGGGAGAGGCGGCATCGTTGTTGTTCCAGGCCAAGGCAAACGAGATTTTGTTGTCGGCAGCATGGCCGTCGACATTGAGCGCAAAGGGCTCCCTGTCGTCCTCGATGCTCCTGATAGAGGCCTGTAGCAGTAGGGTGTCGCGGGGCGAGCTGATATTGACAGTTCCTTGTTCGTAGAGATGGCCGTTATAGGAAAATGACGGAATGTCAAGATTGGCAACTATCTGGCGGGTATTGTCGTTGAAGTTTGCATCCAACGTGATGGTTTGATGGGTGTCAAAGGGAATGCCGAGCAGTTTCTCTGCCCAGTCGGTCTTGGCAACCTTCAAGTGGATGGTGAAGTTGTTCTTGGTGTCCTTCGTCAGAGGCGGCAGGCCTGGAAGGGTAGGCAGTTTCGAACCGATGGCATTCGCAACGCTCTGCGCCAATGTTGCATAGTCGAAATCTCCGGAAATGTCGGCATGGGCAAAGTCGCTGTTCAGCGTCAGGAAGTGGATGCCCTCTTCGAAGCCTGACTCAATACGCAAATAGTCCAGGTTATAGTCTTTCTCTGGAAGGCTGAGGTCCTGGAGGCTGATAATGCCTTCTGCTCTGTTGATGTCGGTTCCGTTGATGTTCAGCTCCAGCTCTGCTTTGGCCTTGGGGTCGTTGATGCTCATCCTGCCGGCAATGTGGTTGGGGGCATAGTTGCCGTCCAGGTCGATATGCTCGTAGGTCGCTCCCTCGTATTCGAACTTCTCAATACGTCCTTTTGCAGCTACCTGCTTGCCAAGGGTGCCGTTCGTCTCCATTTTTGCGGCAATCACTCCCAGCTTGTTGTTGTTAATGAGTTGTCCTACATGGATGCCGTCGGTATTGAAGGTAGCCGTGAAATGCTTGTCCTCTGTTAACTGTAGTTGGGCGTCGATTTGTCCGATACCCGTTGTGACGTCGGCATCAGCCAGGAGAGTTCCTTCGTCGTCACCGCCGAATGTGCCTTTCAGCTGGACGTTGCCTATGCGTAGGAGTGGTTCCGGCAACTTGACAATGCGCTTTGAAAGGAAATCAATGGCTTCATTGGTAACCACCAAATGGCTAATACCTGCTTTCCATGTGTCCTTTCCGTTTGGCGAATGGGTGAAGTGACCTCCACCTTGTAATGAGATGTCTCCCTTTTCTGATTCAATCTGGAGATTTGGAACCGTCAGCGTATGGTCCTGATAGGAGAAGTCTGTCTTCAGTAATAGGTTATGCTGATAGTTCTTGAGTGCGGGAATCAGTCCTCGCAGGTCGGAGGGGGTGATGTTGGTGTTGTCAATCCCTCCTTGGAAACGTAGCGACTCCTGGAATTGCTGGTGGTTGTAGGTTGCTACGAGGCTGTCGATATGGATGTCGGTTTCCGGTAGTTGCAGCTGGAAGTCGTTGATGTCGCCATTGTGATTGCCTGCCGCAAGCCGGAAAGCCAGACGCCTGACGTTGATGCCTGACTGTTCCAGGAACGTGAGTCGTTTCACGTTGACGTTGATGCTGTCCTCCCTGAGTACCTTTAATATGATATGTGCGCTGATATTCAGGACGTTCAGGTGCTGGGGATTGAATTTCCCGGGAGTAGACGGGACGTCCCATTGGTCGTAGCTGATGCTGCTATTACGCATGATGAAGGAGTTGACACGCAGGTCCAGCGGTCGGTTGCTGGTCGTGTCATTGGAGGCCAGAGAGTCCAGGATGAACTGGAAGTTAGTCGGCGATTCGGCATCTTTCCGCGACAGATGGGCTTTGGCACCGAATATCTGTGCTGAGGAGATGGAAATCTTTCCCAGTATAAACGATGTGGGATCTACCTTTGCCGTTACACGGGCGGCTTTCACCAATATTTTGTGTTGCTGGTCATAGACGACGACGTCGTCAATAATCAGGCGGTTCAGGAATCCCAGGTCGATGCGTCCTACCTTTACCTCCGTTCCCAGCGTTTCACCTAATAATTCCGCTGCTTTGCTGCCAATTTCCCGTTGTACTGCAGGGATATGAATAGCCAACAAGGCTATAGCATATAGACCTAACAGCGTCCATACAGTTCCGTTGATGATATGTTTAAGTGCCTTCACTTGTTGTCAGTCGGAGATAGCAAATTGAGCAGTTTCTATTGAATTGATTTGCAAAAATACGATAAATTATTGGGATGACATCATTTTTCATGGATAATTTCTCTTTATATCCTAAATTTTTATTAATTTTGCAGTCGCTTAACGTTAGCTTTTTAATTCAAATCGTTTATTATAGATGGCAAATGTAATCAAGTTACGCAAAGGCTTAGACATTCATCTGCAAGGAAAGGCTGAGGAGAAGAAGATTCAGCTGAAGTCGAAGGGACTGTATGCTTTGGTGCCCGACGATTTCGAGGGAATCACTCCGAAAGTAGTTGTCCGCGAAGGTGATCATGTCTTGGCCGGGGATGCTTTGTTTGTTAACAAGCAGTATCCCGAAGTGAAGTTTGCCTCGCCAGTAAGCGGTACTGTCCGCGAAGTGGTGCGAGGTGAACGTAGAAAGGTTCTCTGCGTGAAGGTCGATGCCGATGCCCAGCAGGAATATGCTGACTACGGCAAGAAAGATGTAGCAAAGATGGACGGCAAGGCCGTTATCGATGCACTCCTTGAAGCAGGTATCTTTGGGTATATCAATCAGTTGCCTTATGCAGTTTCAACCAATCCTACGGTGATGCCTAAGGCAATTTTCGTCTCTGCACTTAGGGATAAACCCTTGGCTGGCGACTTCGAGTTTGAGGTAGCAGGACAGGAGGCTGACTTCCAGACGGGACTGACGGCACTCTCAAAAATTGCCAAGACTTATCTCGGAATTGGTGTAGGCTCGAAGCTCGAAGGCATGAAGGATGTTGAGGTTACGATCTTCGACGGCAAGTGTCCGGCTGGTAACGTGGGTGTTCAGGTGAACAACATCGACCCGGTGAACAAGGGTGAGGTGGTCTGGACCATTGGCGATCCTACTGTTGTGCTGTTCATTGGACGTTTGTTCAATTCGGGCAAAGTGAACCTGACCCGCACGGTGGCTCTCTGTGGTAGTGAGATCAAATCGCCTGCCTATGTCGACATGTTGGTAGGTGAAGAGCTGGCTACGCTT
>Ga0310690_10009628_pt1 | contig 12104 bp, 8 predicted proteins | sample AusTroGonzalo_MG_2_FD_207661 | JGI IMG/M metagenome (GOLD analysis project Ga0310690, IMG submission 207661) | Bovine rumen microbial communities from tropical cattle in Woodstock, Queensland, Australia - Gonzalo_04 (v2) (version 2) | ecosystem: Host-associated > Mammals > Digestive system >...
ATCGCGTATATGCTGCCAAATACGAAGACGTTATTTACCAAATGGGTAAAGGTATTCAGTGGTGTCCTTCTTGCATACCCTATCTGCGCCTTCGCTCTCTATGGCGGCGAGCTGACATCGAATATCATACTCATGGCGCAGGCTGGCACCGGTGGAAATGCTATTTCGAACTTCCCACTCGCCCTAACTTCCGCCATCGTCTCGATTGCGCCAGTGTTCTTCGTTCCGGGCCTCATAACGAAATCTATGAGCGGAATTGCAGCTGCATCGAATCGCGTACAGAAAGGGGTATCAGCTTTGGCAAAGGGCGGTACGCACAGGGGACTTACGCCGATTACCGAAGAAAATGCAAAAAGAATCAAAGCTACTCGTGCTGATAATTGGATGAAGAAGCATAAAAATGATACTCATAGAACAAAACTTGGTGATATGTATCATCGCTATAGAATGCGATCTGGTATATCTAAAGTAAGTGCTTATGAAGGAGAAAGCGCGAAGATATACGAGGCGGAAATGAAGGGTATGAATGCTAAAAGCTTGACAGATATGGCAGGAGAATCGTTCGGTGAAAATGGCAAATTCGATGATGTTAAATTTGGCGCAGCTATTCGTCAGCTCAATGCCACAGGTAATGACGAGGTGGCACTTGAGCAAATTGAGGAGATGTCAAAGAATATTGATAAGATGAAGCCTGAAGATCTAGAAAAGTTCAAGTCGATAGTGGCGCAGCAAGGCACTCTCGGCAAAGCATATGCGAAACTTCTCGGCAAGCGTCAAGCTTCCCCTACACCGTTACCGCTCCTTAATTTCAAAGATGCTCTTAATAGCGGTGCCGAAATTAACGGAATCATGACTGATCTTGGTAAGAATGCGCTTGCGGGAATGTCTAAGGATGAGATGAGCTATCTCGATACGAACTATGCTAGTGCAGTTAGCAGTGGTTTGTTTACTGAGGAGCAATACACCACTGCGGCAGCCGCGCATACTGGTAACGCAGCTACAAAGTTCTTGAATCTGCTTAATAAGTCTGGACGTGCAAATGCAGTAAGGTCAGGTCTCTCGGATACTGCATTTGCCGGCATGGACGATAAATTGAGGCAAGATCTATTTAATGGCTACCATACCGAATATCAACGTCGCGTCGATAATTTGGCTCAAAGTGGCGACAAGGCCGTAATAGCCTCTGCCACTGGTAGCCTTAAGGCTGATCTCGATACGGAAGTTGCATCAAGAGCGGCCGCTGAGCGAGTTCGCGCCGCGGACGCTGCAAAAGCAGCTAAGGATACTGTGGACGTGCTAAACGACATATACGGCAAAATGTAACCAAAATAACTATAACCGCCCCTCCAGGGCGGTTTTTGTTGTCAAAGACTAGCTATTCACCGCACGCTCTAATGACATTCTCAAACAGCATTGCCACGGTCAGTGGACCGACACCGCCGATGCGCGGGGTAATCGTAAGATCGTCGCGCGATTCGCGGACTTCGTCGGAAATGTCACCGACGATTACACCGTTTTCGCTGGCTGTGCCAGCGTCTACGACGACTGCGCCGGTCTTCAAATACTCAGGCTTGATGAGGCTTGGTATGCCCGTTGCCGTAACGATAACATCGTAGTTAATAAGTTGCGCCAAATCATCGCCGCGATGAAGCATCGTGACGTCATAGCCGCTATCTGTCCACATTTTGAGTAGCGGTGCACCGACTAATTTCCCGCGTCCAACAATCGCGAGCTTTAGGGAAGGGAGTTCGACGTTATAACCGGTAAGCAGCCAATGAATTGCCATCGCGGTTGCCGTATCGCGTTCGCCGCGTAGGCCATCGACATCCTTCTCGTTTGGGATCAGTTGCAAAATGTTTTCGTCGCATTCCGCGAGCGGAAGCTGCACAATAATTCCGGAAACTGCCGGATCTTTCGCGGCGGCAGAAACCGCAGCCGAGGCGTTTTCCGCGTTAATCTTCCTCGTCTCAACATCGACTTTAATATCTGCGCCATATTGTTCTTTTAGTGCGATGTATTTCAAAATCACGGGATTATCATTGTCATAAAAAATCACGAGCTTCGGAAAGCGTTTAATAGCGCGCAGATGTCTCACTTGGTGCGCTTGGCGCTCCTTAATATAACCGGCGAGTTCGCGGCCGTTCAGTTCTTTCATTCACCAAGCTCCATTGGCTCCTGCTCGAGTGTATAACCGAACTTTTCGCGCACAATGCGGATGATTTCTTCGCGTGCTGCAGCGAGATCGGCATAATCGCGAGCGGACTCGTTAATGAGGACGAGTGAAGCCTTGTCGGAAACGCGCATACCATGGAAAACCTGACCTTTGAGCCCGGCGTGTTCAATGAGCCAGCCAGAAGGAATCTTTCCGCCATCCCAGACTGGGATACCGCGTGCTCTCGCTACCGAAATCTCCTCGTCGCTCTTTAAATAAACGTTCTTAAAGAAACTACCGCTACTTGCAATCAAAGCTGGGTCTGGCAACTTCGCTGCGCGAATCTCGCATACAGCATGGCGAATCATCTCTGGTGTATATTCCGTCACGCCATGCTGGTCGAGCCAAGCCTGAAGGGAAGTATAGAATGGCGGCTGCATCTTTTCGCGCGTTAGGCGCACGACGACTTTTGTGATAAAATACCTGCCAACCTTGTCGCCACTATTAAAAATACTGTGACGATAGCCAAGGTCCATATCATAAACTGGAATATCGACAAATTCTTCGAGCAATTCATCATAAGCCCTAACTAGCACGAGCGTCTGAGCAATCTCTTGCCCGTAAGCACCAACGTTCTGGACGGGCGCAGCGCCGACAGTGCCAGGAATTGCGCTAAGTGCCTCGATGCCATGCCATCCGCGTTGGACGGAGTAGGCTACGAAATCATCGAGCAACTCGCCGCTATTTGCGTAAAGATCAATTACCCCATCGCGTTCTTCTTCGTAGACGCCCATACCCATTATTTTGTTCACGAGTATGACGCCATTAAATCCGCCATCACGACCAATAATATTACTACCAGAACCTAATACGTAAATCGGCAATTCTTTGCCATCAGCAAAAGCGTAGGCCGACTCGACATCTTCCTCGCTCGTAATATCGATCACGTAGCGCGCGTTGCCGCCAAGGCGCATTGTGGTTAATTCACTAATTGGTACGTTTTCACGAATATTCATATCTGTATTTTACCATAAAAAATGGTACACCCGGCGGGAGTCGAACCCACGACGCCTGGTACCGGAAACCAGTGCTCTATCCACTGAGCTACGGGTGCGTCCCTTTTATAATACCCCAAAACCTTTTTAAAGGTATGGCATTCGGAGCATAAGCGCGATATAATTTATGTATAAAGTAATAGGAGTGCTTCGCATGCCGAAAAACAGGGTATCGCATACAAAGAGAATCGCAGCGATTATTGCCGCCGCGGTTATCAGTTTCATTGGGCCATTATTTAGCCTCAACGCTTTCGCCGACGGAGATATTAATGTTACGTTTAATAACTGGAAATCATATGACATTTCGTCAAATACTGTGACCTGGAGTGTTGATAATACTGATGTTAGCCTGGCCATGAGCGACACTGTTCTGTACGATGATCAATATAATGTGCTCCATATGATGTATAGCGATCATAGCGCCCTATATAATATCGCTGCGACCTATACTGATAGCACTTTCTGTGATAACTACGAGGCTAGACTAAATGGCCCGAATAACTATGGCGCTACTCTCGTATGTAACGGCACATCCCTATCAATCCCTGACAATACTAACATTCCCGATAGCAGCGATTTCGGCTTCGAGGTCAGGAGCAAGAATCAACAACAGCCAGCAACCGACCATCGCGAATTGAGCTTTGATAATGTAAAAAGCTATGACGAAAACAACCAAGCTTATGTTATCGTAACCTCGCTTGATCAGTCGCTAGCCGGTAAAGAGTTTAAAATTACCGCACAAAATACTATCATCGGTGTGCGCGGCGGGGAAAACGGCACTCAATATACTTCTGAAGCCCAAGACATAAATACTTTCCAAGGATACTCCTATAGGATTCAGGGGGAAGGTTTCGAATTTGACCCAGACATCATGCAGGTAACCGTGCGTGGTCCGGAAGGTTACGAAGAACGCTTGGCGCTCACGCGCGTAGGGGAAGCCTGGGAGTTCAACTTAGCTAATGTTCCATTCTCTGTCAGCCTTTCGGTCGATGAATTCCATGACAATACTCATCACGAAGACGAGCGCCCACCTCATCCAGGCGTCCCAACTAATGGCAAGGTTACTGTGACCGACGCTGGTGCTTCCAATAATCCAAAGTCCTTCTATCTCGGCCGCGTCGAAATCAACCAAACCCCAATCTTTGACAATGAAGAATGCGAATGGAATTCTGATAACTGCCCAGATACTTACGTCAATGACAATCTTGTCTACAACAAGGAAGAGAACGTCAATACTGTCGAGATTACTTTCTCCTCGCTCTTTATCTATAAATATGTTGGCCAGATTACGATTAACGGTCACGCCTACGACATTCCAGTCGATTACTCTAACCGCCAATCTTGGCTCGCCCATTATGGCTACCAGTGCGTATCGTTTACCTTCGATGACGTTCCTTACGCCGCAGAATATGTAATTTCCTACAGTGTCGCTCAGGCCGAAGGCCACGAGCAGTATGTTGGCAACTTCCTCTGGTCAACTGACCCACGCGAAGAGTTTGACGACCAAGGTCGCCCATCCGATATCTATATCGGTCATGCGCACCTCGAGCTCGTCGAAGTACTTTGCCACATTACCGAAAATGACGATGAAGATATCCGCTTCAATGTCGAGAAGGGCGAAGAAGTACCAGCAGGCTGCGTCTTTGAATACAGCCCAGATGATGAAAATAACCCAGTAGGCTCGCTCGTCGTCCCAGAGGGAAGCGAAGTTACGGTTCGCCTCAAGACCGATTATGGCTACCAGGTGACGAGCTTCGGCTCCAACGGTAGCGAAATCAAGGTCGACGAAGGCAAAATCGCTCAATATACCTTCGGCATTTTCCGCGGCAACTTCCACCTCGGCGCAATCGTCGAAGCAACCGACGACGAAGTTAACATCGACACCGATAGCGTCAAGTCTGGTACTATCACTCTCGGCGGCGATGAAATCGACGAAGGTACAGCAATGCTTACCATCGAAGATGTCAAGCTTAGCGATGAAGAAAAAGCTCAGTTTATGGATGAAGCAGGCGATTATGATGTGAAGACCTACCTCAACATCGACCTCGACCAAATCTTCTACGATGGCCATGGCGGCTTCTGGAAGGGCGCAACTATGCGTGAGCTCGAGAATGAAGCAACCGTTACGCTCAAACTTTCTGAGGATATCGATGGCGACCAAATCGTTCTCGTCCACCAAAAGCACGATGGCACCTATGAGATAATCCCGACCGAATACGATCCTAAGACTCATACGATTACCTTCAAGACCTCGAGCTTCTCGAATTATGCTATCGCAACTAAGACCGCCACTGTTGTCCCGACTGACGACGCAGAAGAAACTGCCGAAGACGTCGAAGCGCCAAAGACCTTCGATAGTATCGTTTATTACCTAGCTATGCTTACACTATGCGGCTTCAGTCTAGCAGCTGTTGGCATTGTAGGCCTAAAAGCAGTTAAGAAAAACTAAAATTAAATAACCCCACCAGTATTTCTGAGTGGGGTTTTTGTTGCCTCAAAAAACGGGGAAGCGACGAGTGATATAATATACCTATGCACCCGTAGCTCAGCGGATTAGAGCACCTGTCTTCGGAACAGGGGGTCACAGGTTCGAATCCTGTCGGGTGTACCAGGAGGAATATGTCTACCATTTTAGAAATAAAAAATCTTACCAAAACCTATGGCAAAGGCGATAGTCTCGTAAAAGCCGTAGACAATGTTAGTTTTACTGTTGATGAAGGGGAATTTGTCGCAATTATTGGCGCTTCTGGTTCAGGGAAGTCGACTTTACTTCATCTCATTGGCGGCGTCGATCGTCCGGACGATGGCAAGAAAGCTGAGATAACCGTAGAGGGAACTAATATCGCAAAACTAAACGATAATAAACTTGCCCTCTTCCGCAGAGAAAAAATCGGCATCATTTATCAGTTCTATAATCTCATCCCGGTCCTGACTGTAAAAGAGAACATTACCCTGCCGGCCGATCTTGCCAAGCGGGGAATTGATGAAAAGTATTTGAAAGATCTTATTAAATCACTGGGTCTCAACGGCCGTGAAGACCATTTACCAAACCAACTTTCTGGCGGCCAGCAACAGCGCGTTGCGATTGGTCGCGCATTATATAGTCGACCAGCCCTCGTCCTTGCTGATGAGCCGACGGGGAACTTGGATTCAAAAGCTAGCGCGGAGATCGTGAAACTTCTGAAGCTTGCTAATGAAAAATATCATCAGACTATCATTATTGTGACTCACGACTTGAAAATCGCCGGGGAAGCCAACCGCATAATAACAGTGGCCGACGGTAAGATTGTTTCTGACGAGAGCAAGGGTAAAAAGAATGGGCGTTCTAAGTAAGCTAACCCGCGCCAGCCTTCGTCAAAATCGTCGTCGCACCATCGTAACGATGATAGGCGTTTCCCTCTCCGCTGCCCTAATTTTTACTGTCATCGCCGTTCCGGTTAGCTACTTTTATAGCCTAAAAAATTACGAAGCCGAATATTATGGCGACTATCACGAGGTTTTCGAAAATGTACCAGGGAACCAGCTAAAAGTAGTTGAGGAGGCCGTGGGCGTCGCGAGCTATTATTACTCGGAGCCAGTAACGGAATACGGGCCAGAGTATAAATATCTCGAAGACAGCAATCAGCCCTACCCTAGCTCGTTATATACGCGCATCGACCATATTGACGAGGTCGATCGCACGAGCGACAAGCGCTTCTCTATTTACGTAAAATACACGAATTCGAAGCGCAACATCCGCTTTGGCAAAGACATTATGTATGCCTTTGAAGATCTCGATATTACTGACATTAACGCTCGCAAAAATTCTGAGTATTTGCGTCTTGATGGCGATGTCGATTACAATACGACGACTGTCGTGCTTAGTCTTGGCGCGCTCCTCGTCGGCGTGCTTGCAATCGCAAGTATCTTTACGATTCGCAATTCGTTCAATATTTCGACCACAGAGCGCACGCGCGAATTCGGCATGCTGAGCTCCATTGGCGCAACGCCGCGCCAGATTCGCGGCACAGTGTTTCTCGAGGCGCTAATAATTGGCGCTGTCGCCATTCCGGTCGGAATTGCGCTTGGCCTTGCTGCCACGCTAATCTTGCTCGTCCTTAGCAATTCTCTGCTGGGACTCGAGGTCTTCGCGATGCGCCTAGCTGCGCCATGGTGGCTCTTCGTGATGGATGCGCTTGTCGGGATTATTATTGTTTGGTTGTCTAGCGCATCGGCCGCAATCCGCGCGAGTCGCCTTTCCCCTATCGAAGCTATCCGCAGTAGCCAAGATGTCAAAATTAACGCTCGAAAACTCAATACCAGCCGCATTATCAGCAGCTATTTTGGCGTCGGTGGGGTAATCGCTAGTAAAAACCTGAAGCGTAGCCGCGCAAAGTACCGCACAACAGTTATATCAATCGTCGTGAGCGTTGCCGTATTTATTGGCATGTCGAGCTTCGCGATTGACGGCAACCGTTTCATCGATAGTATGTTCTCGGATTTCGGCGCAGACTATATTGTTGCCGGCGGGAACGCAAAGCAATACCAAGAAATCGTAGAGAAGTTTGCCGTCGATGACTACGTCATTTCGCAGGACGTATCCGCTCTTGGCGGACAGGGCGTTACTCTGCTCTCCGCGAACTACTTCGAAAAATATGCACGCTCGGTGGGTATCTCTGATGACTTCGAACACGCTGTAATTTTGAACGACTATGCCAGCACTCAACACGCAAACGGCGCCGTTTCAGTCGGTCGACTTACGGACAATAAAGCAGGAGACGCCGTGAAAATCGGCATGTCCGATGGTTCAGGCGATGAAAATGTTTCGATTATTGAATTAAACATTTCGGCCGTAACTGACAAAAAAGCAATGGGCACTTCCGAAATCAGCCATCCACAGTACTACATCTCTTCAAATTTCTATGCTCGCGACAAGCTCATTTTTGCGAGCGGCTACACTCAGCTTTATATGAACCCTGGCGACAAAAGCAATGATATTACTGCCTATTTATATGCTACCTATGTTAATACCGAGATTACTGAGGCCGATTATAATTCACATCCAATGGGGATGGACATTAGGTCCGAGATGCAACAGATGCGTAATATTATATTGCTTGCTGAGATTTTCCTCTATGGTTTCATTATCGTTGTTGCCCTTATCGGCGTCACGAATATCTTTAATACGATTTCAACCAACATTTTGCTTCGCGCAAAAGAGTTTGCGATGCTAAAGTCTATTGGCATGACGGACAGCGAGTTTAACCGCATGGTTTGGCTTGAAAGCATCCTCTATACGCTCCGCGCGCTCATCATTGGCATTCCGATCGGCATCGTTATTTCATACGGTGTTCACGTATTACTAACGAACGGCGGCATTAACTTGTCTTACGCCGTTCCGGTCCAACCAATCATTATCGCTGTTCTCGCCGTTGCTCTGCTCATCTCGGCTATCATGCATTTCTCGGTGCGTCAAATTTCCAAACAAAATATCATCGAAACAATTCGTAAAGATACGATTTAATTTATAGAGCCGCTTTTATCATATCTGCCGTGATGGTAATCTCGGCACCAGAATCGGCTTCGCCACTCAGCACGGAGCGCGCGACGATATTTTCGACAGTTTTCGAAACGATGCGGCGCATTGGACGAGCACCAAGTTTTGGATCGTAGCCGTGCTCGACGAGTAGTTGCTTTGCTTCCGGTTCGAGCGTCACGGAAATCTTGCGTGGTTCGAGAGTCTTGTTTGTACTTGCGACGATAATATCGACAATTGCGAGCAAAGCGTCCTTCGTAAGTGGTTGGAATACGCAGATTTCGTCGAAGCGGTTTAGGAACTCCGGCTTGAATTCGCCATTCGAAATTAAATCATTCGTGAGACGCTCTTTGATGAGCGACATATCCATGCCCTGGTCGATGTAATCGCGAATAAGGTTCGCTCCGGCGTTACTTGTCGCCACGATAATCGTATCGCGGAAGCTAACTTCGCGGTTGCGTGCGTCACGTAGAATACCTTCGTCGAGCAACTGAAGCAGGGTAGTCAAAACTAGCGGATGAGCTTTTTCGATTTCGTCAAGCAGGACGACCGAGAATGGGTGTTTGAGTACTTGCGCCGTGAGACTATTCTCGTTCGTAGCGCCGTCTTCGATGAGACGTGCAACGTCATTCTGCGAAACATATTCGTTGAGATCGACGCGGATAATTTTGCCTCCCCCACCAAAGTAAGTTTCACTGATTGCTTTTGCGAGCTCAGTTTTACCGACGCCGGTAGGGCCGAGGAAGAGGAAAGTACCAATCGGACGGCCCTCGTTGCGCACGCCCGCTGCAGAACGGCGCAGAGCATCGCTCACTGCTTGAACGGCAAGGTCCTGGCCAATGAGACGCTTGTGGAGAATCTCCTCGAGATTTAATAGCTTTTGCTTTTCTGATTCGTTTTGAGACGACTGCATCTTCACGCCGTAATTCTTTTCGATTGCATTTTGGACGGATGCGTCAGTCACGAAACCGCCTTCAGCAAAGCTAGCTGCAGCCTCGAGCAAGCGAATTGCCCTTCCCGGCATCACTAGGTCATGAACGTAGCGTTCGGACAAGCGATATGCTTCGCGAAGCGCCCAGAAAGTATAGGAAACATTGTGCTGGTATTCGAGTAGTGGCACGCGGTCTTGCATGACTTTCATCGTCGCAACTTCGTCGGCCGGCTCGACCATTATTTTATTGAGGGCATTTGCGAGTGCGGCTTTTTGCGCGGAGATTTCGAGGAAGCGCTGTTCGTCGAGCGTCAAAATGATTCGTAGCGCACCGCCTTCGAGAACTGGCAATAAAATATTCGAAATATCTACGGAGCCCGTCGCGTCTTCAAAGAAGAGCTGGGCATTATCAAGCCAAATAATGACATTCTTTGCGTGCATTGCTTCATTAAGAATTGCCGTTACTAGACCTTCAATTTCCCCGCGTTCCGACGCTGAGCTAATCAATGCTGACGCATCTAGCTTGAATATCTGGCGGAACTTGACGCGCGACGAAATATTACTGTCTGCATTTAGAATTTCATTCGCAAATTCATGCACGAGTGTACTGCGGCCGCTGCCGTCTGGACCGATGAGCGCTGCATTCTGGCGACCGCCCTTCGAGAAGATGTCGATCATAGTGGAAACTTGTTCGCGGTGCAAAGAAACCGTCACATTCGAGCCGCGCGTGTTTTCGTACTGCTTTGAAATGTTTTGCGCGAAGCGTTCGAGAAGCGGCGTGTAGCCAAACATTAAGTCGCGCGCAAAGCCACCGGTATGTCGTCGCTGCTTCATGCCGCGGACTAAGCCATTCAAATAGTTAAACCACACTAGGCCATCATAAAGATCTGTAATTTCGAGCTTCATTCTTTTGAGTAGCTGTTCGTGCTCTGGATAGCACTCAATCATCGCAATGGCCAAGACGCCGCCGGACACCACTTCCGAATTTGTCTTTTCACGAACTTCGAGCGCCTTCTCGAATATTGGTTGCATGTCGGTCGGCATGCGCTCTGCGATTGCGGCGAGAAGATCGGAAGATATTGCGTAGCGTCGTGCGAGGAACGCGCCACTCTTCGTTTTAGTTGGAACCCACTGTGCAAGTTCGATCGGCACTGGCGCATTTCCGAGCCGCGCAAGACATTCGTTGCTGAGCACGTCATTGATGCTATTGCCCCGTCCGGTTGGCACGTATTTTAATTCATAGCGGGCCCAAATCATTACGCAAATCGGGATGAATGCGCAGCCGATTAGAATGAAGCCGAGCGAATTGCGAAGGTATAATTCGTAGCCGCCAAACCCAAGTAATGCGAGCATGAGCAAAACTAATAATAATCTCACTGGCACTGAGTTTAAGATTTTGTCAGCACGTGCCTCGGCAGATCGACGACTAAATGAGCTATATTTTTTCACCACCAAATCCCCCAAATTGAACTAATTACAACTCCGACAAGTGGCATCAACGGAATAACAGGCCAGAGAATACCGAGTATCACTCCACCGATCAGAAGTAGAGTCATCATGATGATGCCAGCGATAATAATAAACACGCGTACTACGAAACCGACAAAACGAGAGACTAGGGCGTCAACGATTTTTTCCATTACGGTCGTTTTCTTGCCTGCGGTCGTCGAAATTTGGCGGAACGGTTGAAATAGGGTCTTTAATAACAGGCCAATCGAAAACGAATCAGCCATATTACGAAGCTTTGCCAAAAAGCCTTGAAAATATATTCCCCATCCACGGGAATACCACCACTCAAAAAAGCTAATGGCTAACATATCTATATTGTATCATATCTACCCCTTGCCGAACGAAAAAGATTATGCTAATATAGCCTTACAATCTAACAAAAACAAACATGCACAAACATAAACGCTTACATTACGCAATTATTACCGTTGCCGGTTTGGCTTTGATGTTTATGACGGTCGGTTTCGCCGCTTACGTTCAGCTCACAAGCAACAACAACGCTTCGGCGAATTCGCAGTATATTCGCAATATCGGTTTCGATGCCGGTTCATACCTCGAAAGCGATACTTCGGTTATCCCTTCGTCAAAGACTATCAGCAAGAAATCGCTTAGCGTCTCCCTCCATCTCAATCCGGGCGAAACATATGCATCCGTACTAAACCTCGTTAACAAGGGCAGCGATAATGAATTGCTTCAGAAGATTATTTTAGAAGGCCTGCCGCCAGAACTAGCGAACGTCGTCGATTTCCGCGTTTCGCTAAACAACGAAGACTACATCGGTACGACTGAGAATATCAACCTTGCAGTCTTGCGCGGCGAGCTCAACCGCCAGCAAATGTTCATCACGGTTAATAGCCGTGCCGCAGTTGATCTCAACCTTTCCGTTACGATTGACTTTTGATTTTGAACAAATAGTAAGCTTCGAATTCCCTGTCTGGGCGA
>Ga0310690_10009632_pt1 | contig 12099 bp, 9 predicted proteins | sample AusTroGonzalo_MG_2_FD_207661 | JGI IMG/M metagenome (GOLD analysis project Ga0310690, IMG submission 207661) | Bovine rumen microbial communities from tropical cattle in Woodstock, Queensland, Australia - Gonzalo_04 (v2) (version 2) | ecosystem: Host-associated > Mammals > Digestive system >...
AATGAAATGAAATGAGATGATAAAGAAAAAGGAAAAGACAGATGGCCTCTGACTTTTCCACATTTCAACATGTTTTCCACATAGTTATCAACATTGGCTGTACAAACGTGGAGCAAATCAACACTTCACCCTTCACCAACATCAATCATTAACCGGGAAACGGTTACCGGTTCTTATTTCTTACTTCTTACTTCTTATTTCTTATTTCAAGCCTCACATCGGCGTATACATCGTCCCCACGTCCTCCTTGCGGATCGTTTCTACTACCTTATCGACGCGGAACTTCACCGTGCGGGTCTCGAAGGTCAGTTCCACAATATCGCCGACCTTGACGTCGTATGACGCGCGGGCGACCTTGCCGTTGACCGTCGCCTTGCCGGCGTCACACACCTCGTTGGCTACGGTGCGGCGCTTGATGATGCGCGACACCTTCAGATACTTATCCAGTCGCATACATGCCTCCTGATCAAATAATATGGTGTGATCCGATCATCTGTTCAGCAGCGGTCTGAGGTACTGACCGGTGAAGGAGTCCTCACACGCGGCGACCTCTTCCGGCGTACCCTGCGCGATCACGGTGCCGCCCATGTCGCCGCCCTCGGGACCGAGGTCGATGATGTGATCGGCGGTCTTGATCAATTCCAGATTATGCTCGATGACGATCACGGTATTGCCCGTGTCCACCAGCGTATGCAGCACCTCCACGAGGCGGTGCACATCCGCGATATGCAGACCGGTCGTCGGCTCATCGAGGATATAGACGGTGCGGCCGGTAGCGCGCTTTGCGAGCTCGGTAGAGAGCTTCACGCGCTGCGCCTCGCCGCCGGAGAGGGTGGTCGCCGGCTGACCGATCTTGATGTAGCCCAGACCCACGTCATACAGCGTCTGCAGCTTGCGGCGTATCTTCGGGATATTCTGAAAGAATTCCAGCCCCTCCTCGACGGTCATCTCCAGCACATCGTGGATGGACTTGCCCTTATACTTCACTTCCAGCGTCTCGCGGTTATAGCGGCGTCCCTTGCACACCTCGCAGGGGACGTAGATGTCCGGCAGGAAGTGCATCTCGATCTTGATGATGCCGTCCCCCTGACAGGCCTCACAGCGTCCGCCCTTGACGTTGAAGGAATAGCGCGAGGAGGAAAAGCCCCGCATCTTGCTCTCGGTCGTAGAGGCAAACAGGCTGCGGATGTCGGTAAAGACGCCGGTATAGGTCGCGGGGTTCGAGCGCGGAGTGCGTCCGATGGGACTCTGGTCGATGTTGATGACCTTATCGAGCGCATCCGTGCCGTCCACGCCGTCACATCGCCCGGGAGTGGTCTTGGCGCGGTTGAGCTCCCGCGCGAGGTACTTATACAGGATCTCATTGATCAGCGAGGACTTGCCGGAGCCGGACACGCCGGTCACACAGACGAACTCGCCCAGCGGTATCCTCACATCAATATCCTGCAGGTTATTCTGCCGCGCGCCGCGGACGGTGAGATACTTTCCGTTTCCCGTGCGGCGGTATTCGGGCAGGGGGATCGACCGCTCGCCGCTGAGGTAGCGTCCGGTGATCGACTGCTCACAGGCGATGATGTCCTGCGCCGTACCGACGGCGACGATCTCGCCGCCGTGCACACCCGCGCCGGGACCGATGTCGACGATATAGTCGGCGGCGCGCATGGTGTCCTCGTCATGCTCCACGACGATGACCGTGTTGCCGATGTCGCGCAGGCGCTTGAGGGTCATAAGGAGCTTATCGTTGTCGCGCTGATGCAGACCGATCGAAGGCTCATCCAGTATATACAGCACGCCCATCAGGGACGAGCCGATCTGGGTCGCGAGGCGGATGCGCTGACTCTCGCCGCCCGACAGGGTCGCCGAGGCGCGGGACAGGGTCAGATAGCCCAGTCCCACGGACTTCAGGAAGTTCAGACGGGAGTTGATCTCCCTCAGGATCTCGCCGGCGATCACGCGGTCGCGGTCGCTCAGCTCGATCGTATCCAGACAGTCGAGGATGGCTGTGACGGACATATCGCACATCTGAGAGATATTCAGCCCGCCGACGGTCACCGCCAGCGATACCTCGCTCAGCCTCCGTCCGCCGCAGGCGTCGCAGGGGATCTCGGTCATATAGGCCTGGATCTCCTCCTTGATCCACTGGGAGCTGCTGTCGCGGAAGCGCCGCTCCAGGTTCGGGATCACGCCCTCGAACTCACGGTAGTATTCGCTTTTGTTATACGGCATATTGCGCACGAGGTGCAGCTTCTCGCCGCCGGTGCCGTAGAGGATCTTATCCACTGCGCCCGCGGGCAGATCCTTGACCGGTGTGAAGAGGTCAAAGCCGTACTTCTCCGCCAGACCCTCCATATACATCTGGGCGATCGTGTTGCCGTCCATCGCCCAGCCGGAGCCTTTGACGGCGCCCTGCGCGATGCTCTTGGTGTCGTCGGGGATGACCAGCTTCGGGTCGACGCGCAGGAACACGCCCAGACCGGTACACTTCGGACACGCGCCGAAGGGGTTGTTGAACGAGAACATCCGCGGGCTCAGCTCGGTGATGCTGACGCCGTGCTCGGGACAGGCGTAGTTCTGCGAGTACAGGACTTCTTCGCCGTCCACAACGCTGACGAGGATCAGCCCGTCGGCGAGCTTGGAGGCGGTCTCGATGCTGTCGGACAGGCGCGACCGGATGCCGTCCTTGATGACCAGGCGGTCGACGACCACCTCGACGGAGTGCTTTTTATTCTTCTCGAGAACTATATCTTCGGATAAATCATACAGGATGCCGTCGGCACGCACGCGGGCGAAGCCGCTCTTGCGGGCGGCATCAAAGATATTCTTATGCTCGCCCTTCTTGCCGCGCACCATCGGCGCGAGGATGAGCAGGCGCGTGCCCTCGGGCATTTCGAGGATGCTGTCGGCGATCTGGTCAACGGTCTGCTGGGCGATCTCACGCCCGCACTTCGGACAGTGCGGCACGCCGATGCGCGCATACAGCAGGCGGAAGTAGTCATAGATCTCGGTCACCGTGCCCACGGTGGAGCGGGGGTTCTTGGAGGTCGTCTTCTGGTCGATCGAGATCGCGGGCGACAGACCGTCGATAGAGTCCACCTCGGGCTTCTTCATCTGACCGAGGAACATCCGCGCGTAGGAGGACAGGCTCTCCACATAGCGGCGCTGACCCTCGGCATAGATCGTGTCGAAGGCGAGCGAGGACTTTCCCGAGCCGGACAGGCCGGTCAGGACGACCAGCTTATCGCGCGGGATCTCGAGGCTGACGTTCTTCAGGTTATGCTTTCTTGCGCCTTTGATGATGATTTTGTCTTGCATATTCTATCACAACACTCAATATAGGAGCGAGTAAAACCCGCCCCTAAAATAGCCTTGCTGCTCCCTTTACGGGAATAACAGCGTATTCTTCTTTATTCTTCCGTTACATCCTCGTCGGGCTCTTCGGCGGGCTCGACAAAGGTGCCGTCCATGACGGCGGCAAAGGTCTCGCCGGACATCTTCTCATACTTCAAGAGATACGCGGCTACCTCGTGCAGCTTGGGCATATAGGCGTTGAGGATCTCCTCGGTGCGCTTGTAGGCATCGGAGATGATGCGGTGGATCTCCGCGTCGATCTTCGCGGCGGTCTCTTCGGAATAGCTCTTGGTGTGCCCCATATCGCGGCCGATAAAGACCTCGTTCTGGTCGGAGCCGTAGTTGATCGGTCCGAGGGTCTCGGACATGCCGTACTTCACGACCATGTCGGTAGCGGTCTTGGTGGCCTTCTGAATATCGCTGGACGCACCGTTGGAAATATCGCCCATGATGAGCGCCTCCGCTACGCGGCCGCCGAGATCGACGACGATCTCTTCTTCCATCTCTTTCTTCGTGCGATAGCCCTTATCCTCGGTGGGCAGGGGCATGGTATAGCCGCCCGCCATACCGCGCGGGATGATCGAGATCTGGTGCACGGGATCCTGGGTCTCGCAGGCGTAGAAGCACAGCGCGTGACCTGCCTCATGATAGGCAGTCAGCTTCTTCTCGCGCTCGGACATGACCTTCGACTTCTTCTCCGTGCCGACCACTACCTTGATGGCGGCCTCTTCGATCTCTTCCTGGGTGATGGCCTTCTTATCCTTGCGGGCGGAGAGGAGAGCAGCCTCGTTCAGCAGGTTCTCCAGATCCGCGCCGGTAAAGCCCGCGGTCTGCTTCGCGATATTCTTGAGCTTGACGTCGGGGGACAGAGGCTTCTCACGCGAGTGGACGCGCAGGATCGCCTCGCGGCCGTTAATATCGGGATAACCGACCATGACCTGGCGGTCAAAGCGGCCGGGTCTGAGCAGGGCGGGGTCGAGGATGTCGGGGCGGTTGGTCGCCGCGATCATGATAACGCCTTCGTTCGCGCCGAAGCCGTCCATCTCTACGAGAAGCTGGTTCAGCGTCTGCTCACGCTCATCGTGACCGCCGCCGAGTCCTGTGCCGCGCTGGCGGCCGACGGCGTCGATCTCGTCGATAAAGATGATGCAGGGTGAATTCTTCTTCGCTGTCTCAAAGAGGTCGCGTACTCTGGACGCGCCTACGCCGACGAACATCTCGACGAAGTCCGAGCCAGAGATCGAGAAGAACGGCACCCCCGCCTCGCCGGCGACAGCCTTGGCGATCAGGGTCTTACCCGTTCCGGGAGGGCCTACGAGCAGCACGCCCTTGGGGATGCGCGCGCCGAGCTTATGATACTTCTCGGGATTCTTCAGGAACTCGACGATCTCTTCCAGCTCCTCTTTCTCTTCATCCGCGCCGGCAACATCGTCGAAGGTGGTCTTCTTCTTCTCGTCGGCCTGGTTCTTGAACTTCGCCTTGCCGAAGCTCATCTCGCGTCCGCCGACGCCGCCGCCCATGCGGCGCATGACGAAGAACCAGAAGGCGATCAGCGCCACCACGAGGATGAGCGTGGGGATCAGCTCGATGAGGAAGGAGTTATCCCCGATCGGCGTGAGGTCATACTTCATCGGAGCGCTCTTATGCGCCTCGTTATAGACGGCGATGTCGTCCTTCACATCGTCCCAGAAGGTATACCAGTCCATCAGCTTATGGGTGATGACGGTATCGTCGTCGAGCTTCACGGTCAGCTTTGCGGAGGAGCTGTTGCGCTCCACGGCGAACTCGGTGACCTTGCCCTGTTCAAAGTAGCTCACGACCTCGGAATAGGTGTGGCTGTCCTTGGGACTCTGAGACAGGACCAGCGACATGATCAGGATCACCAGGATCGGGATGCCGAGATAGATCAGCAGGCTCCTGACCTTTCCTGAATTGGTATTCTTATGATTCAATCTGGATCACTCCCTTAATGAACTAAGAGGTAAGAACTAAGAGCTAAGAACTGTGGGAAAGCCTGACGGCTTTTTGATTCATATGCGGCGCATATATCGGCTAAGGGGGCTTCTCTGTATAAGAGATATAGGAATCGGGTGCGGGCGGGCAACGCGTTGCCGCCCTCCCTTCACTCTTAGTTCTTCACTCTCAGCTCTTAGCTCAAAAAAGCTCCTTGCTCCGCTCTTCGTTCTTCGTTGAATAGAACTCCGAGAGTTTTATTCATATATCTCCGGCTTCAGCACGCCGATATACGGCAGGTTGCGGTAATACTCCTGATAGTCCAGGCCGTAGCCGACCACAAACTCGTCGGGGACGTCAAAGCCGATATAGTCCACGTCGATCTCCACCTCGCGGCGCGAGGGCTTGTTCAGCAGGGTGCAGATGCGCACGCTCTTGGCGTTCTTCGCGGTAAAATACTTGTTGATGAAGCTGAGGGTATTGCCGCTGTCGATAATATCCTCGACGATGATGACGCTCTTGCCATCAATAGGTTCTGACAAATCCTTGAGGATATTCACGCGGCCGGTGCTTTTTGTCCCCTTGCCGTAGCTGGACACGCACATGAAGTCGATGGTGCACATGCTGTGGATGCTCTTCAAGAGATCGGCCATGAACTGGACGCTGCCCTTCAAGAGACCGACGAATACGATGTCCTCACCGGCACAGTCGGCTTCGATCTGCGCGCCGAGGCGCTTTGCGGCGGCCTGAATCTCTTCTTCCGTGATCAGTATTTTTTCGATGTCCTGATGCATAATGTTCTCCTCTCGTTTGTCAATGATGAGTTACTTGCGCGGCTTACGCCACTCTCAAACAATACAATCCCTCAGTCAAGGCTCAGTCGCCTTGACAGCTCCCTTTACCAAAGAGAGCCTGACAGATCATTACTAACGTATAGAATAGACTTCCCGGTGAACAGCGGGGTCGACCTGCGCCTGCTTTGACGCGCCGACGCATCCGAGCCACAGCACGGTGCTGCCGTTCGCGATCAAGAGGATGCCGTCGCGCTTCTCCCGCGGGATCTTCATTTCATTGAACAGTTTTTTCAGACTCTTGGTCACTCCGCGGCGGGGATCGGTAAAGGTATCGCCTGCTCTTCGATGCCGCACCGCGGTATCATCCGTGATTATACCACAGGGGATGCAGTTTTGTAAGAACTTTCTGTGAATTTTTCCGTTTTCATCGGCAAGGGCGGCGGTTTCCAGCCGTTCGGCAGTAAGCAGGCTGCCGCAGGCCTCGCGAAACGGAAGGCAGAAATCCGTATCCGCAGCCTCTCCCCCGTCGGTGATCCGCAGGATACCCTGCGAACAGTCGGCGCGATAGCCGCGTCCGAGGTCCGCACACCCGCCGTCGGTCATCGCCTCGGCGATCAACTCGACATGGCGACAATCGACCGGCGCATCCGCGTCCTCCAGCACCTGCAGGATCGCGTAATGGAGGACGGCCCTGTCCAGCTTCAGCAGGTCGGCACAGGAATAACCATAGTCCGTCCTGCATTGCGCAAGCGCTTCCAGAGATACCTTTTTCAGATAGTCATCCGCGTCCCGCATCACGGCGGTCATCCGTGCGACGCTCGCATCCAGCGCGGGATTCATCTCCCTGAGGGCAGGCAGGACGTTCAGCCTCAGCCTGTTGCGCGTATAGGCGCCGCTGAGATTCGTCGAGTCGGTGACGTAGCTGAGATCGTTTTCACGGCAGTACGCCTCGATCTCGTCCCGCGACACGCACAGGAGCGGTCGGATGATGTCGCCGCGGCGCACGGGGATGCCGCACAGCCCGCCGACGCCCGAACCCCTGACGAGGTTCATGAGGACGGTCTCGGTGTTGTCGCCCCTATGGTGGGCGGTGGCGATCTTCGCCCCGCCGAGGTCGCCGGCGTAATGCTCCAGCGCCTCATACCGCAGCCGGCGGCCGCAGAGCTCGAGGCTCTCACCGGTATGAGCGGCGATCGAGGGCACGTCAGCCTTCGCGCAGGAGAAGGGAATACTCCACTCCTCGCACAGCGCGCGGCAGAACTGCTCATCCCGATCCGCTTCTTCCCCCCGGATGCCGTGGTGGTAGTGAAGCGCGGTCAAATACAGGTTATATTTTTCTTTATAAGAATGAAATATATGCAGCAGCGCGACCGAGTCAGCCCCGCCCGAGAGCGCGACGATCACGCGATCGCCGTTCTCGATGAGGCGGTTCTCCTCGATGAAGCGCCTTACCCGATCAATCATGTCGGTGATCAACGCCCGTAAAGCGCATGAACTCGCCCTGCCAGTGCAGCTTGACGGCACGGGTCTCGCCGTGGCGGTTCTTTGCGACGAGGCATTCGCCGCTGTTCTGATCGATGGCGGCGGCTACCGTCTCAGCGCCCTTCTCGCGGTCGTAGTAGCCCTCGCGATAGAGGAAGAGCACGATGTCCGCGTCCTGCTCGATCGAACCGGAGTCACGCAGGTCGGAGAGCTGCGGACGGTGATCCTGCCGCTGCTCGCTGGCACGGCTGAGCTGGCTCAGGGTGATGACCGGGACGTTGATCTCTTTGGCGAGGATCTTGAGGTTACGGGTGATCTCCGAGATCTCCTGCACGCGGTTATCGTTGCGCCTGCCGGTAGACATGAGCTGCAGATAGTCGATGACCACGAGGTCGATGTGCTTGAGGCGTCTGAGCTTCGCCTTCATCTCCGGCACGGTGATGCCGGGGGTATCGTCCAGATACAGATCGGCGTTCTTCAGCACATCGCTGGCACCGATCAGGCGCTTCCACTCGTCGGGCTTGAGCTTGCCGGTGCGCAGCTTGGTGCCGCCGACCAGCGCCTCTGCGGACAGCAGGCGCGAGGCGAGCTGTTCCTTCGTCATTTCGAGCGAGAAGAAGGCGACCGTCTTCTTACCCGTGACCGCAACGTTGCGCGCGATATTCAGGGCGAAGGAGGTCTTGCCCATACCGGGACGGGCGGCCAGCAGGATCAGGTCGGAGCGGTTCAGACCGGTGATGACGCTGTCGAGATCCTCGATGCCCGTGGACACGGGCTTGACGGAGTCATCCTCGCGGCTGAGCATATCCAGGCGGTTAAAGGTCTGGTACAGCACCTCGTCGATGCGCTGGAGACCGTCGATGTCCTTGCCGCGCCGGATGTCAAAGATCTTCTGCTCCGCGGCGTCGATCAGCATCTGGGGCTCCATCTCGCCGGCATTGGTATCCTCGATGATCTCGTTGGCGGCGCTGATGAGCGCGCGCACGTCGTACTTGTCCCGCACCAGATGCGCGTAGCTCTCGATATTGGAGATCGCGGGACAGCTCTGCGCCATCTGCACCAGATAGGTCTTGCCCGTCGCCTCGTCGAAGCCCGGCTCGCGCTTGAGCGCTTCCAGCACGGTGACGAAGTCGACCGCCTTGCCCTCGGTGAACAGTCGGAGCATCACCGCGTAGACGGTGCGGTGCGTGGTCACAAAGAAATATTCCGATGAGGGCAGGATCTCCGCCACACGGGGCAGGACGTCCGGCTCCATCAGGATCGCGCCGAGCACCGCCTGCTCCGCCTCGGGAGAATACGGCAGCCTCAGCCCGCTGTAGGTATTGTTCGGTGTGTTGTTATCAGGCATAGTTTACCTCCATAGGCTCCCTTTGATAGAGGGAGCTGTCATCGATAACTCGTTGACGATGACTGAGGGATCGTTTTATTGTCCGAGCGCGACACGCGTGTCACGCGAGTAACCGACATAATAACAGGATGATCGGTGACCGCCGGACACGAGTGTCCTCGGTAACACTGCAATCCCTCCGAGCTTGCCTTCGGCAAGCCCACCTCCCGTTACCGAAGGGAGGCTATTCTACGCTTTCTCCACGGCGACCGTCACGTTGGCGGTGATGCCGGAATAGAGCTTGATCTCGACTTCATATTCGCCGACGGCCTTGATGTCATCCTTGAGGACGATCTTGCGCTTGTCCACGTCGAAGGCCTTCTGGCGCTTGATCTCGGCGCTGATCTCCTTGGGCGTGATGCTGCCGAAGAGCTTGCCGCTCTCGCCTGCCTTCGCCTTGATGACGAACTTCGCGCCTTCTAAGTTCTCTTTCGCCTGAGTGGCGGCGGCGATCTCGGTATCCTTCTTGAATTTTTTACTCTGCTCGGCGTTGCGCAGCTCGTTCATCGCCTGCGCGTTAGCCTCCTTCGCTAGGCTGCGGGGAAAGAGAAAGTTGCGTGCATAGCCGTCGGATACGGTGACCAGCTCGCCTTTCTTGCCGAGGGACTTCACGTCCTGTAATAATACGACTTTCATATGTACCTCCAATATGTTCAGTGAAGAGAAGAATCTTTTGAGCTAAGAGCTAAGAGTGAAGAACTAAGGGAAGCGCTGACGCGTAATCGGTAACTGTTTTCCCGGTTCTTGTTTCTTATTTCTTCATTCTTATTTCATCATCGGTCGTCCGTGGGCAAGGGCATTTCGTTCCGATCCGGTATTTCGATCCAAACACACCCGGCGACCTCGGGCGGGTCAAGACCCGCCCCTACAATATCGGCATATATTCCAAAAGCCGTCAGGCTATCCCTTCACCGTTAACCGTTAACCGGTAACCCGTAATCGGTAACCGTTTTCCCGGTTCTTATTTCTTATTTCTTCGTTCTTATTTCATCATCAGACTTCCATCAGGATCGGCAGGATCATCGGCGAGCGGCCGGTCTGCTTGACGATCAGCTTCGCCACCTCGTCCTTGACGCGGTTCTTGATGACGCCCCACTCATGGATGTTGCGGCGGGAGCATTCGTCCAGGATCTCCAGCGAGAGGTCGCGGATGTCGTCCATCAGATCGCCGCTCTCGCGCACATAGACAAAGCCGCGCGACACAATATCGGGGCCGCTGACCACATGACCGTCATAGACGTCCAGCGATGCGACGATGATGATCAGACCGTCCGTGCCGAGATGCTTGCGATCCCGTAGCACGATGGAGCCCACGTCGCCGACGCCCAGTCCGTCGACAAAGACCTTGCCGGCGGTGACCGTCTCCGCCTCTTTCATGCCGTCCTCGGACAGCTCCACGACCTTGCCGATGTCGCCGACATAGACGTTCTTGCGGTTCATGCCGATCGACAGCGCGAGATCCATGTGCTTGCGCAGGTGCTTCTGCTCGCCGTGCACGGGGATGAAGTAGCGGGGCTTCACCAGCGAGTGGATGAGCTTGAGCTCCTCCTGACAGGCGTGACCGGATACGTGCACCTCATACATGCTCTCATAGACGACCTCGCAGCCGCGCTTTAAGAGCTCGTCGACCACGTTGCCGACGGTGCGCTCGTTGCCGGGGATGGGATTCGCCGAGATGATGATGAAGTCGCCAACGCCGACCTCCACCTTGCGGTGATCGGAATACGCCATGCGCGACAGCGCAGACATCGGCTCGCCCTGCGACCCGGTGGTGGCGAGGACGATCTTCTCGGGCGGGTACTCCTTGAGTTGGTCGATGTCGATGATCAGGTTATCGGGCACCTTGACGTAGCCCAGCTCCTGCGCGACGTTCATGTAGTTGATCATCGAACGTCCGGAGAAGGCCACCTTGCGGCCGTACTTCTGAGCGCAGTTCAGTATCTGCTGGATGCGGCTGATATTCGACGCAAAGGTCGCGATGATGATGCGGCTGCGCCGCGCCTTTGCAAACAGGTTGTCAAAGCTGTCGGTGACCTTCTGCTCCGTCGGCGTATAGCCGGGGCGGGAGGCGTTCGTGCTGTCGGCGAGCAGAGCGAGCACGCCCTCGTCGCCGAGCTGCGCAAAGCGGCTCAGGTCGATCATGCCGCCCGAGATCGGGGTATAGTCGATCTTGAAGTCGCCGGTGTGTACGATGGTGCCGGCGGGCGAATGGATCGCCACGCCCACCGCGTCCGGGATACTGTGGTTGACATGGATCAGCTCCACATCAAAGCAGCCGAGCTTCACATGCTCGCCGGCGCGCTTCGGGATGAGCTGTGCCGGAGCGGACAGGCTGTGCTCCTTGAGCTTCTTCTCGATCAGACCGAGGGTCAGCGGGGTGCTGTAGATCGGCACGTTCACCTTGGCGAGCAGATACGGGATGCCGCCGATATGATCCTCGTGACCGTGGGTGATGACCACGCCGCGGATCCTGTCGACATTCTGCTCGATATAAGTGTAGTCGGGGATGACCATATCCACGCCCAGCATATCGCCGTCGGGGAAGGCCATGCCGCAGTCGAGGATGATCATATCGCCCTCGCACTCAAAGACGGTCATGTTCTTTCCGATCTCGTTCAGACCGCCGAGGAAGGCGATGCGGATCGGGGGCTTCTTCACCTTCTTCTGTGCTTTCGGGGCTTTTTTCGATAGCTTCTTAGTATTCGCGGCAGGCGCGTTTTTCGCTTTGAACAGAGTCTTTTTCGGAGCGCTATTGGCGGACCGGTTATCGGCGGACTTCTTCGCCGGAGCCTTCGCCTTAGGCGCAGCGAGCGCCTTTGCGGGCTTCTTGAGCTGAGTTTTCTTTTTCTTTTCGCTCAAAGTATTACCTCCTTTTTGTTTTCTAAATATGTCAATTTTCAAATATGTACTCCGTTCTATACCGTCCCGAACGGAGAGAAAAGCCGCATCAATGGATAAGCAGGGGGCTCAAAAAGGCAATTCTCCCACTTATACACTGTATATTGTACCGCATAATCCCCTCGCGGTCAATAGGAACGGTGCAGAACTTTTGACGATTATTCCCGTATTCTGACAGGAATTTTGGCGATAATTTCCTCGTCCGTTATCTATTATAGCCGCACGGGGACATGGTTA
>Ga0310690_10009633_pt1 | contig 12099 bp, 11 predicted proteins | sample AusTroGonzalo_MG_2_FD_207661 | JGI IMG/M metagenome (GOLD analysis project Ga0310690, IMG submission 207661) | Bovine rumen microbial communities from tropical cattle in Woodstock, Queensland, Australia - Gonzalo_04 (v2) (version 2) | ecosystem: Host-associated > Mammals > Digestive system >...
TATTTAAAGAACAAATTAAAGTGTATTATGATATCGAAAATGTTCAGATTGTTGACGTTGCTGAAGTAGAAACAGAACCATCTAATGTACATCATAAACGAGATATTGCTATATTTGGTTTGGTTGGATTAGTCGTATCAGCAGGTTATGTATTAATTCTAAACATGTTAGATACAACAGTGAAATCTATTGAAGATGTAGAAGAAACTACAAAACTTGTTGTTTTAGCTGCTCTTCCAACATTAGATAGTTTTGAAAGACCAACTTCAAAGTCTAGTAAAAAATCAAGTGCTAGAGAAAGAAGAAAAGGAGGTATGAGACGTGAATAATGAACTTGTTATAACCAATGATCCTAGATCTCCCATTTCCGAAATATTTAGAACATTAAGAACCAATATACAATTTATGAATCAATCTAAGTCTTCACATGCGCTTTTAATAACATCTACTAACGCAAGTGAAGGAAAAAGTTGGGTTACTTCTAATTTAGCAGTCGCTATTTCTCAAATGGGGAAAAAAGTAATCATTTTAGATGGTGATATGAGAAAAGGAAGACTTCATAATGTATTTAGACTTGCTCAAAAACCAGGACTTTCTAATTATTTATCTGGTGTTTATGATAATGAAAGTGGAGTTGTTCTAACAGGATTGGAAGACTATATTCAACATACAGAAATTCCTAATTTAGATGTTATGGCATCAGGAAATATTCCACCTAATCCATCAGAATTATTGGTTTTGTCACAAATGGGTGAATTAATCGCAGATTTAAAAGAAAATTATGATTATATTATTATAGATGGAACACCTTGTAGTTTGGTAACAGATTCTTTAATATTATCTAGAATTGTAGATTCTGTTATTATTGTTGCTTCTTGTAAAGAAACAAAGAAAAAAGATTTACAAAGAGTTGCAGAAAATATTAAAAATGTAGGTGGAAAGATAGTAGGAATTATTTTAAATAAGGTTCCAATGTCATCTAAGAGATATGAGAAAACATATTATTATGGAAGTAGTAGTGGTAAGATGGGTAAAATTTAATAAGCGCAAAAGCCATTTTTGCGCTTATTTTACTTGATATATGGAAAGGGGGCATAAAGTTGGTTGATTTACATACACATATTTTACATGGTGCTGATGATGGATCTAAATCTTTGGAAATGTCCATGAATTTATTGGAAGAAGCTGAAAAAGCTGGTTTTAATAAAGTTATTTTGACATCACACTATATGGAAGGCTATTTTTCTGTTGATGTAGCAGAAAGGCAAAAAACGATTGCTGAAATTGATAATACAAAAACAGTAGGTGTAGATTTATATATTGGTAATGAAATATTTTTAAGCAATAATCTTATTAAACTTTTACGTGAAAATAAAGCAGTTTCATTGAATAATTCCAAATACATATTAATTGAATTGCCTTTTAACAATAAACCATTAAACTTAATGAATGTTGTTTATCAGATTCAATCCAAAGACTTTGTGCCGATTTTAGCACACCCTGAGAGATATTCTTATTTTTATAAAACACCTGAAATATATGAAGAATTAGTAGAAAAAGGGTTGTTATTACAAGTCAATTTTGGAAGTTTTGGCGGTCAATATGGAAGAAGAGCAAAATTAATGGCTGAGAAACTATTGCATGCCAATTTAGTACATTTTATCGCAACAGATGCTCATAGACCAGAGACGATATATCCAGAAATTCCAGATTTAATTCGTTACTTAAAAACACTTGTAGGAGAAAGAAAAGTAGAACAATTAACAACGGTTAATCCAGAGCTAGTGCTTCAAAACAAAGATATTGAAATAGAAGAATTTGATCATATGAAGTGGAACATATTTGAGAAAATGAAAATTAATAGACATTAAATAAGAAATGGGTTTAGCGCTCATTTCTTATTTTTTGACAGAAATTGACATAATTAGAATTTGACAAGATCGCTTTTATATAGTATAATTTGAATAGTTTAAATTGTTCGGAAATCATTTTAAATAGTTAAATGTTAATTCTCTATGACCCAAGAGAATTTATTTGTTTTGTAATGAAAAAGAATGAGAGATTAAGGAGAAAATAAAATATGAGAAGAGAAAGTACGAAACCTGAAGGACAAGCAGGTGTTTTTTCGCATAGTCAAAAAAGAAGAAGAAACAGTAATGCTAGTTCCAAAACACAAGAGAATATTTTTAAGAGAAATAGTAAAGAAAATTTGAAAATAATACCACTTGGTGGTATTGAAGAAATTGGAAAGAACATGACAGTATTTGAATACGGAGATGAAATGATTATCGTAGACTGTGGTGTTGCTTTTCCAGAAGACGAAATGCTAGGAATTGATTTGGTCATTCCGGATTTTACCTATTTAGAAAAGAATATAGATAAAATCAAAGGTCTAGTAATTACCCACGGTCATGAAGATCATATTGGTTCTATTCCATACTTTTTAAAACAAGTGAATGTACCAATTTATGCTACGAAATTAACTTGTGGGTTAATTGAAAATAAATTAGAAGAACACAATTTAGTAAATTCAACTAGAATGAATATGGTAAAACCAGGGCAAACCATTGTCCTTGGAAAAATGAAAGTAGAATTTATTAGAAGCAACCATAGTATTCCAGATTCTGTAGCACTTGCTATTCATACACCTGTAGGAACGGTACTTCATACGGGTGACTTTAAAATTGATTATACACCAATAGATGGAGGTATCATTGATTTAGGAAGAATAGCAGATTTAGGAAATAGAGGTGTCTTAGCGCTTTTATCAGATAGTACTAACGCGGAAAGAAAAGGATTTACGATGTCTGAAAAAACGATTGGTAGTGTCTTAGATAAATTATTTGTTACGAAAAAAAGAATTATTGTGGCAACGTTTGCTTCTAATGTACATAGAGTACAGCAAATTGTAAATAGTGCCACACAAAACAAAAGAAAAATTGCTGTTTGTGGAAGAAGTATGAGTAAGATGATAGAAACAGCAATCAAATTGGGGTATATTAAAGCTCCTAATAATATGTTTATTGATATTGATATGATTTCCAATTATACAGACGAACAATTAGTGATTATCACTACTGGAAGCCAAGGAGAGCCAATGAGTGCTTTAACACGTATGGCAAATGGTGAGCATAAAAAAGTTTCTTTAACAGCAAACGATTTAGTTATCATTTCTGCTACTCCAATTCCAGGGAACGAAAAATTTATAGGAAAAGTTATTGATGATATGATGAAAATTGGTGTTGAAGTCATTTATAGTTCTTTGATGGATGTCCACGTATCAGGACATGCTTGCCAAGAAGAACAAAAATTAATGATTGCGTTAGCCAAACCAAAATATTTTATTCCTGTCCATGGAGAATATAGACATTTGATGGCACACAGTGATACTGCTAGACAATTAGGATATAACAGTAATAATATTTTCATTTTACAAAATGGTAAAGTATTAGAATTAAATCCAGATGAAGCTAAATTTACGGGAAATGTGCCAGTTGGAAAAGTCATGGTAGATGGTTTAGGCGTTGGTGATGTTGGAAATATTGTTTTAAGAGATCGTCAACACTTATCTTCTGACGGATTAATCATTATTGTCCTAACAATGGATTCAAATTCAGGAGAAGTAGTAGCGGGACCAGATGTCATTTCTCGAGGATTTGTTTATGTACGTGAGTCCGAAAACTTAATGGATGAAGTAAAGCAAATGCTAACAGAATTAGTATCTAATTATACTAATGGAGAAAGAAGAGATTGGTCTAGTATTAAGAATATTATCAAAGAAAACTTGCGTACCTATATTTATCAAAAGACCAAAAGAAATCCAATGATTTTACCAATCATTATGGAAGTTTAAATGAAAAAATGGGAAAAGAGAGATAGTCTTCTTTTCCCATTTTATTTTTATCCATTTTTAGCTAGTTATGTTGACTTTTCAAGGAAAATTTTGTATAATGAAAATTGTTTAAAAAGGAGATTTTATTATGATTTTAGAAATATTACAAGGTTTATGGAAATGGATTAAATGGATTTTAGCAATTATCATTGTTGGACTTTTGATTTTAGCATTGAGAATATTTGTTTTTGATAAAGATTATGATGGCGTAAAAAGAGTATCTGATAGAACTTCTAAAACAAATGGTTCTAGTACTTCTACAACAGAAACAGGTGACGGTAAAGGAAGTGCTAAAGGAGGAATTGCTAATGCAACCAAAACAGGATATACAGGTGATGCTGAACACGATTATAATGTAAGTAATTTTGATGAATGGTTTTTGATGTATGAAGGAGAACAGTATGATGGTGCTATTAGAAATATGTTAGAACATCAAATTGAAAATTCAAAAGGAAACTTTTATGCGAGGACAAGTATTACAGCAGTTGGGTTTGCGGATGATATGGCAATTGTGTATGAGGGAGATGTAGAGGCCTATCAAAAGGCTATTCGTGAAATGGAAGATGCGCTAATACAAGGAACATATGAGGTTTCTTTTAAATATGCTGGTATTATGACATATGTCAATGAAATTGTTATTACAAAAAAATAATTTTGTAGAAAAGAGTGTTTTAGAATGAAACTTGCAGATAATTGGAAAGATTATGAAATTCTAGATATGGCTGATCGGAGAAAAATTGGAACGTTGGGGAGATTATATTCTAATTAGGCCTGATCCACAAATTATTTGGAAAGAAAAAACATTTCCAAATCTATGGAAAAAGTTTGATGCACGTTATCAAAGAAGTTCTACAGGAGGCGGTAGTTGGCAATATCATAAAAAACTTCCAGATAATTGGCAAATAAAATATAAAGATTTAACTTTTAACATCAAACCAATGGGTTTTAAACATACAGGTCTTTTCCCAGAGCAAGCGGTAAATTGGGATTGGATGATAGAAAAAATTCAAAAAGCTAAGCGAGAAATCAAAGTATTAAATCTGTTTGCTTATACTGGTGGAGCTACAGTTGCTTGTAGTTATGCAGGAGCTAGTGTAGTTCATGTAGATAGTTCTAAAGGTATGGTAGCTTGGGCAAAAGAAAATATGCTTTCTTCTGGTTTAGCAAATAAACCTGTTAGATTCATCGTAGATGATGTTACTAAATTTGTAGCAAGAGAGATTCGAAGAGGTAATCAATATGATGCTATTATTATGGACCCTCCTTCTTATGGAAGAGGAAAGAATGGAGAAGTTTGGCAATTTGAGAATCATATCTCAGATTTAGTAAACTTATGTACAAAGGTTTTATCTGAAAATCCTCTTTTCTTTTTAATTAATTCGTACACAACAGGAATTTCAAGTCAAGTCTTAGAAAATATGCTATATATAGAAAAAAATTGGAAAAGCAAAACAGAGAAAGGAACATTTTCTTCAGGTGAAATTGGTATTCCAATGAAGAATTCGAAACTTGTTTTGCCTTGCGGTATATATGCTAAATGGGAAAATTAAAAGAGGTAACTATGTTCAATATACTATATGAGGATAATCATATTATTGTGGTAGAAAAACCAGTTAATATTCCTTCACAAGAGGATAAAACAGGTGATTTAGATATGCTTACGATGATAAAAGATTATTTGAAAGAAAAATATCATAAACCAGGGGATGCTTATGTTGGTTTAATTCATAGATTAGATAGACCAACAGGTGGTGTTATGGTCTTTGCCAAAACTTCCAAAGCTGCTTCGAGGCTTTCTGAGCAAATTCGAGACAATCAATTTCACAAGCAATACTTAGCGATTGTGGATGGGAAAATGGAAAAAAAGCAAGGGCACTTTGAAGATTATTTGTATAAAAATGAAAAAACAAATACCAGTAGAATTGCTGATGCAAAAGAAAAAAATGCGAAATTGGCAAGTCTTGATTACGAAGTGATTCAGTATAATGAAGAAATTGATATGAGTGTTGTTAGAATCGATTTACATACAGGGCGTCATCATCAAATTAGAGTTCAATTTGCCTCAAGAGGACATGCTTTGTCTGGAGATCAAAAATATGGTACAAGAGGTAGAGGAAAGCAGCTAGCACTTTGGGCATATTCTTTGAGCTTTGTGCATCCAACAACGAAAGAAAAAATGGTATTTCAATTAGAACCAAAACATATACGGAAGCTGGAAAATCTTAGAAGAAAATCAAAATGTTTAGAGGAGAAACAATTATGTTAGATGAGGAAGAAGCCAAAAGAAAGCAAGAAAAAAGAGAATTAATAGAACAAATCATGTATATTAAAACAGAAGGGCCAAGCGGTTGGGAAAAAATAAAAGAGTTGCAATTAAAAGTATTAGAATTAGACCCTTTTGATACACGTTCTATGTGGGATTTAGCGAGAATAGCAAAGAAACAAAAAAATTATAAAGACTTGAAAAGGTGGCAAACTAAGGTGTTAGAATTCGAACCAGATAATATTCCTGCTATGTTTGATTTAATTAAAGTAGCACAACTCGAAAAAGACTGGGAAGAAGTAAAAAGACTAGCAAATAGAATTTCAGAATTGCAACCAAATAATCCAAAGATATATAATATTATAAGAGATGCTAATAGAAATCAGTTAGAAAGCGATATGCAGGCTTTTCAACAAGAAAGTCCAACCCATGAAAGTGAAACAAGTGCTGGAATGAGTGAATTCTATCATGAAGATAGAATTTTTATTAAAGATAGACGTATTGCAGAATTAAGACATCAGTTGTATAGTGGCGATATTAAGATAGAAGATTTGGCAGATTTAACAGAGAAGTTCAAAGATACGTTAGAGGGAAGATTGTTTATAGCAGAATTGTGTGATTACTTTCAACAACCCAAACTTGCTTTACAAGCATTAAAAGGATATCAAAAAGAACATCAAGAAGATATATCTGAAAAAGACACAAAAGCCATTAAACAAGCATTTGAATTGATAAGGTCTAAAAAGAAAATTTTAAGCAATCACAAATGGCTTAAAGTTTATTCTGAAAGAACGAAACCAGACGGAAAAGATGTTGAAAGATAAGTGAAAATAGCGTATAATTGTTATATGAATCAGGAAAAAATAGGATAAATTAACGAGAGGAAGAAAAAAATGGATCGTAAAGAATTAGCAAATTTAATCTTTCCTAATGTAAGGGAAGTAGATTATTATGAAAAACTATATCCGGAAAGAGATTTGCCGGAAGGAGCTGAAGTAGTTAGAGTTGCACCTAGTCCAACAGGTTTTATTCATGTAGGAGGAATTTATCAGGGGGTAATTGCAAAGAAAATTGCCGCGCAAACAGGAGGCGTTTTCTATGTAAGAATTGAAGATACTGACCAAAAAAGAAAAATTGAAAATGGTGTAGAAGAGATTTTAGGGGCTTATCAAGATTATGACTTGTATCCAGATGAAACGGTGGGAAAAGGAAATTATGGCCCATATATACAAAGCGAAAGAGGAGAGATTTATAAAGCTTATGCTAAAAAAGCTATAGAAGACGGCATTGCGTATCCTTGTTTTTGTACACCAGAAGAACTAGAACAAGTAAGAGAGAATCAAACAAAAGCGCAGGAAAGAACTGGGTATTATGGAAAATGGGCAAAGTGCAGAAACATGCCGATTGAGATGGCTGCTGAAAAGATTAAAGCAGGGGTACCTTATATTATTCGTTTTAAATCACCAGGTAATCCAGATAGAAAAATTAAGCATAAAGATATTATTAAAGGAAATATTGATATGCCAGAAAATGATCAAGATATTGTTATTATCAAATCTGATGGGCTTCCTACTTACCATTTTGCACATGCGGTAGATGATCATTTAATGAGAACTACTTTGGTTACGAGAAGTGATGAATGGCTTGCTAGTATTCCGCTTCATTTGCAATTGTTTCATTGTATGGGCTTTAAAACACCAAGATATGGTCATACGGCGCCATTAGAGAAAAATGATGAAGGCTCTAGAAGAAAATTGAGTAAAAGGAAAGATCCAGAAGCTGCGGTAAGTTATTATACAGAAGAGGGAATTCCGAAAGAATCTTTAAAAGAATATTTAATGAATATTGCAAACTCTAATTTTGAAACTTGGAGAAAACAAAATCCAGATAAAGATATGATGAAAGATTTTGATTTTCAATTAAATAAAATGGGCGTGAGCGGCGCTTTATTTGATATGGTAAAATTATTAGATGTATCTAAAGGTGTTATTTCTAGATTTAACAGTCAAGAAGTGTACGATTTTTCTTATGCTTGGGCTAAAGCATTTGATTCAGAATTAAAAGAAATGTTAGAAGATAAAGAATATTCTTTAAGAGTGTTAGGCATTGAAAGAGGAAATAGTAAACCTCGTAAAGATATTAGCAAGTGGTCTGATGTAAAATATATTATTTCCTATATGTATGACAATAAATTTTTACCAGTAAAGATAGAATATGAGTGGCAAAGTGTAACTGATAAAACACTCATTAAAGATATTGTGAAAACATATTTTGAAAAGTTTTATGATGAAAAAGATGAGAAACAAACTTGGTTTGAGAAAATGAAAGATTTGGCTGAAAGCAAAGGATTTGCCAGAGAAGTCAAAGAGTATAAAGCAAATCCCGATGCTTTTCCAGGCCATGTAGGAGATATTAGTACAGTCATTAGAGTTGCCATGACGGGAAGATGTAATACACCTGATCTTTATGAGATTTTGAAAGTGTTAGGCAAAGACTCAATTCAAAAAAGAATTGCAAAATTAGAGAAAGAAATCTAAGACGAAGCTGTATCTTTTGAAGTTGATTAAGGGAGAAAAAGAATGGAATATAAAGTGGGAGATATCGTAAAAACCAAAAAAGCACATCCGTGTGGTTCTGATGAATGGGAACTGATGAGAGTGGGACTTGATTTTAAATTAAAGTGTCAACGGGTGTGAACATGTGATTATGATTCCTAGAGAAAAGGCATTGAAAATGATAAAAGAAATAGTATCATGAATGAAAAAGAAGTTAATGAAAATTAGCTTCTTTTTTTTCTCGAAATTATAGACGAAAAAATGAATTAATGATACAATATCATTGAAAAATTTTTTGGAGATGAAACATGAAGAAATTTAAAAAACTTTTAATAGTACTTTTAGTTTTAACAGTAGTAGGAATTATTATATGGCAAATTCCAACCATAGCTGATTGGGGCGATTACGAGAGTTATGATAGCTCTAGCAGTTATGATGATTGGGGAAGCTCTAGCTCTTCTGATTGGGGAAGCTCTTCTAGCAGTTGGGATGATGATTGGGGTAGTAGCTCATCTGGTAGCGGAGATGGCTTTTGGATTGGTTACCTTTTAGGAAATTTATTCGGTTCTAGTTCTATAGGTGGATTTATATTTATTATTATCATTATTGCTATTGCGTATGCCTATAAAAACAAACAGAATCCAAAGGGAAATGGATTTTCTCAAAGTACAATGATGAACAGACCAAGTGCTGCTGTTGAAGAACAAAGACGTAGGAATAGAGATGAATTGTTTGGCGTTAGTGATGCTTCTATAGAAACGCAAATTCAAGCAGATGACCCATTGTTTAATAAAGCAGAGTTTTTGACATGGGCTAGTGATATGTTTGTAAAACTACAATATGCTTGGTCAGATAGGAATTTAGAAACTATTAGATATTTTGTAACACCTGAGTTATACGAACAAACTAATAATCAAGTACAAAGATATATTACCAATAAGCAGATTAATAAGTTAGAAAGAGTTAGCGTTAATATTTCTAGACTTTATAGCTTTGCACAAGAAGGAGATAGAGATATTTTAAGAGTGGTATTAGAGTCTAAAATGATAGATTATATTGTGGATGAAGCTACAGGAAATATTATAAGAGGAGATCAGGCTACGAATATAGTTAATCCATATATATTAACATTTGTAAGAAAAACGGGTGTTAAAACACCAGAAGGTGGTATTAAACCTGTGACAATGAATTGCCCAAATTGCGGTGGGGCAACAACGGTTCTTTCATCTGGAAAATGCCCATATTGCGGAAGCATTATTACTACAAGAGATAATAATTGGTCATTATCAGAAATGAAAAGATATAATCCAAATGCATAACACATAAAGGGGGATAAAAAAGTGGCAAATAGTATTATTGATGATATGCTAAAAAATCAAGTTCCAAATAAGGAAAAAAAGAGTGGCGGCTCTAAACTACTTCTTGTGTTGATTCTACTATTGGTAATCGCATTAATAGGTGCACTTGTTTATGTTTTAATCCTTAAGACGAAAAACAAAATGACGCCAAAAGATGCTTTTATAACATATTTAGGAAAAGGAAATATGGCAACAGTATTTAATTTGGAAAAATTAAATACGTTGAACTCTCGTATGCAAACAGATTCTTCAACATCAACAACAGAAATCACAGGAGATATATCTTCCAGTTTATTGGAGATAGATTTAGATTTGTCAGAATTAAAAGTACAAGTAGATGCACAAAATAGTCCTATGGAAGGAAAGAACGATTCAGAAGTTTTCATTACTTACAAAGATAATGAGATTCTTTCATGGAAAACATTAGGAAATACTGAAGATGTGGGAGTTATATTAAATGATGTTATCATTAAATATGTAGGTACCAGTTATGATAAATTAGGAGATATTATTGGCAGATTAATTGGTGAAGAAACGATAGGTGATGTTTTGGATTTTGCTACATTAAAAGATACCAGAATTACAATGCCAAAACTTTCTAATGAGATGTTTCTAAAATATATTGATGTGATTAATCAGAAAGTTCCAGAGACGGAGTTTACAACTAAAGACATTACTTTAGATAGAGCTTCTGGTAATATCAATGTAACAGAATACTCTGTAGCAATCAAAGAAAGTCAAGCAATCGAAATTGTAGATTTAATGTTGCAGACTTTAGAAAATGATGATGTTTTATTGAATACGATATCAGCTTCATTTAATAGTGAACCAGCATCACAAAAAGAGGAGATTAAAGAAAAAATAGAATCTTATATTAATTCTCTATATGACAATGCACCAGATGATACACATATTTATACTATAAAAGTTTATGGTGCTAATGATACGACTTATAAAGTTTCTATTGATTTTTATGGAGAATATACCATAGATATTGATTATGACTATGCAGAGAATAATAATGGTATTACGGTGACGTGTTTAGAAACAGAGGCTCAAAGTGGTTATTCTTTAGAGATTATCAAAAAGACATCTGATGTTTCTGAAAAATTAGAATTCACATTAAATTTGATTGACGGATCAGAAATAGTAGGAAAATTAGGCGTGACATCAGATTTGGTTAGTTCAGGCAATTCTTATACGTTAAAAAACACTATTGAGATAAATTATTCTATTTTCAATATTAATATTCGAACGAATAAACAAATTTCTTTTAGAGAAGTAGAAATTGAAGATTTGACAGGAGATAATTGTATCTTTTTAGATGAATTAGATCAAGATACTTTTGAAGATATCATGTCTGCTATCATAGCTAGAACAGCAGAAGTCATCAATGAAAATTTGGTAAGCCAAGGTGAAAAACCAATTATAAAAGAAACTGAAAAAGAAAAAAGAAGAAAAGAAAAAGAGAAAAATGCTATTACGGGAGAAATTTCAGTAAATCAACCAGACAATACTAATACGGATAATAATGATACGAATAGCGAAGAATTAAAAGAAGCAGCGAAAAATAAATTGATTACTTATGTGGGAGAAGCCATGACACTTGCGCAAAACGAAGAAAGAAGTTATACATTAGAAGATTTAATGGTGTTAGAAATTCCGGACTCTACGCTTTCTGTAGCGATAGAAGATGATGTTGCTACGGTAAATATTGATGGATTTGAATTCAAAATTAATGCAGAATTTCAATTATATGAATAAAGGAGTGAAGTATGGAAACAGAAGAAGAAAAATTGAAGAAAAAACTAAAGATTAATAGAATTGCAATTATTCTTTTAGTAATTGTTTTATCGATTCTTTTATGTGGGGTAATAAAAAGACTTCTTTACGCCAACAATGGAGTTAATAATAATGATTCTAATTTAGGTTTAGCTACGCAAGGTGATGATTTCGTTCTCTATTATCAATATGGAAAAGGGTTAATAAAAAAAGATAAAGAAAAAGAAATTGCTTTAAGTGAAGATCAAG
>Ga0310690_10009634_pt1 | contig 12097 bp, 8 predicted proteins | sample AusTroGonzalo_MG_2_FD_207661 | JGI IMG/M metagenome (GOLD analysis project Ga0310690, IMG submission 207661) | Bovine rumen microbial communities from tropical cattle in Woodstock, Queensland, Australia - Gonzalo_04 (v2) (version 2) | ecosystem: Host-associated > Mammals > Digestive system >...
AACGAGTACATTTGTACGCAGCAGATCCGCGTTTATTCGATACATCCTTTCCGGTGCAAAGTTAGTTACCGCTCCGTTAGTTAGAAAGGTCAGGGCACGTTTCGGCGCTACTTTGGGCGCTAAAAAAATCTCCACCATTATTCCGGGGCAAGACTATTCTTCGAACAGTTCTCGCCCCTATGGTAGTATTTTGTTTCGAAAACCTTGCAAACACTTCTCGGAACACTTGTAAAGCACCGTAAAGGTTATATCAAACGCTAACTGCTTTATACGCAAATGTTAAACTCTAAAACAAATAAAATCATGGCACAGCTATCTATTTCTTTTGGTATCGGTTTCGAAAGCCTCTCAAGCAACAATCAAAGTTTTGTAAAGGTTACTCACCGCTCCAGCATTACCGCAAATGAAGCCGATTTCGGAGATATTTACGAAGAGTACGAAGATTTTGAGTACACAAGCCAAACATGGCACTAATTTACTATAGTATTAACAATCTAAAATTTTAGCATTATGAACTACAGAGAACCATTAACGAAGAACGAAATTCGTGAGCACGCAGCGCACTATGAGAACAGCAACCCCGCAGTCTATTGCGGCACGTATGCCAAGTACAACAACGGCAGTCTCTACGGCATGTGGATTGATTTGTCCACCTTTGAGAACTACCACGATTTTATGGAATTTTGCAACCGCTTGCACGCCAACGAAGCCGAGCCGGAACTCATGTTCCAAGATTACGAGCACTACCCCGAGCAGTGGTATTGCGAGGGCTGCATGGGCGAAGCTACTTTCGATAAAATAAAGGAGTACGCGAACCTGAGCGAGGAAAGGCGCGAGGCTTACGAGGCGTACCTCTCGAATTGGGATGAGGGCACGCTCGAAGATTTCGAGGAACGCTATGAGGGCAAATACGAAAGCCCGGAAGATTTCGCCGAGTACCTGTGCGAGGAGTGCGGCTACTTCAAGAACCTCCCGCAGTGGCTCCAGTGCTGCATTGATTATTCGGCAGTTTGGCGCTCACTCGATACCGGTGGCGATTATACCGAGGTCGATGGCTATATCTTTAGAGCATGAGCAAAGCGGGTCAACCCGCTTTTGCTTTCAGCCTGACCGTTATATAATGACCGTTTCGCAGCGTAAATCTGTGGATTTCCACAAAAATAATCTACAAATCAAGTCATTTTAAGAATTTTTGCTCTGTTTTAAAGGGGTAGTAAAACGGTACAAAAACGATTAAAACGAACTAATTCTGGTCTATTTTCAAGTGGTGTGAAAACAGACCAAAAAATGTGAAAACACCTCGCTGATTTGCTCAAAACCGTCGGCAAAACCTTTGAAAAAATGTCATTATTTCCAAGGTTTTTCGCGCTCTTTACCTTTGGTAAATATACCGAATTTTGTTTTTAACTTATAGAGGATCATAACTATAGAGAGAATTTCGGAAAAGAAGTACGCCTATACTACCACAAAACACCCAGAAAATCGGAAAAGCGCGTAATATCGGATGATATTTTATAGGAAAAGCGTGTATTTTTAGTGTAAAAATTATAGGAAAAGCGTGCACACTCTTGCATAATTCACAAAAAAGTCGCTGAAACAAGCATAATATGCTTTACTTTGCAACAAATTTGCAACGAATCAATGCCCAAAATGTTGCGATACACTCTATGTCTTAGGGTGTTTAACAACAAAACGAGCACAAGATAGACTACAATTTCGCAGCGTAAATCTGTGGATTTTCACAAAAAAACTCTGATAATCCACCATCTCATAGCACAAATCTGTGGCATACCACAAAAAAAATCCATTTGTCAAAGCATTTTAAGATATTTTGCTCTATTTTGCATAGGTAGTAAAACGGTACAAAAACGATTAAAACGAACTTATTCTGGTCTATTTTCAAGTGGTGTAAAAACAGACCGAAATTTGTGAAAATATAGTGCATGGACATTACATTTTGTCACTCTTTTATCAAAAACTTGTGACAAAAAACCTCTATTTGACACATTTATAGACAAAAATTTGTCTATGTCAAAAATTTTTCGTACCTTTGCACGCGATTTTGTGTAAAATATAATTTGCTCCTCAAATTATGACTACGCTGACAGATAAAGATATACTGAATCTCTTGAGCAAAGGCGAGCGCCTTACGCTGGAATGCAAACGATGCGAGAATAAACTCCCGAACAGTCTTTGGGATACTTATTCGTCGTTTGCCAATTCGTATGGTGGTACTATTCTGTTAGGTATTGAGGAACACCGTGAAGAAACTGACCCGAGCAAACGCTTTACCATCCAAGGCGTTTCTAATCCCGATAAACTTATTACCGATTTCTGGAACTTGGCCAATGACGCTAACAAGGTCAGTGTCAATGTGCTCAAAGACGATGATGTCCAAGTAGTATCTGTTGCTGGTGTGGAAGTCATTGCTATTCATATACCGCGTGCGGACTACCACCTGCGTCCCATTTATATCAATGATAATCCGGCAAAAGGTACTTTCCGTCGCAATCACGAGGGCGATTACCATTGCCAAAAGGGAGAGATCGCATCCATGTACCGCGATGCCAATGATGATGGGAACGATGGTCTTTTGTTGCGTCACTATACAATGGCAGATTTGGACGCAGAAACATTACGGGCTTATCGTCAGGTATTTGAGGTGCGTAATCCGGGACATCTTCTTAACGAGAAGGACGACAAGGAGTTTCTTTGCCGTATGGGTGGCTATGTGATTGACCGCGAGGCCGGTGAGGAAGGACTGACTGCGGCGGGTCTGCTGATGTTCGGTCAGGGTTTGCCTATCCGCGAACGGTTTGACAACATCCGTCTGGATTACGTGGATAAGACCAATCTGGTCGGCGATATGCGTTATTCCGACCGTCTGACCTATGATTTCTCATGGGAGAATAACATCTATCAGTTCATCAAACGCATTCTGCCTCGTCTAACGAGTGACCTGCCAAGACCGTTCGTTTTGGAAGGTATGCAGCGCAATGACGACACCCCATTGCATAAACTGATTCGTGAGGCGCTTACCAACATGATTATTCATGCGGACTTTATGACTACGGGTGTCCTGCGTGCAGAGAAACGGGATGACGGTTTCTATTTCTCCAATCCGGGTACAGTCAAATTGCCTATCGAGCAAGTCTATGAAGGTGGCGTTTCTCGTGCTCGTAATCCGCGTATGCAGAATATGCTGCGTATGATCGGCTTCGGTGAGAACCTTGGTACAGGTTTCCCGACGATGGTTGACGCATGGGAAAAGAAGTTCCATACTCTGCCTAAATTGGAGGAGAATCTGCAAATCAACTTTACTGAACTTACCTTCAGCGGAATGATGAACAAAGGTGAACAAGACTCAAAAAGTTCGGAGAAAAGTTCGGAGAAAAGTTCGGAGAAAACTTGGGAGAAGATTGTAAAATTAATGCGTAACAACCCGAATATCACTATTAGAGAGATGGCTGAGGAAGTTCACACGTCTGAACGAAATGTAGAAAAGCACATATCTAATCTGCAAAAGAAAGGGAAAATCCAGCGCGTAGATGGCGACAATGGTGGTCATTGGGAGATAATAGAATAAACCTCCGCTTGTAGGTTAAACAAGCCGCTGGCTCCGACAGCGTAAAAAAGCGGAGACATATTGAAAAGGCGTTTATTGACGCTTGTTTTGACGACTTAGAAACTTAGCAACTTTCAAAAATTCACGCTCAAAACAATGCAACAATAGATGTCTGCGTTGGGTATATAATACTCAACCCTTTGTGGGTGTACTATATACTTTTTTCGGCGTAGGCCTCTGTGTTGCTTGTACTGATGTGAATGGGCAATGCTAAGGCCTCTGAGTCGCAGGACAAGTAACAATTTACAGAGTCCTGCGCTTTTTCTGTATGTATTTCCCAATGCATACTATTGCAAACTGATAAGACAATTTAATACCATTATGGCAGACATATATGACAACAGTCCCGAACGAAAGTTCGTCGAAGGTCTTAAGCAAAACATCACATCGCTCGGAGTAAAGCGAGTTGACTTCTGTATCGGTTATTTCAACCTGCGTGGTTGGGATCAGATAGCCAATGAGGTGGACACGCTGGAAGGCGAGGAAGTGTATGAACATGATGAGTTCCAGCAAGATGTTCGCAAGAATCGTTTTTGCCGTTTGCTAATAGGAATGCATCGCCCGGATGAGGATTTGATTCGTGAATTATATTCTTGCCGTGAGCCGGAACCTATTGACAACGAGCAGATGCTCCGCTGTAAGTTGAAGATTGCCGCTGAGTTCCAACGTCAATTGATGCTCGGTGCTCCAACCAATAAGGACGAGCAAACGCTGCGCCACTTGGCTAACCAACTTCGCGAAGGACGTGTTTGCGTCAAACTCTATCTTCGTCGTCCTCTCCACGCAAAGCTTTATCTCGCGTATCGCAACGATATATCTGCACCACGTCCTACCATCATGGGTAGTAGTAACTTAACTTATGCCGGAATGCTTGGTCAAGGCGAATTGGATACCCAAATAGCGGACAAGGATAACACCAAGAAACTGGCTGATTGGTTTGACGAGCATTGGAATGATCCGCAATGCCTGGACATCACAGAAGAACTACTCAATGTGATTGACAATAGTTGGGCAGGTCAACAAGATTTGAAGCCGTATTACATTTACATGAAAACGGCTTACCATCTCAGCCAAGAAGCACGTGCCGGTATCGCCGAATATACGCTTCCACCAGTTTTCCAACACGACCTATTCCCCTTCCAGCAAAACGCCGTGAAGATAGCGGTGCGCCATCTGCGTAATGAGAAATTGAATGGTGCAATGATAGGTGATGTGGTTGGATTAGGAAAGACTATCACAGCTTGCGCGATTGCCAAGATGTATGAGACGATGTTCACCGCTTCGACGCTCATCATCTGTCCTGCCAACTTGCAGGAGATGTGGCATAAGTACAAAGTGCGCTATGACCTAAAAGCAGATATCATTTCCAAGGACAAGCCGATTGATATCGACAACATGCCCTTCTATAAACTTGTCATCATTGATGAGTCACACAACTTGCGAAACCGCGAAGGAAAACGGTATCAAAACATCAAGAAGTTTATAGAGCACCAAGATTGCCAAGTGCTTCTGCTTTCGGCAACTCCGTACAACAAAGACTATTCCGATTTGAGCAACCAACTTCGTCTCTTCTTGAATGAAGATACCGACCTTGGTATACGCCCGGAACACTATATTGAGAGCATTGGCGGTGAGCACGCTTTTATTCGTAACAACCCCGATATTCCTATTCGTTCTATCCGTGCATTTGAAAAGAGTGAAGACCCGGACGATTGGGCTGAATTGATGCGATTGTTCCTTGTTCGTCGTACACGTACGTTCATCAAGGACAACTATGCACAAACAGGTGAAGATGGCCGTAAATATCTTGTCTTCCCGGATGGTGGCCAAGCCGCTTTCCCAGAACGTATTCCGGCATCATTGAAATTTGTCACAAGTCCTAACGACCAATATCGTCGCTTATATTCGACCGAGATGGATGATTTGATGACATCCCTCAATTTACCTCGTTACGGACTATCGGAATATATCAACGCGACGGAATTAAATGCCGCTTCTCCGGCTGATAAACATAAATTAGAGAACCTCAGTCGTGCAGGTAAACGCATGATGGGCTTCTGTCGAAGCACGTTCTACAAACGTATGGACTCCAGTGGACTTGCTTTCTTATTGACGCTTTACCGCCATGCGTTACGTAACGTATTGTATCTCTATGCGATTGAGCACAACTTGCCACTTCCTATTAGCGATGAAAACGCTTTGCCGGAAGATTATGTAGAAGATACAGCTGCACAAGATACGCTGTTTACCGACGAACGTGACGACTCCTTGTTCATGGAGGGTGATACAATTACCATCCCGATGGACAAGAAAGTGTACGAAGCAAAAGCAATTGAGTACTACGGTGCTATTCAGAACAAACGTGGAATCAATTGGATAGACCCGAAGTTCTTTACGACTCGTCTGAAGACGCACTTGCAGCGTGACTTTAAGACCATCATGCAGATGTTTGCTTTGTGTGGAGATTGGGCTCCGATGGAAGACCCGAAACTCAACAAACTGGTGGAGACGCTGGAAGGCAAACACCGCAATGACAAAGTGCTTATCTTCACCCAATACGCAGATACTGCTGTGTATGTGTATAACCAACTCTGTAAACGAGGCATCAAGCATGTGGCTTATGCTACCGGTAGTTCCGAGAACCCGACCAAGATTGCAGAGAAGTTCTCGCCTATCAGCAATGAAGCCACCGTTTCGGAAGCAGACCAATATCGTGTACTCATCGCCACAGATGTGCTTTCCGAAGGTCAGAACTTGCAAGACGCACATGTCATCATCAACTACGACCTTCCTTGGGCTATCATCCGTCTCATTCAGCGTGCCGGTCGTGTGGATCGTATTGGACAGACCGCTGAACAGATATTCTGCTATAGTTTCTTCCCGGACCAAGGAATAGAAGATGTCATCAATCTACGCAAGCGTTTGAATGACCGTATCAATGCCAACGCCGGTGTTATCGGTTCCGATGAGTTATTCTTTGAGGGCAACGAACAGAATCTGCGCGACCTCTTCAACGAGAAGAGCGGTATCCTGGATGATGCAGCCGACGATGATGTGGATCTCGGTTCGATGGCTTATGAGATATGGAAACGTGGCACGTCTGCACATCCTGAACTCAAACAAGTCATCCCGAACCTCAGCAATGTGGTCTTCTCTACGAAGAAAGCAGCTGATGGTCAACTCGATAGTGTCATCACCTATGCTCGCACGTACAATGATTTTGATGTACTGACGTGGTTGGATGCACAAGGTAATATGATTAGCAATTCGCAAAAACGCATCCTTCTTTCGATGGCATGTGAATACGGAGAAGAAGCACAACCTCGACTGGAGAACCACCATGAACTGGTACGCAAGGCGGTAGAAAACATCCATATCGACAATACCACCAGCGTCGGCACATTAGGCACGCGGTTCAGTACACGTTTCCGCGTATGGTCATTGCTGGACGAGTATTGCAACCGTCAGACGGACTTGCTCTTCACACAAGAGATGAAGAATATCGTCAAACTGGCTGCCAATGATGTATATCAGTATCCGCTCCTTGAATCGACCAAGTTCACCTTAGGTCAGATGCTTCGTTCGCGTACGATAAGCAAGGATGATATCATCCAGTACATCATCGAAGAGCATAAGAACAACCAGTTCTGCCGCATTGAGGAGAACACCGATGCTAACAACAGAGAAGCACAAATCCTCTGCACATTAGGAATACGTAACTAATAGCCACCATGATTAAAGATACCTTCCGGCAATACATCGCCGATGCTGATTTCAAGTCGTTGTTTAACGCGTTAGGTTGGAATCAATACCGAGGTTTAACGGAGTTCGATGAACTAATCGACGGATTTAACTATCATTTCCGCATCGTCGGTCAGATCAAGGGCTTCCAAGCTATCGTGTGTACTAATGCGCCGCACATGACGTCCTCGCTATGCAAACGCATCGACTACAAGTTGCGTCCGTCTGCACAATCGTACATCTGTATCTTTACTCTGCCCAAAGAGCAGTATAAGTTCCATCATCTGTGGGCTATTCCTATCCGAAAACCGGAGAAACGCGATATAGTCCTCATTGAGTACACCACACCGGACCAAACGGAACTGCTCTTTCAGAAACTCAACGGTATCACCTTCTCGGTGAACGAGCAAAACACTATCACCATCACTGATGTACGCGACCGCATCTACGGCGCATTTGAGGTAAACTCGGAGAAACTGACCAAAGATTTCTATACCGGTTTCCGCAAACAGCATACGGCTTTCTGCGAGTTTATCTCCGGTATTGACGACCAAATAACCATTGCCAAGAACCGCAATAAACAGTGGTACGCATCGGTAATGTTGAACCGACTCATGTTCTGTTATTTCATTCAGAAGAAAGGTTTCTTGGATGGTGACCGCAATTATCTACGCAATAAACTGGCCTGGTGCGATATGCAGAAAGGTGCAGGACATTTCTATTCCTTCTATCGCTCTTTCTTACTGCAACTCTTCCATGGTGGTCTCAACTCTCCTATACATGATTCGGAGTTTGAACATGAGTTCGGACGTATCCCGTATCTCAATGGCGGTATGTTCGATGTACATCAACTGGAGCGTGACTATGCCGATATAGATATCAAAGATGAAGCTTTCCAAAAACTCTTTGCTTTCTTCGACCAATGGGAATGGCATCTCGATACACGTATGACCGCTTCCGGTCGTGACATCAACCCTGACGTGCTTGGATATATCTTCGAGCAGTATATCAACGACCGTGCAGAGATGGGTGCCTACTACACTAAAGAGGACATCACCGAGTATATCGGCAAGAATTGCATTCTGCCTTTCCTAATGGACAAACTCAAAGAGCAATCTCCTGAAGCATTCAAGCCCGATGGATATGTATGGGAAACGCTTCGCAAGAGCGGCGACCAATATATATACGATGCCGTTAAGAAAGGTGTAGATCATTGGGACGAAATACCGGAAGAGATTGCGCAAGGTTTAGATATCACGCAACCGAACCTGCTCGAACGCCGTGCGCATTGGAATGACCGCACACCTGAGACTTGGGCGCTACCTACTGAGATTTGGCGTGAGTCTATTGAACGCATGCAGCGCTGCAAAGAGATACAGGCCAAGATAGCTAACGGCGAGATAACCGAGATCAATGATTTTATCACCTACAATCTCGACATCCGTCAGTTTGTACAGGACTTATTAGAGAAGACCGATGACCATCTCTTCTTGCTGCATTTCAATAAAGCGCTCATCAAGGTTTCTATCCTCGACCCGACATGTGGTTCCGGTGCTTTCCTCTTTGCAGCAATGAATATCCTCGAACCGCTTTACGAGGCCTGTGTCAACGGCATACGCAAGTTCAATGAACAGAACCCGAATCTCTTCAAAGCCGAATTAGAGGAGCTGGATAGCAAGTACCGCAGTAACGTGCAGTATTATATTTACAAGACTATCATCCTTAATAACCTCTATGGTGTGGATATTATGCACGAGGCAGTTGAAATTGCCAAGTTGCGTTTGTTCCTGAAGATGGTAGCCGTTGTGGATGTGGACATGCGTGCAGATAATCTCGGTCTCGACCCATTACCCGATATTGACTTCAATATTCGGTGTGGCAATACCCTTGTTGGCTATGCGACAGAGGAGCAACTAAAGAATGACCTTAAGTACGGAGATATGTTCGCCAACTTAGAGTTTAGCGAGAAAATTGACACAGAAGTGAAAAAAGTTTCTAAGACCTTCGACCGTTTCCGCCAACTCCAATTGACGCAATCTCCTGATGACATGCAGAATTTCAAGGAAGCGAAGAAAGAGTTAAATACACGTCTCTCTGCTCTTAACGACCTTCTCAATCATAAGATGTATCAAGAGATTACGGTTGGAGGCCAATCGTATGAATCATGGCTTGCGTCACATCAACCATTCCACTGGCTCGCTGAATATTATAACATTATTCAAGGTAATGGCGGTTTCGATGTAATCATTGGTAATCCTCCGTATGTAGGTTACACGAGAAAAAGTAAAGAAACAGGTAAAGCTGTATGTGAAATATACAAAGTAAAAGATTACGAGACATTGCCTACTTCAAATTTGTATTCCTTCTGCATAGAAAGGAGTTGGACTATCATGCATAAAGATGCTAAAATTGGCATGATTATTCCTATATCTGCGTTCGCAAATGACAGCATGAAGGAACTACAGGTTTTCTTTAAAACAAAAATCAACAACCTTCATGTTGCTAATTTCCACCAAAGGCCAGCACAACTTTTTGAAGGAGTACTGCAACGTTTGTCTATATTCGTCGGAAATAAAGAAAACAACAATGGACGTATATATACCACAGGTATAAATAGATGGTACGCTGACACTCGAGATATTCTATTCCAAAATTTATCTTTTGCTACTACACTTCAAGATAAGCAACAACATCTAGTAAAAATTGGAGGCGACTTAGAAGCGAGCATCTTCGAGAAGTATAGCAAACAAAAAAGGATTAGTCAATACTTAGGCGATAATAATATTCATAATAGCATTTTTTATCGTACTGCTGGAGGTGGTTATTGGGTGACCTTCTTGTATAAGGAATTTGATTGCGTTTCCGTAAGCAACAAACACACTTCCATAAAAAGTGAGTATAATTCAAAAGTGTTTAGTGCTATTCTTAATTCAAATCTATTCTGGTGGTACTATGCTATAAACTATGATCTTTTCAATTTTAAAGATTATATGATTTTTGCATTCCAATTTACATACTCCAATGAAGATGCAAAGGCTATAATTGAAAAAAGTACGTCCTTAGAAGCTTCACTTAGGAAAAATGCGTATTACTATGTAATAAACAGCAAAACAAATGGAGCAACGCAAACTGTTAATTATCCCAAAAGTCAATCTAAGATCGAAATGGACGAGATAGACAAAGTCCTTGCTCGTCATTATGGCTTTACGGAAGAGGAATTGGATTTCATCATCAATTACGACATCAAATACCGCATGGGCGATGAATTGAACGACGAATGACACCTTCCTATCATGGAAATATGGATCTCTTGAAGCGAGACAAAGTGGCGTACTTCTGTTCCCGCAACTATGCACCCAAAGCGGTGCTGGCTTCCTATGATTGGGCAACCGCTCAACGCGACAAGGTCGTCATTTCTACCTTCCACTCTCCGCTCGAAAAAGATGTCCTTGAGTTCTTGCTGAAAAACAAGCAACCGGTTATCTACGTTAGAACAAAGCGTATATATAGGCGCATTCCTGAACGTTTCAAAGAGGCTTTAGAAGCAGGACGCATATTGTTCATCTCGCTCTTCCCGGACATAGTAGAAAGAGATAGCGATGCAACCGCGTATCAAACAAACCGATATATCCTTGCCAACGCGTCCGAAGTAGTCTTTGGATCGATTGAAGAAGGAAGCAATACGGAGAAGTTATATAAGTCTATACAAGATAAGCAGACGGCAACCATATTAACAAAATAACTATGCCAATCTATATTGTTAAGCGTGGCGAGTATAAAAATAATTAGAGCGACCGTTTGGCCGCTCTAATTGTATTTGTAGCAAAGTCGTTGTTATGAGATTGCAATCTGACGACTCGTCTTGCCTTCTTCGCGTTTGATCTTCGGCAGGTCAATAGACAAGATACCATCTTCAACCTTCGCACTAATAGCTTGTTCGTCCACGTTATCCGGCAGACTATATTTCTGCTCGAAGTTGGTGTAGGCAAACTCACGTCTCAGATAGTGTGAATGTTTGTCTTCCTCCTTGTGCTCGAATTTGTTCTCGATGGCGACGCACAGGTTGTGGTCTTCATCCACGTGAACACGGCAGTACTCTTTCTTTACGCCCGGAGCCGCAAGTTCTACGACGTAACCGTTTTGGTTCTCCTTGACGTTAACCGAAGGCGCTACATTGTTCGCGCTATTCATAACGTCGGTGTTCAACCATTCATCTAATACGGTCGGGAACCAGCCTCCCGTCGGCAGCCAACTGTTTCTACGAATCATTGCAGGTTTCATAATTTAATCCTCCTAAATTAGTTAAACAATGTTTGTAGCGTTCAGTGCGTGGCTTGTACGCGTACTTTGCGTTTACACCCTCTATCTTGCAACATTTATGCCAGTCTAAATTTCTCTGCCAAATTGTCCACTTTCTGCCAATATGTCCATCTTCAGTGACAAAATGACTTCGTTTTGAGGCTTTTCCGATGATTTACTTGTGTATGTCATATTTTTTTTGTACCTTTGCGCAAAGTTTGCGCAAGTAGAAACAAATGAAAGACTATAAGCGAACAGAAGACGGGCTGTATGCCTATGAGTATCCGCGAGCATCGGTGACGGCGGATGCTGTGCTCTTTGCCGAGAAAGACGGTCAGATGTACGTGCTGCTCATTCAACGCGGCAACGAACCGTACAAAGGTTACTGGGCATTCCCCGGAGGCTTCCTCAATATGGACGAGACGGTAGCAC
>Ga0310690_10009635_pt1 | contig 12097 bp, 17 predicted proteins | sample AusTroGonzalo_MG_2_FD_207661 | JGI IMG/M metagenome (GOLD analysis project Ga0310690, IMG submission 207661) | Bovine rumen microbial communities from tropical cattle in Woodstock, Queensland, Australia - Gonzalo_04 (v2) (version 2) | ecosystem: Host-associated > Mammals > Digestive system >...
TCACTTGCATAGTATACTTATGCTTTTTTATGATCTCACTCCTGCTGCAGCAGCCAGTCCGGAAGATTGTGGATTTTGATTCCCTCGTAGTCATAAGTCTCATGCCTTGTATTGGCCAGGATCAGCTTCGGGTAAGCATCTTTGATTTTTAGAAGCGGATCATACTCGCGTTCAAAGGTCTCCTGCCGGGAAATATCGTCACTCACTTGGATATAGGTCTTCTCATCGCCCCGGACAGCTACAAAGTCCACTTCCTTCTGATATAGTTTGCCGACATAGACCTCGTACCCGCGGCGCATCAGTTCAATGCAGACGATATTCTCATACATCCGTCCATAATCAAGATTCCGTCTGCCGAACCGTGCAAAGCGGATGCCGGTATCGCTCAGATAATATTTCACCGAGGTCTTAAGGTATTTCTTCCCCCGGATATCGTATCTGCGGACGCCATAGAAAACATAAGCATCGCAGAGGTATTTGATATAGTTTCCTATCGTTTTATGATTGGTGACGACCACATTTGCCGTCAGTGTATCACTGATATTATTGGGCGAGGTCAGGTTGGATACATTGTCCATCATGAACTCTGCCAGGTGCTCCAATGTCGTGGTATCCGGCAGATTGTATTTTGTGACCAGATCGCGGTTGATGATCGTATCGTACACATCCCGGATATAATTTGTCCGGTCCCGCTCCGTTCGGTACTCATAAGAACCTGCCAGCCCGCCCTTGATCACATATTCCTCAAAGAGTTTTTGAATGTCGTTCTCTTCCGCATAATACCGGCAGAACTCCGCAAAGCTGAACGGGAACACATGGATCTCGATATATCTGCCCGTAAACAGTGTCGTCAGATCGGAGCCCGGCAAAAAGGCATTGGAGCCGGTAATATACAGATCATATTTCCGTGAGGCATGCAGGCTGTTGATCACCAGTTCGAACTTCTCGCAAAGCTGCACCTCGTCTACGAAAACATAGTTTGTTTTTTCCGGATCATAATGGCTCTCTATATAATCATAAAGAGCATGATACTCTTTGAGATCCTCATATTTCAGATCAAAAAAATCAACGAAGATGATATTGGCATCGGGCTGAGTTTCTGTGATCCTGCGGATATAGGCCTTCATCAGTTCTGACTTGCCGCTGCGGCGCACCCCGGTGATGATCTTTATATCCGGCGTACCCATGAGATCAAGCAGCCGCTGCATATAGTCCGGTCTCTCTATATACTTCATAACGCCACTTCCGAAATTGAAAATTTTTTTAAGTTTCGCACCTGTGTTCGCAGTTTACCTGAAAAAGCCCGATTTGTCAACCGATTCAGATTACCGTCTGATACGCGTTCGAAGACGCCAACCCAGAAAGGCTCCTCAAAAAACACCGCCAGCTTAATACTCGTTCTGTCCAGAACAATCCCTCCTTGTAAAAAGATTATGGACAAAGAACGGACAACCCGGAGGGGCAGGTTACTTACCCCGTCAAAACGACAGGACGGCCGGGCGTCTCCGCTCCGCTCCGGTCGGCGCAAAACCGAGGTCCCCCGGACCTCGTGCGCCCTACCGGCTCTGGCGCATCTCATGAGAAGCACGTTGCGTTTTTATCTTTGTCATTTGTGTAATTATATGAAACACGTTACGTGCCACATATCGTTATGCCTTGTAGATTGTCCGGGTATTATCCGACCCGCGGCCGTTCCTAAATACTGATGAAGTTCGTTACTGTAACGTATGGTCTTCGTCTGTGTATTTTTCTTCAGGATATCCAGGATATTCATGATAAGCATTTTTTTGGTGGGCTCCATTGCCGATCCTCCATTTCTTTGATCTGATATAATTATTCATCGATTTATGTACCTTTTTCAGTGCACCCTATTGATATTATATCATTGAATTCTCCCTTATACATCCAAATAACATCGATAAGTTTCTGTTGTTACCCGGAACAGTTCTCGTTTATTTAAGTGTCATTTTCATCCTTATGATATGAATGTCAGCTGTTTTCGCTGCAACAGCGATAAAGCGGTGCTGCGTACCGATAACCCGCAGCACCGCCTTTCGCATTAATTCATTTTTCTCAACTTAATCATTATAATAATGCTGATTCAGTTTCTGCTGTGTATACGGATATCTGGAGACCGTTGCCCGGATCTCTTTGATATTCTGTCCGTAATTGCCCCAGCAGACGATGACCTCTGTTCCTTCTTCTGCCAGTTCTTTTTCGAGTGTGCAGTGGGAAATAAATCTTCTGTAATAATAGCTGTAGGTCGGGAAGCTGGAAATACCGACTTCTTTTCCGTCTTTTAACACTTTGTCAGCGAGTCCGCCTGCCTGCTGCGGTACAAGACACGGCAATTCAAAGATCTTGTATTCCTCTTCTTTTGGTCCGAACATGGAGGCCCAGACATCCATGACATCTTCCTGATTCCATTCCAGTGTTACGATCGTGCGCGGCGGGTCTCCCGCAATCTTTTCCAACGCTTCACGTCCGATAAAATCATGGTCGAATTTTACCATTCCGCCCCAGCCGACATCATAAGGCGTGCGGAATCTTGCAATAAGATCCGACGGAGAACAACTTCCTACCATTCCGCCCCAGCCGGCATCAGATGGCGATCCATATCTTTCTGAAAAGCCCTCCGGAACACAAGCGTCACTGCCTTCCCCTCTTGGCAGGGATGTCGTTGAAACGCCCAGCATATCCCAATATCCTTTTTCAAATGCATACATAAACGAACATCCTGCCTGCGGGAAGCCTCCCTCTGCGTGATTCACACAGTAGGTCCGCCAGCCAAGGCGTTTGATGCCATATTCTTTTCCTGCCTGGTAAATAGCATCATAGGACTCGGCGCAATACTGCATGTTCCCCCGGATCTCATAGGCGATCGTTCCTGACATGCCGATTCTTGCCACCTCCAGATCTGCATCGATTCCCGGAATCCGGATCGTTCTGAAATCCAGGAACTTCACATCTGAAATGTCATCGCCGGTTACTTTCTCAATAATTTCTTTTGCTTTCGGACCGGAGATCTGATGCACGAAAAACGGAATAAACTCGACTTTAACATTCATCTGCAGTTTTGCTGCCATATAAAGCGGCCAGGGCGGACATGCCATGATCCGGTAAGTACAGTCATCATCCTTTGCTGCCAGTGCATGGTTCGCAATGTATCCGTCTTCATTCAGCTGCACGAGATGTTTCATCGTTCCCGGTTTCCAGTTATAGACATTGTTTGTTGATGTTTTTGAAAGGAAGTCCGTTGCTTCCGGACCTGTCACCAGCAAAGCCGTTCCGCTGAGCCCCGAGTGGATATAGCAGCTTTCTTTCCAGGAAAGACTCTCCGTCTTCCATCCGTCTCCCTCCCAGATCCGCTGGTCTAAAATAAGATCTGCATACTGAATAACATCCGGATAAACCGGTACTCCGCCTCTGATTTTCATTTGTTCGTTCATTTTTCTTCTCCTTTCCGAATCAAATGGTTTCTTTGTATGCTTGTATTCTAAAGACAGTTCCACTATAATTGGAAATACAAAATTCGATAAAGTGTCGAATTTCGACAATATGACGAAAACCGTAGATTATCAATGTATTTCGGGAGAAAACAATTATGGAAAACACAAAGAAAAGAGCCCAGACCGTAAAGAAAATCAAGGATGCTCTTATGCAGTTATTCCAGCAAATGGACTATCAGAAGATCTCCGTAACCATGCTGTGCAAACAGGCCGGTCTGCATCGCAGCACGTTTTATCTTTATTACAATTCCATTGATGAAGTGCTCCGGGAGATTGAGCATGATATTCTGAATGAGATCCAGCTATATGCAGATCAGATGAACGATTTCCGCGACGCCAAAACACCGGAAGAAATGAAAAAAATCTATCAGGACAATGAACAGCGTATGCTCGAATTTTATAAATGGCAGTATTCGGTCCGGGATTATCTGAACCCATTGCTCGGCGCATACGGGGATCCCTATTTTATCCGGCATTATGAAAAGATTATTTATGATAATACGCTTCCCGCATTAGACTTCATAAAATACGATTACAAAAAGCATCCTTACGTCATGAAATATATTACCGGAGGTATTTTAAAAACAAATCAGGAATGGCTGCAGAACGGAGACATCAGCATTGACGAGCTGGTGAAACTGCAGAGAGATATTGTTTTTAATATCCCTCTGCTGCATAGCTGAGAGTTCCTGATTACTGTCAGGTGGCCTGGCCGGGTATATGCAGTTCAGCCATTTTTTTTGCGTCTGCGAGAGACAGCCCCAGATGCAGATAACGAATGATCGTTTTCTGTCCGTTGGTGAGGGTTTTGGTTTTATCCCCGTGAAGATACTCCATTTCAATCTTCTGCGTCTTCTTGATGTTGTGGATGATCGTATTCCGTTTTAAGCCGGTGGCATCCGTGATCAACTGGTATGGGCAATTCTCAACTGTCCGTAATTCAACAGCATAAGCCATCAGCTCCCTGTTCTTTTTCTTTTGGTCCATGTCAAAACTGCCGTGGCGCTCAATCAGTAAGTCAATATAGTTGACCGTATCCGTTTTACTGCTGAAATCCAGGATGTAAGTGTGGAACCGGCGGTATATCAGATTAACAAGTATGATCAGGCTGTCTTTCACATTGAAACTGATATCATAACGATCTGACAGTGATCTGTTTTTCGAATGAGGTGGAACTGGGTCAGACTTCTTCCGGCTGCCTGTCTTTGTTTTCGCAAAGTGATCCGGCTGTTTGTTTTAATGATCTCCAAACCTGTTTTACGGATTTTTCAGACTGGGAGCATGCGCTGGAAAATGCTGTCTCGAGGCAGGCGTCTGTTCAAGAGTTAATCAATATCAGTGAGGCCGTTATTCATTCACCGATGATGGTTTATGATCCCGCTTTAAAATTGCTGGCCTGGACAAAAAAACATGACCGGCTGGACGACGCTATTTTCCAGAAGGAAATTCAAAATGGTTATCTTGATCTGGAATCATTTCGTTATTTTGAACAGGCGCGTGCCTTTGAACAGATGAACACCCGTGGTTCGGCGTCTTTAGAAGCCGACGAATATCATAGCCACGCCGATTATCAGCGGTCGATCAATGTCGGAAACCAGCTGGCCGTCTATGCAATTCTGCTTCATGCCAGCGGGGTGCCGCGCAGTTATGAAAAAATCCTTTTCGATATCGTATGTGATGCGATCCGGCAATTGCTGGAGAACCAGCATACGACGTTTCTTCGCGACCGTTCCGTGACAGATTTTTTTCTGATGGAACTGCTTGATAATCCAAATACGGATCCAGATGTGATTCGTGAAAGGATCCAGTATCATGATCTGGATTACAACGGTTGCTATGCGGTGATCCAGATTCGTTCTGATATTCGCAAACGATCCGCGGAACAATTCTTTTTGCAGCAGCTGCGGAGGGATATGATCAATTGCCGCATCTTTTTATATCACGAAAGCATCACGATCCTCTACATGCTTCCGCCATCTGTCATCCGCTCTTCCTGCAGTTATCTGAAACCCCGGCTGCTTCAGATCACGCGGGATTTTCCTAATTCGAAAATGATGATTGGTATCAGCAAGCCGTTCCTGACGATCGGTGATTTTGCCGAAGCATGGCTGCAGACAGAACAGACTCTGGATTATTGTTCTTCCGCCGGTGATACCGTTCCCGGTCCTTTATTCTTCTATGAAGACCACTGGATCCGTATTCTGCTGTCCCAGGGAGGATATAGAAACCGTTCGTTCTTTTTCTGCGAGCCAATCGTAGTTGAGCTGATAAATGAAAATACAAAGAAATCGATGCAGCAGCTGACGATTCTGCGGGAATATCTGAACAGTGACAGGAATTATACAAATGTAGCGAAAAAGCTTAGCATGCACCGCAACAATGTAATATACCATATTCAAAAAATAGAAGAGGAGCATGGCCTGGACCTGAATGATCCGCAGACCAGACTGAAATTGCTTCTATCGTTTGAATTGTTTGCATCTTCGTTGTCTGTAAGATACAATTCAGAACAACGATAGAAAAAGTCTTTTTAATGGAGATTTGAAATAATGAATACCAGACAGATCGAATATTTTCTTGCTGTAGCAGAAAACTTAAGTTTTACCCGGGCAGCAGAAAAGATGTTCGTTTCCCAGACTGCTGTCACCCAGCAGATCCATGCTTTAGAGGAGCAAATGGGCGTACAGCTGTTTTACCGGACAAAGAAAAAAGTCTGCCTGACGCCGGCAGGACAGCTGTTTCAAACAGAAGGGCGGCAGCTGCTGGAACATATGGAAACTGTTGTTTCCCATGCCCGTGACGCGAAAGAAGGAATGATCGGGAGCCTGAAGATCGGATTTGCCAACTACGCTGGAAATATCTTAAGCAGCGGTCTGCAGGAATTCCACAGCCGATATCCCAATATCAAACTGCATTTCAAGGCCTATAGTCCGTCTGTTCTATTGGACCACTTAATGGGCGGTGATCTGGATTTCATCTGTTCACCGATTTTTGACCCTTCCGTCTATCAGGGATGCTTTTTGCAGAAAATCGCAGATATTTCTTTAATGGCTATTCTTCCCGCCTCTCATCCGCTTGCCGTAAAGCATTATCTGACAAAAAAAGACCTGGCTCAGCAGAAACTGATACTGGCCTGTACGCCTGACAGCAAGATCGGTGAGGACAGCATTATTATCAGCAGCTTCCGAGAGGATGGATATCAGCCGGATATCATAGACAAAATTGAAGATGTGGAAACGATCCTGATGATGGTCGGTCTGCAGATGGGGATTTCCATCCTGCCATCTTATATTACACTTCCGACCAGCAACGACCGCCGCATCGTCGCGATCCCCTACGAACCGGATGTTCGGGTGGACTACGCCGCGGTCTGTCTGGACAAAAATCAGAACCCTGCTCTGGAAAATATAAAACTGTTTCTTTTCAGGCGGTTCGCCTGATAGCTTATTCCGGTATACAACAAACCAGAGCCGACGCCATTCACTTCGGCGTCGGCTCCGACAAAGTTTTCTTTTTTGTATTTAAATATCAGTCTTCTTCATAGATGTTCTTCGGATTCCAGTTGTTTGAAATAAGATTGATAAAATTGGTAAAAAACTTTTTCATGGTGATACCTCCCGTTTGTATTATTAATCAGATTTATTTGTTTCTTCATACTGCTTTTATCAATTGATAAATCTTATTTTCTTAAGACATTCTTATAATAACCCTGTTTTTTCATATTATCCAATAGAAAAAACAGGGTTATTAATAAGATAAAATTATTAACTCGTCTCTGCAGAACGTTCTGTCTCCAACATCTCCCGTTTAAGGATTGTAATCCATCCCCGCCTTTTTAGCCTGGCTCTCCTGATACTTCTCGATATTGATCCGCTCGAGCATCGGCTCATGAATGATCTGCTTGTGCCGCTTCTTTTTTCGGGCAAGTTGAAAGAAGATGTCTTTGTCACTACATGACATGTATTAACGGGCGCTTAGCAGCCGGGGCTGTTCCCGCTAACATCAGGATTAGCCGGGCCTGGTTCCGGACGGATTCGGAGCCGGAGCTTTATAGCTTTTTACTGCTTTTTAGGCTCTGTCCTTCCACAGATAACGTTGATCTAACATACTTCTTCGTTATCTGCTCCAGCTTTTCCTGCATGGCTTTATCCACGTCGGCAAAGAATCCATCCGCTGCCTCCGTCAGATATTCATCGAACGCTTCAGCCACCTTGCATGCTGCCGGCCACAGTTCGGGATCTGGAACTGGTTGCCCACAGTGTGAGCATAAGATTTTCCGTGCGCCTGGATATGGTAGATCATTCCCTGAAATATGATAAAAACCGCTCGTCGTATTCCAATCGTATTCCTTCACGTATCAGTTCCAGCTCAAATCGATCAGAATAGTAAGGTTCTCCATCGATACTCGCAGAAAAAGGATAAGGGCTTGAGATAACTGCCTTATTCGACTGAAACGCTCTGACTGCGGAGTTCTTCAGATGCTCAGCATTCTTTGTCGACATAACAAGCTTTATTACTCCTGCTTTGCTGAGCTTATCAACAGCATACACCTCCATAATTCCATCATCAATATGGCTGTACGGCGATAACCGGCACCCTCCTCCGAAAAACTGTCCGTTAAGAGCGGCAACTGTGGTAAATTCTCCCTCTATTATTTCGTCACCAATTTCAATTCTCAGGAGCCGGCCTCTTTTGAATGTCAATAAATGCCATAGCAGGCATACGCTCAGGCGCAAGGGTTTCGGAATAAGTCTGTTATGTGTAAAACGCTCATCATTTGCCGCATCTGCCTCGAAGCCAAAGGATGCAATATTTATTGCATACCTGTCATTGATCCTGATAAGATCCGCCTTATGTATCCCGGATGTTAAGGTTATGCTTACAGTACGATAGAAATCATTACCTGTGCCATACGGTATAAAGGAGAGGATGTTCTGTGTACCGACCAGATCATTAATCAGATGATATATAGACCCGTCTCCACCAACCGCCGTGACAACATGAGCAGTATCTTTAAAATAGTCTTTCATTAATTCGGCATCCCGGGGTGTATCATTGACCTTAATCTCAAAATCCCGGCAAAACCTTTCAGATACCGATTTCAGCTTTCTAATAATATCTGCAGTTTTTTCTTTTGCCTGAAATCTGTTAATGATATAGACATATTTCATCAATCATGCCTCCCTGTCAGCTTTTTTAAGTAACTCTACGGCATCAATTCCCAGCGTATCAACCTCTTCTGTTCCCAGATCTCTCACTGTAACTGTCAGCCCATGATCGGCACATACCTTGCCAAAGGACCGGATCAGAGTATAATCATCGAATGACTGGCTGACGGACAGTGTCATCCTGTCTCCAACCGTGTTCATGCCAAATACGACAGGCGCTGTAATTCCAGGAATATAAAATTCCATATCCTTGATCCAATGCCTCATGCTCTGTGAGATCTCCATATCACCGACATTTGTTAATACATATCCCACGCTCTGACGGACTGCCCTTTTTTCCTGACGGACTGCCGTTTTATCTTCAAAGATCTGATCCAGCGGCATTCCAGCATAATCTCTGGCAAGAGCAGTCCGCTCATGAAAAATGCACTTCTGTAATACAATCCGTGCTCAAGCCATACTTGTTACACAGATAGGCTCCTCTCAAAATGAAATAATTGATATTTTATTTTAGCAAGTATAATAATACCATATGTCACTAAGGAAATACAGCGACCTGTTTCGGTTCGTATGTGCAAAGACCTTTTCCATCGCCCGGACGAACACGCCCGGGCTAGTAATCGCGCACGCAACGATGTCATCAATCGTTTGCTGGAGCAGACGGTAGAACGCGTAAAAATCGCAGTCCGGGAAGATTGATCACAGACACAGGCAGTATCTGACAAAACAACCGGGGACAATCCGTATTGGATGAGATCCCCGGTTGTTTACTTCCCGTACTTATTGAGATACTTTATCGGCACCCGTTTCGTAAGCCACACGCCATTTTCCGAAAGGAAAAACTCATGCCCGTCTTCCGCCATCTCCCGACAGTCGATTTCGTAGATGACCGGCCGGCCATGCCGGCTTCCGACTTTCTTCGCGGTTCCGATATCTGCCGACAAGTGAACATACAGCCGGCTCTTCGGGATCAGCCCCTGCGCATCAATAGATGCTGTGTATTTCTCCCCGGTCCCGTGCCATAAGATATCCGGCGGGGTCATTTGCCTCAGTTCAACATCCACCGAAATCGAATGCCCCTGGTTGGCGCGGATCCGTGTATGATCTTCATTGAAGGAATACCGTTGTTTCTCTTCAGCACTGACGATCTCTTCCAGAAGGTTCCTGTCCAGATAATGCCCGCCTGCATGATTAATACCGTCGATCAGGGCGTCCACATCTGCCCATCCGTGTTCATCCAGGGTGATCCCGATCACCCCCGGCTTGTGCCGCAGGATCAGGGAAATGAACTTGCTTGTGCTTTTTATTGCTTTGTTCATAGACCTGACGGGCTTCTTTACTCTTCTCTGTTTTGAAATCCGTTAAACCACGCGCGCTCGCCGAATTCTTTTTTCTTCGGTCCGACTGACCTGCGCTCGGCTATTCCGACCGGAAGAATACCGATCAGTTCATACTCATCCGGCACATGAAGAATCTTCGCAACTCTGGCCCCTATTCTGTCTTCATCCGTAAGATATCCTTCGTACCAGCAGCTTTCATATCCCAGCGCGATGATTGCCAGCAGCATGTTCTCGATGGCGGCCGAATAGTCCTGGACATTATAACACTTGCCGGCCCACGCGACGATTTTTCTTGTCAGAACACAAATGATCGCCGGCGCTGTCTCGATGCCAAACCCGGTCACGGCGTATATTTTCTTTAATAATGTCGGATCGTCAACACAGATCAGGCTGGTCGTCTGTTTATTGCATCCGGACGGCGCTGCCAGGCCGGCTTTCATTATCGTTATCAGATCTTCCCTGGGAACAGGGTCCCGCAGGAAATCTCCGCGATAACTGTGCCTGTTATTGATCACCTCAATAATCTGTCTTCTAAGATCTCTACCTCAAAACTACTGTTCGGCTCCAAATGACCGAGGATATATAAGATACTCTGTCTGGAGCAATTGCATTGATCCGGATCAGTAATCTGGCCGGACAGAACATTCTGATAAGTGCAGTTCTCGTAACCAAGCTCATAGATAGAAGACCTGTTTTATATTAAAAATAATTGAAAAAACGAAAATCAGATTGTTTATGATATCAGGGACACGCATATCCTTCAACTCCCTCTATCTTAAAATATCGAATGATCCTATTGTAATAGCGAGCAGACTGAATGCCATTGCTATTTTTAAAAATTTTGTCACTTTTGTACAAGTTGCTTCAGCAGGTTCCAATTTCGAAGCGAACAAAGCATAAGCAGAGTATACGCACAAAAATACCGCAATAATTATTATGATTATATATGCGATATTGAAGATACCAAAAGTATATAAAAAGATGCCCAGTGCAACCGTTACCGCAAGCAAAAGGATCGTTATTATTGAAGATGCTTTTTTTCCGTACAAAATGGGAAAGGTTCTTGCGCCGCATAATTTATCTCCACGGACATCTTCCATATCCTTAATGAGTTCTCTCGCAACATTGACAACCGCGGCAAGAAGACCTATGTAAACGGATACTTTAAAGATCTCCCAGTCTTTTGTTTCGCAAAGAAGAATAATTCCGCCGATTACAAAACTGAGCCCGACCATAACTCCTACTACGATATTTCCGACTAAAGGCATAGCCTTGAAATAACGGGAATAAGCATATAATATAACCGCCGAACAGATGATTATAACAAAAAACCAAAAGTTATTTATCAGATAACTGATGATCAGGCTGATAAAAGCTGAAATGATATACAGGATCCCTGCATAAATCCTGGCATTCTTCAGAGATATTCTTCCGGAAGGAATCGGGCGGTCCGGTTTATTAACTGCATCAATTTTGTGATCGAACACATCATTGATAACATTTCCGGCACCGGCCATCAATAAAACAAGTAAAGTTCCCAGTAAGACAGAAATCGTAAAATCATGCCCGACAATTGCGATGATAACAACGGGCAAAGCCAGAAGTGCTTCATTCACCGGTCTTAATATTTTAATATAAGCACTCATTCACTCATTCACTCCTAATAAATCTTAAAGATTGACCTGCCTTTTTTTGACAGGGCCATCGGGAATCAGACCTGCGGGATATGACCAGATTATTGTACTACACACAGGCAAATGTAACAACTCATAACCCATAACCATATCTATTCTTTTTCTTTTACGATCTCCACAATATTCCATTTTTTCATGGACCGAGAAGAAATCAGATGGCTGAACAGAATGTAGCCGAAGACCAGTCCCGCCGTCAGCAGACATTCAGCGATTCCGCTGGCGAACGGATATTCCCTTCCTTTCGTCGCGATCTGACGCAGCGCCATTCTGGCGACTGCCACGCCGAAGGGCATGCCGATGATGCAGGAGAACACAAAGTAAAACAACGACTGCAGGAACAGCTTCCCTGAGACGATCCGGTGAGAAAATCCCAATGTGCGCAGCAC
>Ga0310690_10009636_pt1 | contig 12097 bp, 8 predicted proteins | sample AusTroGonzalo_MG_2_FD_207661 | JGI IMG/M metagenome (GOLD analysis project Ga0310690, IMG submission 207661) | Bovine rumen microbial communities from tropical cattle in Woodstock, Queensland, Australia - Gonzalo_04 (v2) (version 2) | ecosystem: Host-associated > Mammals > Digestive system >...
ATAGCAAAAGAACTTTTATACTCCAAATTGGTGGATTCCTCCACTTCGTTGTCAATCAACGATTGCAAATCTTCTATAGTATTGATTTTCATATTATCCTCCTAATCGTCTCTTTCGAATACTCCTCCCAAATCTGCTCGAAGTTATCCGCTACGTTGTCCGTAGCGAGGCTTCTGTCGCGGAGGACGAAGTAGTAGGGGTGCTGGCGGGCGATTTCGGTGATGGCGGTCTCGTTCACGTCCTTGTCGAAGCAGGCCATGAGGTAGTTGTCGGCGACGCTCCAGACGGTCTTGCCTGCGATTTCGCGTTGCTCTATCTTGGCCGAAAGCTCGATGCCAAGCTCTATCATGGCTTGGAAGAGCAGGTCCTCGTCGGTGCGGTCGTGCTTGATGTTGTCCTCGAAAAGCAGATTCTCGTTGAACTGCTCGGGCGAGTAATACACATCCTGCATGTTGGAGCTGTCGAGTTTCAGCACGCGGAAGCCGATGTCCAACGATTTCTTCTCACCGCTGAACAAATCGGCTTGCTGGGCATTCTGTTCTTCCACGATTTTCTTGCCTGCACGACGAATGCGCTCCTTGCCGATTTCGCAGATGTTCTTGTAACCGGATTTATACGCAATTCCTTTTTCAATAGTGATTTCAGGCAATTGAACCATTATATATTTCCGAGCGCCGCTGTCTTCTGAGTTTAATTGCATAACAGCGTGAGCTGTAGAAGCGGAACCAGAAAAGAAGTCCAGTACAATAATATCTTTATCTTGTTGTGTTATTGAAATTAGATGTTTAATTAAATCAATAGGTTTCGCAAAATCAAAAGGAATATTTAATTCATTTAATTCTTTTGCACTATGTCTATTTTCATATTTCAAAAGTAAATCTGATGGTGTGGCTCCAGCCTCTTGTCTATCCTCAAGCCAAATCTTAGTGTAAACATTCCATTTCGAATTCTTACCCTCTTTTGTTACCAGTGGAGAAGATGTGGTTCTAACAAATTCCACATTACCATTTTCTAATTCCAAATTGAATCTATCTTTTGACCATCTCCATCTACCATCTCCTTCTCTCATAATTTCATCTTGAATAGAACAAGGTGGTAAAACAGTTTCTCCATCTGGACAAGTGATAAAATATTTCTGATTTGGTCTATAATCTCCTAAACTAGCTTGATACAACCCCATCAACCTATATCGTTTGCCCTTTTTTTCACCAGATGTTTCTATTTTATTATATACCTTATCAATAAGTTCTTGATCTAAATCTTCTTTAAACAACCTAGCTTTATCAATATTTCTTGCAAAAGAAACAACATAGTCGATGTTATGTGTGAAAAACTTTCCTTGCGCTCCCCCTCCTGATTTCATTTGTCGTGAAATAATACCAAGTTCATTTTGTTTACCGAATACTTCATTGCATATTCTAATTAAATTTTCAACCTCATCTTGACCTATCGAAATAAATATCACCCCATCCTCACTCAGCAAGTCCTTCGCCACTTTAAGGCGAGGGTAAATCATGTTGAGCCAGTCGGTGTGGAAGCGGCCGTTGCTCTCGGTGTTGGCCACGAGGCGGTTGCCCTCCTCGTCCTCCTGCCCGCTATTGTGGATGTAGTCGCCTGTTGTCTGGGCGAAGTCGTCGTTATACACGAAGTCGTTGCCCGTGTTGTAGGGCGGGTCAATGTAGATCATCTTCACCTTGCCGAGGTAGTTCTCGCGCAGCAGCTTCAGCACTTCGAGGTTGTCGCCCTCAATGTAGAGGTTTTGCGTGTTGTCGAAATCGACGCTCTCCTCGCGGCAGGGGCGCAGCGTGTCGGTGGTCGGCGCATTGGCAAGACGGATGGCGTTGCGCTTGTCGGGCCATGTGAACTGATAGCGTTCCTCGGGGCCTTCCACGATGTCCTTCGAGAGCTCCTGCCGCAGCTGGTCGAAGTCGATGGCCGCTTCGGGCTTCCCGTTCTCGTCGAGCCGTTCGGTGAGGCAGTTGGGGAAGAGTTCGGCTATCTTCTTTATGTTTTCGTCCACCTGGTTGGTGGTTTGCATATTGAGTTTGTCCATATTTAATAAGCGGTTAATAACAATTGTTGAAACTCGTCAATGTGCTTCTTCATGAATTCCTTAGGCACATAACTTACAATCACATCCATTGATGGACTCGTTTGATGAACCTCTCGTATAGGAATGCTGTTATTCAAGACATCCTGAACGCTAGCATTGGCTGCATCTTCCAGCACGGCATCCATCACAAATACGGCACTGTCACCGTCATCAACTCTCTTGACACAAACCATTTCACGTCCCTCTTTTATCTCACATAACACCGTTTGCTTTTGAGCCTTCTCTAGGGTGTCCTTAAAAAAAGTCTCCAAAGTGTTTAACACGGATTCGTCACGCTTTTCGATGTCGTCTTTGGTCCAATCATTTCTTTCGTGTTGTCCAAGTCCACGAACCTCTGAAATCGTTGATGTACTGTATTTCGGTTTCTTCTGCCCGAAATAACCATTACCCGCCTGTATGTTCAGCTTCTTTTCGATGGCCACTTTGTTTCCAAACAAATTCAAGTGCTTTTTGGCCTCTTCCTGTGTCCAGCCATTATAGTTTGTGTCCTGCCATTTTTGAGGGAAGATATGCTCTATCTCAAAGTTCTCAGGCAACAGTCCTTGGTCTTTGTCATACAGATAAGCCTCAAGCAAAATCATTGGCTTTGAAATCTTGGAAGAGTTGTACGAAGAAAGTGTCTGCTTGAAGTCCTTGGGTATGGGATAACTGAAATCAGCATTTCCGGTTTTGGAAATCTCGACACAAAAAGCGAATGTCGGATCCTTAATTGTATTGACTGTAGGAGACTCGACAAATCTCACAAATAAATACGACATGAGCCTCTTCAGGAATTCCGAAAACATCGTCTTGAATTCCGGGTCGCCTTTGTGCACATGATAGAAAACGCTGGTTGTATACTTCCAATAATCATTCGGGTAACAATCCAAACAATGCACATATTTCTTGGCCTCCAGATTGCAATAAGTGCTGTTTTCTTCTTTGAAGTCCTCGTTTCTCACGCCTAGTTCTTTCCAAAAACCAGCCAATCCCTGAAGGTTCTCAAAGAAGCCGACTTCCTTGAACAACTTATACTTATTGTCACTGCCCGCATAGAAGCGACGCAAACCGATCTCCTTGGATTTATCCTCTTTTCCGCCACGAATAATATGGGTGTAGTATCTAAAGAGTGCATCCAGCGAGAATCGGCCTTCCTCCACGGTCTCTTCCAATTCTTTCCACGCCTTTGTAAAAGCGTCTTTTTCTTGTTGCGTGGTTTGTTGCTTATACAACTCCGCTTTGAATATGTCGGAATCCGACAAAGGCAAGCCGCGGTCGTTCAATGTACCAAAGATAGTCAAGGCGGAATCCAGGTCTTCACATTCAATAGGAAGCACAATGCATCTGTCGATAATGGAAAGGCAGAGTTCTTTCCAGTGTTTGGGTGCAGTCTGGATATACTCATTGTATTTCTGGATAAAGAACTCGTAATTTATCGCATAGTTCGATTGCTTTGATTCTGGAACTTTGCCGTCTTTCAAAATGCTATGAAAAATGTCATTGTCTTTATCGGTAGCCACTAAAGAATGGATGTGGATACTGCCTTTGTCGGTCACCTTCTTCGACATGGGATTCACATTCCAGATACACGGCTCAATAGAGCTCATCAACCCGATAATGTCTTCGTCATCAGGAAACTTCAACTTCATTTCCTCGAGTTTCGTGTAAAACGCCCGAAGAAGCAAGAACAAGGTGGTGATTCTTTGTTGGCCGTCAATGACATCTATGTTCTTGGCGTTGACCGAGTCCAAACAAGTAACAATGGTGCCAAGGAAATACTCCCTGTTCTCATCCTTGTTTTGTTTCGTTTCCTCATAAAAATTGGTCAGGTCGATCCATAGCGTTTCACATTTTTCCTTGTCCCAGCGATATGGGCGTTGGTATTCAGGAATAACATACATTTTCCCTTTCGAGTTAGTGTCGCTAAGGCTTAGCAACTCCTTTATGCTTTTTCTACTTACACTTAATTCGGCCATAATCTATTATGTGTTATTATTTATTTGATCACTTCTTCCAAACTATTTATAATAAGGGCATAAAACAAATCCATCCCAGTATAAACTTCAGGCTGTTTGTAATTGCCTTCATCATCTAAAAAATCTTTTAGTTCAAAATCCGAACTTGTTGGCAGTTCTACCTCATAAACCCAATTCTTGCTTGCTTTTTTACTAATTTCTATTAATGATAAAAGCAATTCTTTTTCCTCCCGTGTTACGAGACGCTCTAAACATTTATTAATACCATGAGCGTATTCATTCCTTTTTGAATAACACTTATCCAAAATAAGATAATCATTTTCATCAATAAAGTTATTATTTGTCATCCAACGAAACATAGATAACTTGGGATTGTTTTTCCCATTTATCTTTACCAGTTGAAAAACTTCTTGATTAAACTGTTTTTCTCGGTCTTTATCCCTGGTGGTAATACATTCTCCATCTACCCATCTTGTTTTCACAAAATCATAATATTCACCCGTTTGGGCATCCATCGCAAATCCATTTGAATAAAAAGAACGAATAGTCTCTTTCCAATGCGAGACAAGATTTTCAAAAGCCATCAAGAATAGGCTATAAAAGACCAACTCTTTTTGAAGTTTATCTTTATCAGTTACAATATCTATGAAATCCGAATTCACAAAACACTATTTTTTTTGCTATTATTATTACCAAATCCTTTTACTCCCAATATTTTCTCAAACCCTTTCAGCTCTTTCTTCCTCGCCTCGCGAATCTTGGCAATATCGAGTTTATCTAAATATGGTTTTATTTTTTCTCTGCCTTTATGTCTATCGTACACGATGTTCTTTCTTCGAAATAATGCTTTCACCTTATCTTGGCCATATTGCCCTTTAGGTTGGGTGTCCAAAGGCAAATCCAATGCTTTTAACAGGCCTTCTAAATCGTCTAACATCCAGTCTTCAATGCTTGTTTTAGCTTGGATACGACAAAAACTCGTCACATTATGGTTCTGTTTGAGATTCTTTTCAACCTTTTTCCAATCAGGTTCTTGTTGTATTCCTTTCTCAAAGATATCCGTGTCGTATTCGCATACAACCGCATCAAACTCAACAGGAGTTTTCGAACACATATTGAGTTTTGTCAAACCTTGCCGCATTTTCTTCTCGTCAGGGAAACCATGAGTATTGATTATCTTAGGCTGTTTTTTTAAGCCGTTACTGCGATAATAACTAATTAGTTTATCAATAATTATCTCATCAGCATCACCTTCAACAAATATGACTTTAATGTGATCCGGTCTTGTAATCGCTTTTTTCTTGGTCATATCCTCTCCCCCTCAATTCTTGGTGAAAAACTCTGAAATCAACTCGCGCTCGCACTCCAAATCCAGCATTAAATCAAACAAGTATTCACCCAAAGACATTTCGCCAGCTGCAGCAATCTTAAGAACACGCGGAACTTTAGTCGCTTTCAAAGTGCGAAAATCTACATACCCCTTTTCCGAAGGTAATCCTAAATATAATTGAGGAGCAGTCAAAAACTTTGCAAGATTAGGCGAATGGCTAGTAAACAGTAACTTCGTCTCACCCAAAAAGTCGTCAATTATTGACAGCAAACTTTGTAACAATCTTGGATGTATCGAGTTCTCCAACTCTTCTACAAGAAGCAATTGTACTCCATCCTTTTGTGCTTTCACCACCTTTGTCAATAAGTTTAACAACTTCATACTACCTGTTGAAAGATATTGAAACCTTGTTTGTTGATTATTGTATCTTTCTTTCACAATAACATCATACTGATCAGGCAATTCAAAAGGCGCATCTTCATCTATTTTCAAGTCAAGTTTATTAATGACAACTGGATCAATTATTTCAATCGTGGGGATAAGATTGGTTATGGCTGATATCAATAACTCAAAAGTGTCTTTATCCTTTTGTTTTAACTCATACAGATATCGAGCAAGATTTGACCCCAACATCAATGTTCGTTTGCCCTCATCATTCATCATCAATCGAGGTGCAAAAATTTCCTCTGGATCAGAAAGCGTATCAATACCCCTAACCTTTATAGCTTTAATTGCTTCAATATGATTATGATAGAATAAGTCGTCGTAATTACACAACTTGTTCAAAGCTAATTCATCAGATTCTATCAGCAATTCCCTATCACATCTACCCGTTAAACTCGGAGTATATTTTACTTTATTACCAGCGGTTCTATTTATCAAAGTTGCAAACTTTGGTTTATCGCCGATTTTATTCCTAATTCTCAAATATTCTGTAATAATTTGTCCTTCAATCTCGTCTTCCACGTCTCCTTTCCTGTTTCTTTTCCAATCAAAACTAAATCCGTAAAGAAAATCCGTGTTTTCATCTATCGAACCTTCTTCCTCAAAGACAAATGGTTTTCCTGCAATTCCTTTATTTATGGAAATACAAGACATGTCTCCCATCATTCTCAACCTGGTCTTTGGTTGGCTTTTTATGAACTGAAAACCAAATGTCATTGCAGCCATTACATTACTTTTTCCATAGTTATTTGGAGCTAATAACGACGTAATATTTTGAAAATCAATCGAAATAAAATCAATATTTCTAAACCCTTTAATTGTAATTTTATTTAACGAAACCATATCTACATTATATTTAGCATTTTATGCTGCAAATATAATATTTATTTTTATATACGCAACATTTTTTTGCATTTATTTGCAAATTATTTCTTTAACTCTTGAATCTGTTGATAAATCTCATACTTCTTTCTGGGCTGCTTTTCCGTTCTTGCTTTCTTTTCAAGCTGCTCTATCTGGCGTTTGAGTTTGGCCCTGTCATCATCAATGGCAATCTGCTCAACGAGAGTGTTGCCTTCCACAACTTCGATAGTGCCAACTGTTTTTACTATGTTGTCCCACACATCATCCAAATCCAAGCCTGATACCGTTATCTCTGGTTCCGCACCCCAGTCGCTCATCAAAAGTTTGGTGTGGAATATGGCGAGCTGCGTCTCATCATTATATCTCAACAGAAACAACAATTTCTGAGGTATCAGTTTCGACAGCAGCTGTATGTTTTTCAGGTCGTAGTCTTTCTTTTTGAGCTGAACCTCAAGCACATATATCGACTCAACCTTTTCACCAGCATGAAGTGCCGGCACTGTTCGCTCCGAAATCACATTCACAATTGTCATCCTCGACACATCCTCATCGAAGCGCTCTTTCTGTGTTGAGCTCAACTCAAACTTAGCATAGATGCGAGCCTTGGGAAGGGCTTGTGACAATTCGGTAGATTTCGGAAGTCCCAGCATAAGCAATCTATTTTACTACGAGGAAACAAATAAGCTCGAAGTCGTCGAGACCTGTTATTTCTTTGGTAAAGAGCGAACCTTGCGCACCTTCAAGGAATGAATCCAGATCGCTCTCCTCTTTAACATTGATGATGCTCCCAATAGCATCGCCCAGTAGCTTCGAGTACTGCGTCATTTTCTGCCCGTCACGGGTCTCTTTGTTGAAAGCATGGCAAAGAGTTGTTTGCGGCATATTCTTGCCTTTGCACAAACTGCGGAACTTATCGAGCAACTCTTTGGGTGCCAGATGGTTAATGACGACAGAACCATCGTTGCGGACATAAACAATATAGAATGGGTGCAGTCTGTTCTTTTTGTCGATATTCACGCCTTTGTTGCGGTTTTTCAACACATATATCACACCCGGCTCGGTGAACTCATTGTGTTCCACCACAGCATGAAGCCCATATGGCGTATGCTCAACATCTTCGTGGGTTTTCATATACTCCAGCAAATCCAAACGGAATTCGTTTAATCCCAAGTCCATGATGGAAACGCCGTTGTTCATCTCCTCAATATCAACCACCTCTTCCTGAAGCTTTTTGAGTTGGGCTTTACGATATTCAAGGTCGCCTTTTTCCTCTGGAGAAATAGGATTATCGTCTCCCGTGGAAGTCAGCACTGAAACTTTCATCCTTGCCTCCACTCTACCCTTAAGGTCGATGTATTCGTCGAGCGTCATATCAGGCCAATAGTTCATCAGTTGGATAGCCTCATTCTTTGAGCCGATACGGTCAATACGTCCGAAACGCTGGATAATGCGAACCGGATTCCAGTGAATATCATAATTAATGAGGTAATCGCAATCCTGCAGGTTCTGGCCTTCAGAGATACAGTCGGTCGCGATAAGCACCTGAATTTCCTCATTTATATTTGGATATATCGCCGCTTTCTCTTTTGAAATTGGCGAAAAAAGCGTCAGTACTTTGTTAAAGTCAAGCTTTTCCTTAAGTTTCAGAGTGCTTCGAGCTTCCACGTCACCAGTTACCAAAGCGACATCCATACCATATTTCTGTTTGATAGTATTTGCCAGATTATCATACAGATAAACAGCTGTATCGGAGAAAGCGGTAAAGATTAACACTTTCTTATTGTCGCCATTGATAGGATGGGCGAACTTTTCGCGAAGGTCATCTTTTAACTGGATAAGCTTACTGTCATGTTCTGGAGTTATATCATTGAGCATCAGCTGTGTAAGCTCAAGTTCTTCCTTATCTTTTGCAAGATACTGGCGCCAGCTTATATAGTCGATATCTTCAAGAGCAATCTTGTTCTTTTTTGTGCCGATAAAAGCGTCGTTTTCCGAATCATCGATATCCAAATCATAGCCTTCGACATCTTCGACATCGATAAACATCTCATGCTTGTCAATCTTATCTATAGTCGTTGCAATAAGCTTTAGCAAGCGACCCAAAGTAAGTCGGAATGAATTGACGGAGCTTTCCAGTCGCTTCAGCATCAAAATGCACATCAATCGGCGAATACCCATTTCACGACCGACTAATGTTAGTCCAGACCCATGAGTTTCGGTATCAAGTGCATAATCCTTGATTTTGGAGGGCAGAATAAACGCGGAAGGCGTGTAAATTGCAAGATTAAGCTTTTGCAGCTGGGCAAAAATCTCATTATAATTTATTGCTGATGGAAGGTCGGTAAGCGACGGACGGCGTGATAGCGGCTGAAGCCTTTTCGGGAATTTTCCAACGGCTTCAGTATTGTAATAAGCCTCAACATGCTTGCGGCTTCGGGCTATTGTCACAGAATCAAGCACTTCAAAGAAATCAAAGCTCAGCATGGAGAGAAGTCTGTCGGTAGTACGCTCGGCATTAGGCAGTTTTGCCCAATGGTTATAGGCTTTCTGCGCATTGCGGAAAATATCATCTATAGATGAACTCGTGTTAAGTAAAGTGTCGATGCGCTCAGCTTCGCCCTCATAAGCCAGCTGCAGCTGATTCTTCAGGTCATTGAAACGATTGTTAACAGGTGTAGCTGAAAGCATCAGAACCTTGGTTTTCACTCCTGTACGAATCACCTGGTTCATCAGGCGAAGGTAACGATTCTCACGAGGATTGTCGTCATCGTCGTCGCGTGTAAGCTTTCCGCCATTGCGAAAGTTATGCGATTCATCAATCACCACAAGGTCGAAATTACCCCAGTTTATCTTGTCCAAATCAATGCCGTTCGACTGGCCACCGTCGCGAGATAGGTCGGAGTGAAACAAAACAGTATAGCCCAATCTATCGGCTGCAATAGGATTGTTGATGTAATTGTTGCGATAAGTCATCCAGTTATCGCACAGCTTTTTCGGGCAGAGCACCAGAACATTTTTATTTCTAGTCTCATAATACTTTATAACTGCAAGAGCCGTAAAGGTTTTACCCAACCCGACGCTGTCAGCAAGAATGCAACCGTTATACTTTTCAAGTTTGTTGATTATGGCCAGCGCTGCGTCTTTTTGGAAATCGTAAAGTTTGTTCCATATACAGCTGTCTTTGAAGCCTGTAGCTTCATTGGGCAAAACGTCCTCCGATATATCCTCAAGAAACTCGTTGAAGATATTGTACAATGTTACAAAATATATAAACTCCGGGGGATTCTCACGATAAACATTCTCGATATTTTCAAGCACAGCATCAGTCACATCCTTAAACTGTTCCTGATTCTGCCACATTTTATCGAAATCAGCCACAAACTTAGTGGTCATCGGATAGCCCAGACGTATGATATTTGTGCAAACGTCGGCACCTTTTTCAATTCCTAACGTACTGGTCGTAAAGTCGTTAAACGGAATATAGCTTTGCTCATCATTTTTATTTCTGACAGTAGCTTGAGTATAAACATTACCCTCGGTAACATTGGTTTTGAAACGAACTTTTTTGCGAATCCACTCGCCGCATTCCTTTGCAATAGCTTTTTGCGAAAGCTGGTTTCTCAGTCGGATTTCATATTCCGAGCCATAAAGGTTTCGCTCACGATTCAGTTTCGGGATAAAAAACTCACGTTTTTCTTTCTTGCCAATCTCGGGCTTATTAAAAGTCGGTGAAGTAAAAATAAAGCGTAGCTCATCAACATCTTCAAGTTCATTCTTAAGGGCCTCGTATGCATAAATTGAAAACGAAGCAGCTGCAACAGCCACTTTAGAGCCTTTACACAAAGAGACTTTGAGGTCATCTATAACACGGCTATTGATATTGTCGAACTGCTTAGGTAATTCCATGCTCATGACACTGTCAAAGCTGCAAATATACAAAAAAGAAATAAATTGTTAAAAATTTTTAACATTTCATTTTCATGACTTATTAGCTTAATCGTTTAGTAGCTTAATAGCTTAATAGTTTAATAAATTTTGTGAAAATAGTTTTACAATTTATTCCTTGACAGAGAAGGAATTATGGCGTAATTTTGCAGCCATAGAATTCAACATTATTTTTGAAATCTTTTAAAAGTATTAAGACATGGATAATCAAGTGGTTTTATCAGCAGACGGTCAGCAATCTGAGAAATCTGCGGTTGTTTATAAAAGCAACGATGGTACAATTCAGCTGAAAGTGCAGCTTGCAAACGACACCGTATGGTTAACTCAAGCTCAAATGGCGATGTTGTTTGGAACTCAAAGACAGGCCGTAACCAAACATTTGAAAAACATTTTCGAATGTCATGAGCTTGAAAAAACAGCAACTAGTTCCATTTTGGAACAGGTTCAAAAAGAAGGCAATCGAATGGTAAATCGAAAAATTGAATTGTATAATCTTGATGTCATCATATCTGTTGGCTATCGAGTTAACACTTCACGAGGTATAGAGTTTCGTCAATGGGCTAATAAAGTCTTAAAAGACTTTTTACGACGGTCAAATATTTGATGCTCATATTTCTGAAAACCTAAAACTTGACTTGCAAAAGCATAACACCCAGTATCAGCCAATTGATATTAAGGTTTTCAAGGATTCTCACGACAGGTTTTTGATTATCGATGACGATGTATATCATATCGGAGCCAGTCTGAAAGATTTGGGAAAGAAGATCTTTGCGTTTTCAAAATTGAATTTTGAGAAGGAGAAGATTTTGCAGTTTTGTTAATTATTTTTAACAATAGCGCTACCATAGCGGATTACACCCTCAGCAAATCGCCTCCAATGCCGGGATGTAGTTCCTTTGGATGGCACTGGCCACAGCCTCTGCCACCTCGATCTCGCTGAAACCGATGCTGGCGCCGAAGTCGTAAAGCCACTTCACCTCCTCAGCAGCGATCTTCTTGTCGGCCATCACTATCTGAATCATGTAATCCAACAAGGCGTCACGCATTCCCGGGTTGATTTTCAGGATGCCTTCAACAGACTTGTTGAACGTTTTGCCGACATCGCCTGCCGCCACCTCGTCCAGGAACTGACGAGGGAATATCTTCATCGCAGCGAGCGACTCGATAATCTCCTTATACTCGTCCTCGTGCATCTCGCCGTCGAGCGACGCCACGATGAGTCCCGCCGACGCCACGAAACGCGCCAAGTGCTCGTCAAGCTCACTGTCGCCCACCTTCAGCAATATCGAGATCAGCTCGTCCATGCCTTTCTTCAAGGCCTTCTCCGACTTCGCATTGGCAAACAGATTCAACGCCTGCACACGTATCGGGTTGACAGGATGCGACGCCCTGCTGATGCCTTTGTCCTTCAAGAAATAGTCAAGACGACGGTTGTTGTCGGCAATC
>Ga0310690_10009637_pt1 | contig 12097 bp, 11 predicted proteins | sample AusTroGonzalo_MG_2_FD_207661 | JGI IMG/M metagenome (GOLD analysis project Ga0310690, IMG submission 207661) | Bovine rumen microbial communities from tropical cattle in Woodstock, Queensland, Australia - Gonzalo_04 (v2) (version 2) | ecosystem: Host-associated > Mammals > Digestive system >...
CTGTTAAATCAATACAGCCTGCAGAACCAGGTAGCCAACCACCATGTATAGAAAATTTGTTTCTTCCATACATTTGATTATTGGAATTGGGTGTTAGCCAAACTCTGTGATTCCCCCAAGTTGCAGTTCCACCACTGGGAAAGCCACCTATGTTCAGTCTTGGAATCATACTCACAACTTTATTCCAAAAAGGTAAATCGGAAAAATGCTGCAAATTTTCTTGTTTTGCCAGGTATTTTCCTTCGGGCAAAGGTCCCTTGTCAGCAATACTTTGCATTCGCTTGTATTGGTAATCAGGTTTTCCTGAAATAGCACCCCAGGATTTTACTGGTTTCTGATTCTTGCACAAAGTTAATGTCTTGCCATCAAAATCTAAATATTGATCGGCATCTAAAGTGTTACACTTTTCTCTTGCCTGAATAATTATTTCAGATAATGAAGGTTCCTTAAAATTATCAGCCATGTTTTATCCTTTCTATAAAATTGTTCTTGTTAAAGTTTTGATTGTAAATGAACTAGTTTCAAAGAGTTGCCCATCGGCCAATTTGACTTGCTAGAGAAGGTCCAAATTCTGGTGCACATTTGGATTCCAACATTGATCCTAATAGTTTCGCCACGATTTGGTTTCTGATTACATTATATACAAAAACAATATAAATTTAATGAAAAAAAATGAGACATTATGGGACATTGTGGGACATTTTTATCGAACCCGCACAAGCACTTGGAAACAAAAAGAAAAACCGTCCCAAATTGGACGGTGTTTTTATTGGTACCTCTGGCCGGACTTGAACCAGCACTCTATCGCTAGAAACAGATTTTGAGTCTGTCGCGTCTACCAATTTCGCCACAGAGGCTTTTTTGTTGACAAGTGGCATTATAGCGCATTATAATTTTCTTGTCAAGGAGTTTTTTCATGTTTTTCAAAAAAGTAGAACCAAAATCAGTTTTCATTACCGGCGCTTCCAGTGGTTTAGGCGCCCATTTAGCCGTCGAATATGCCAACTCCAAACGCACTTTGCATTTGTGCGGGCGCAACGTGGAACGATTAAACAACACTGCCGCCCTTTGCCGTAAAAAAGGCGCCAAAGTCTTTACCTATGCTTTTGATACAACCGATGAAAAAGCGGCTGCAAAAGCCGTCCAACAGGCATTCAAACGCACACCATTAGATTTGGTCATCGCCAATGCGGGTGTTTCCGCTGGGGTCATTGGCATGCCAGAAAATGGGGACGCCACACGTCGGATTATGACCACCAATATTTTTGGCACATTAAATACCGTTCTGCCGGCGCTGGAGCTCATGAGAAAACGCCGTAAAGGACACATTGCGATGATTGCCTCGTTGGCGGGGTATCGAGGTATGGCCAGCTGTCCAGCTTATTCCGCCAGCAAATCTGCCGTCAAAGCGTTGGGCGAAGCTATGTATGGTCAACAAAAACCCAAAGGCATTCATATTACGACCATCTGTCCTGGGTTCATTGAAACACCGCTGACCGACAAAAATCGCTTTTACATGCCATTTTTAATGAAAGCAGACAAAGCTGCACGCATTATTCACAAACGCTTGGATCACGCCCCTGCTATGATCGGCTTCCCTCGAATTATGGTGTTTGCTGCGTGGTTGGGATCATGCCTGCCTTCGTGCATTGCTTTGCCTTTGTTCGCACTTTTTCCCAAAAAAGAAAAATAAACTATGGACAAACGCACGCGTTTTCGTTAGAATAGTCAAAAAAGGAGAAAACCATGGTAAAAAAAGAAAAAGATTGTAAAAATTGCGAAAACTGCAAGAAATATCAAGAACAGGCCTTTGAATTGGAAGTCGATGAAGACCTGCAACAAGAACGTTTAAACCAATTTTGGAAAAAATACAGCTGGCTTGTCTATACTGTTGTGGTATTGATTTTGGCCGCCACCGCTGGCATTCAGCTTTATCATTCCTGGCGCATGAAAGTTCGCTTGGCCGAATCTGATGCCTATGAAAATGCTGTGGTACAGATCTTTTCTCAAAAACCAGACGAAGCGAAACCCGCTTTGGTGGAATTGGCCAACAATGGTCGCACAGGTTATAAATATTTGGCTCGTTTGGAATTGGCTGGCCTTGCCGCTCGTCAAAATGATCCTGAAACCGCTTTAAAAGAATTTAAGGCATTAATGGATTCCAATGCACCCGAATCTCTGCGTGCGGTTGCAACACTTTCTTATGTTGGACATCAAGTGGACAGTGGCGATCCAAAAGAATTATTAGCACAAATTGAACCATTCTTGGACAACCCAGCGTTTGTTGGAATGGCTGCTGAATTGGCAACTGTTTTATATGTGCGCGACAATCGCCCTGCGGATGCTCAAAAGATGTTGCAAAAGGCATTATCATTGCCCAATTTATCAGAAGCCGTTCAAACACGTTTAAAAGCTTTAACACAAATGATTGAGAGCAAATAACATGAAAAAAATTATTGCACTTTTGTTGTGTTGTACTTTAGTTGTTGCTTGTTCCGATAGCAAACGCTATGCTCCAAAGGAAGGGCGTTTAGCTGTTTTTGAAGCAAAAGTTCCTATTTTGGCTGTGGGAGAAGTGAAAACAGATCCCGCTCAAAAAGTGTCTTCTTGGGAAATGCCATTTTATAATCTTCAAAATATGCAACCCAATTTAGCGATGGATAACAATGACAAAACGTGGAAAGAAAAAATCGGTCATCCAACAGATTCCATCCGTATGTTGCCAACACCTATTGTTACCGAAGATGCGGTGTATGTTTTAGATGGAAAATACGAGCTTTTAAAGTTAAATCGTACCGATGGCCAACGCATCTGGCAAAACAAGATTGCGGATAATAAAACTGGCTTATCCATTACTCATGCGAACAACACCATTTATGCTTTATCTACAGACGGCCTTCTTACTGCCCTTGATGAGGATGGCAATCAATTGTGGCAAAAAGATTTTGCTGTCGCCACACGTGCACCGTTGGTGGCCGATAAAAAGGGCGTATATTTGATTACAACGCACAACCAATTTATTGTTTTGAATCCAAAAGATGGTAAAGAGATGTGGCAATATCGCACAACACAACCGCAAACATTGTTAACGAATATGGCTCCTGTTGCAAAATCCAAAAATGTTCTTGTGGTTCCATTTGCTACTGGCGAAGTAATGGGCTTTGATGCGGATTCTGGTCTTTTGCTGTGGATTCAAATGATGGTTGGGAACAGGCCTCAGGATTTAACAGAGGTTCCTCAAATTGCAGCTGCCCCTGTTATCGATGGCGATACTGTTTATTTAAGCGGGCATGCTAATTTCAGCGGTGCCTATGCTCTGCACTCTGGCGAAACGAAATGGACCGTCAATTATGGTACCTCTTTAACACCAGTTGTCAGCGGCAATACCATCTTTATGCTTACAATGCAAAACGAATTAGTGGCCGTGGACAAAAAAACAGGCAAGGCCTTTTGGTTGAAGGTTTATAAACCGAAAGACAGACCATGGCAAAGTATTTCTTTAATCAATGATGAAGTAGTCTTGTCCGATGGTGAATATTTGCTGTATCTTGATCCAAAGACAGGGGCCAAAATTCGTGTTGAAAAGAAAGATTTGAATGCTTTACCAATTGTGGTAGATGGTCGATTGATAACCATGGATGAAAAGACAAATCTGACACTTTACTAAGAGGGTTTTATGAAAACGATTGCTTTGGTTGGGCGCACAAATGTTGGTAAATCGACGCTGTTTAATAAACTGTGCCATAAACGCGTCGCCATTGTGCATGATCGTCCTGGCGTCACACGCGATCGCAAAGAAGCCGAAACAATGTTCGATAACGTTCCCGTTCGTTTGGTTGACACTGCGGGTTTGGAAGATACCTCGTCTTTATCCAAAGCCATGTGGCAACAAACCGAATTGGCAATCGAAGAAGCCGATATTGTTTTGATGATAACAGATGGTCGCACAGAATTGACTGCGCTGGACACCAAACTTGCAAAGCAATTAAAGAAAGTTGGCAAGCCCACATTTTTGGTCGTAAATAAATGTGAAGGCGACAAGCAAACTCAGCTGTTGGGTGAATTTTATCGTTTGGGTCTTGGCACCCCCTATCCTATCTCCGCAGAACATAATTTGGGTCTTAAAGAATTGATACAGGTTTTAAAACCACTTTGTCCGGCCGAATCCGAGAAAGCCGAAGAAAAGGAACGGTCTTTACACTTGGCCATTGTCGGTCGTCCAAACGTAGGCAAATCGACACTGGTAAATCAGCTATTAAAGAAAAATCGTCTTTTAACAGGGCCAGAGGCCGGTGTCACGCGTGATGCCATTACTGTGCCTTGGGTGTGGAAAGGCAAAAAGATTCTTCTCACCGATACCGCAGGTCTTCGTAAATATGGCAAGATTGATGACGAGCTGGAACGTATTTGTGGTCAAGAAACAAAAAATGCCATCGACTTTGCCGAAGTGGTTGTCTTGGTTTTGGATGCCCATCAACCATTGGAGCGTCAAGATTTAGCCATCGCTGGCACAGTGTTACAGGAAGGTCGCGCCCTTGTCATAGCATTGAACAAATGGGATAACACGGACAATCAAAACGCTGTTTTAAAGGAATTAAAGGCACGCATGACCGAATCTTTGCAGCAAGTAAAAAAGATTCCCGTCGTGCCAATTTCCGCGAAAAATGGCTTTGCACTGGATAAATTGATGGGCGAAGTGTTCCGCATGTATGAACTGTGGAATAAACGTGTGCCAACGCACAAATTAAATGCGTTCTTAGAAGAATTAAAGCAGGCCCATCCAACGCCGCTGGCCCGCAATGGACGACGCGTCCCAATGAAGTATATGACTCAGGTCAGCACCCGTCCTCCAACATTCGTGATTTTCACATCCAATCCTGATTTCTTGCCCGATTCCTATATGCGCTATGTGTCTAATGGATTGAGAGAATGCTTTGGAATCGAGGGTGTTCCGATCCGCATCCATTTGCGCAAACGTGAAAACCCATTTGAAAACAAAGGAAAGAAAAAATCATGAAAAAATTTGGTCTTATTTTATTATTGCTTGCTTCAACTTCTGCATTTGCCTTTGGTGGAGGTGGTGGTGGGCAAGGCCGCACACACAAGTGGTATCGTCATGGGGTCGATTCCATCGGGGTGCATGTTGGTGGCGACACCTGTACGGACGATCAAGAATTGATTGATGGCAAGTGCTTGACGAAATGTGGCGAAGGTTTGGAACGCAATACAGACGATACCTGCACAGTTTGCACAAATGGAAATGTTTATTTATCATATATGGATGATCCATGTGGCACGTTAACGCCAATGAATGAAGCAACACAGGCAGAAACATACTGCCATTGTGCCAACGCGGATGGTAAATGTGTATCCGATGAGCACAATGGTGAAAACGGGAGCAGCATCTGTGCCGCATCAGATGCTACCCCATGTAAAAGCAATAAAGATTGTGCCAGCACCGAGTATTGCTCTCTAACGAACAGTCAAGGAGGGTGTCTCCAACCGGACGTCGGAACATGTATGTCCTTAACCGAGGGCGTTTCCTACACCTATAACAACAAAACGTTCTTAAGAAGCGATAATCGTATGAGCAGTTGGTGGGCTGCCGAGAATTGGTGCAAAGCGAAAGGGATGACCCTTGTTTCCTTGGCGAGCATAGGAATGGATAACTTAGGCGACTTCTTTAACAATAACAAATATTGTTATGGAGATGATGAATCTAAATGCGAAAACGTTGATTGGAACGCCATTCGCAGTGCCTTCCCCGATATCTATGAAAACTATAGAAACTGGTGGATACGTGACTATAGTTATAGTTCTTGCGTCGCGTTCTTCGTGAGTCTCTTCGGTGCTGCTGTGGATCTCGACGGGCGCAACAACACCTACAGCTACGCCCTCTGTGAGTAAATCCCTATTTTAATAATTCATCCGTGGCGGTAAATTGCGCAGGCGGACCAAGTATGGTTTCAACATCTTGTCACGACTGATGACATGGCCGACAAACCAAACGGACAAAAATGCCACCGTTTTTTGTGCCAAATCCAACTTTTTCCCTTTTGTGGTCGCGCTTTCATACGCTTGACGGAATTCTGCAATATTCTTGATAAACTGTTGATGCGCCTGCATATGCGCCATAATATCAGGGAAATTCACACGCTCCATCACGTCTTCTTCTTCTGAAAAATGATTGCGCACATAATCATAGCATTTTTCAAACATCGCTGGCATATTTTCCAACTCACGCCGGCCAAGATCCATGGTCGCGTCATTGATCACGTTCAAAAACGCCTTGTGCTCATCATCCAAAGGTGGATAATCCAAACTCATCTGCTCGCGCCATGCTATAATTGGCATTTGCCCCCCTTTATTTAGACGTTAAACAAGAAATGCACCACATCTCCGTCTTGCATTATATAACTTTTTCCTTCCTGACGCAAGTGCCCTTTTTCGCGAGCGCCACTTTCGCCATGATCGGCCACATAATCATTATATGAAATCACTTCCGCACGGATGAAACCTCGCTCAAAGTCGGTATGGATAATTCCTGCCGCCTGTGGCGCCAAAGTACCATGTCGCATTGTCCAAGCATGCGCTTCCGTTGGACCAGACGTAAAGAACGTTTCCAGCCCCAACAACTTATAACCCGCCTTAATAATCCGTGATAAACCCGTTTCTTCCAAACCCAAGGTTGCCAAAAATTCTGGCTGTTCTTCAAGGGGTAATTGCGCAATTTCTTGTTCAATGTTCGCAGAAATCACGACCGAGGTATTACCTTGTTTTTCGGCCATCTCGGCCACTTTTTTCGAAAATTCGTTTCCTGTCGCTGCACTGCCCTCGTCCACATTACAAACATACAGTACGGGCTTAGCGGTCAGCAAACATAATTGGTTAAACAGCTTTTTCATTTCGGGATCTTCTGGAATTGCCAAACGTGCGGGTTTTCCTTCTTTCAACAAAGCCAACGCTGGCTCAATTACCGCCACCCATTGTTTTGCTTCCTTGTCGCCTGTTTGCGCTTTTTTAGCAACACCCGTCAAACGCTTTTCCAAATTTTCCAAATCGGCCAGCATCAACTCTGTATCCACCGTTTCGGCATCACGGATTGGATCAATCGACCCTTCCACGTGCACGATATCTGTGTTTTCAAAGCAACGCAGCACATGGATAATCGCATCCACTTCGCGAATATTACCCAAGAATTGGTTACCCAATCCTTCGCCCTTACTTGCCCCACGCACAAGGCCTGCGATATCCACAAACTCCAATTGGGTCGGCACAATCTTGGCGGCCTTATCGATTTTCTGTAATTCGTCCAAACGACTGTCTGGCACAGCGACGCGCCCAACATTTGGCTCAATCGTACAGAACGGATAATTCGCCGCCTGCGCATTGACCGTTGCCGTTAAAGCATTAAATAAGGTTGATTTTCCGACGTTTGGAAGGCCAACAATTCCACAATTAAATCCCATATGAACTCCTTGATACCATTTGGCTCTATTATGCGCCAAATGATATCAAAAGTCAATATCTATCTTTAACGTGTTTTTTCGCTAAGCACGATCACTTGTGTCCGGTCCAATCCGGGAAGTCTGTGAGCCCAATTTTCAATAGAATCCTTTTGTCCGACAGCTGCACTCGTATACAAAGCGTGTTCTAATTCCTCTGTCGATCTTTTCTGAGTAATAGCGATTTCGGGCGTGTCGGTATTTCCATCGGTATCCAAAAGGAAAGTTCTTGCATGCCAGTTACCACGAGTATATTTCTCGGGATAGGAATGTTTAGCAATTAAAACGCCCCCATCTTTATAAGCGGCAGAAATTTGTTTAATTTTTTCCTCATTTTTCTTATCTTTATACTCGGGAATATACACGCGGGCACCAATTAAACCGGCAATTGCACACAGCATAATCATACAACCCAATTCAACTTTTGTATCTTCTTTCATTTTAAATCCTTTCGTTTTGCCCTCAACCTGCGGTTTTACCCCAAAATGGGAGCCACATTGTATCATTTTAGGCCACAAATGTCAAGGATTTTTCATACCTTTTCCATAAGACAAAGGAAGAAGCCATCGGTACCTGTACGCGCGGGAGAGTAACGTTTTTGTTTGATAATTTTATAATTCGGATGTGTTTTTAAAAACAAATCAATTTGATTTTCGTTTTCATCTGTTGTCAGCGAACAGGTAATATAGGCCAATCGCCCACCCTCATTCACATACGCCTCCGCCCGATTCAAAATTTCGGTTTGAGATTTCACAATATGTTGTAATTGTTTTTCCGTCAGGTGCCAGCGCATATTGGGGCTTCTTCGCCACGTACCGCAACCTGAACATGGCGCATCCACGACCACATAATCAAACTGTTTGGTGGGTGGTGGCAACTGTGGTTGAATTTGAATAATGTCTATATGCGCCCGAGTGGCACGCTTGACCAACTCAAACAACTTTTTGGCCGTAATATCATAGGCCCAAATCAGTCCTTTGTTTTGCATCATCTGGGCAAAAATCAACGACTTACCACCGGCCCCAGCACAAAAATCAAACACCGTATTTCCCGGTTTTACACCGATATCAAGGGCGGCCAGTTGCGCCCCCTCATCTTGAATTTCAACAAGACCGTCTTTCCATGCCTTCGTACCCGTCAGATTTTTATATTCTGGCAAAATCAGGCCATATGGCGACAACTTTGTTGGCGTCGTTTCAATCCCGTCCTCGCGCAAAACAGCTTGCACTTTCTCTCTATCCCCAATGGCACGCAAAATAATCGGGGGATTTTCCAAAAGTGCTGGTAATTCTTTTTCGGCCTCTGGCACATGCTCTATGAACCATTCGGCCACTTCCCATTTAATGTGATTAGGCGCCTCTTTCACCTCTGGAACACCATCTGTCATCAACGCCCTTGCCCGCGCTTCCCATGTGTCATTTGGATATGCAAATTTCAATCTTGCCATTGTCCGAACAATGCGCCACACTAAATCCAATAAAGCACGTTTATCATTGCCATCAAAGTGCTTGTGGCTGGCAATATATGTATTGATCAATTCATTCGCGATAACGGGCTTTTTCTGAATCCGTTCCATCAAGATGCCAGCGTGTTTTTGCAAACTTTCTGGCGTCATGGGCTAACCCACCAAACGATTCATAAAATTATTCTCGTCCCCTTTAATGAGTAAGGGCACATTCTCGGCAATCTTTTCCATTACGGTCGCCAACACTTTTTGATCTTCTTCACTCGGCACACCCAAGACATAATCTTTTGTATCAAACTCACGATCTTGATCCACTCCAATGCGCACCCGCATATAATCTGGACCAATATGGCTATCGATATTTTTGATACCATTATGTCCTGCCGCAGAGCCACCCGTCTTGACTTTCACTTTGCCAACGGGCAAATCTAAATCATCGTGAAAAACAATCACATCGGCTGGTTTAATTTTGAAAAAGGACATGGCTGCCAACACCGCTTCACCCGACAAGTTCATAAATGTATGTGGCTTTAAGGCGACAACCTTTTCGCCCTCAATTTCCCCACGGGCAATAACGCCTTTACAATCCTTTTTCCAATCATGAAAAGGAAAGCGGTGGACAATAGCATCCACCGCCTGAAATCCCATATTGTGGCGGGTCATAGCGTAGTCCGAACCCGGATTGCCAAGCCCAACCAGCAATTTCATTATTTCTTCTCCTCTTTCTTTTCTTCAGCTGGAGCAGCCGCAGCATCCGCCGCAGGAGCAGCCGCAGAATCTGCCGCAGGAGCAGCAGCTTGAGCAGGAGTTTCCTCTTTCACTTCTTCTTGTGGTGTCACGATTGTGGCCACAGTGAAGTCTTCTTGAGCTGTCAATTTAACGCCAGCTGGCAATTGAATAGCAAACGCTTCGAAAGAAGAACCAATTTCGCCAGAGGACAAATCCACTGTAAATTCTTCTGGAATCGCGTCCGCTTTACACTTAACTTCCAAAGTACGGTGCACGATGTTAAGCACACCACCTTTCTTGATACCAGGACATACATCTTCGCCCACAAAGTGCAAAGGAATATCCATCGTCAAGACAGAGTCTTTAGAAATACGCAAAAAGTCTGCGTGAATTGGACGGTTAGAAACTGGGTGTTTTTGAATATCTTGGCACAACACCAAGTTCTTGTCACCATCCACAACGATCTCGTATTGACGGGTCCATAAACCCTTTTTGTTCATTTCAGCAACCAAAACTTTTTCTTCGATAGAAATCATTTCGGGCGCTTTTTTATCTCCGTAAATAACCGCAGGAATAGAACCTTTAAGACGAATCGCCCGAGAGGCCCCCTTGCCGGCTTTTTCACGTTTTGTTGCTTTAATTTGTTCAGCCATAGTAAAAAATCCTTTATATTTCAGTTAATTAAACGAAAGATCCTCCTCCAGGGGTGAGTCACCTTCGACTGTTCCAACCTTGAAACAGTGGCTGTATAATACCACAATTTTTTATAAAAATCAAGTGGTTTTTATATCAACCCTACAGCCGTCTGTTTCATATTTTATCTTGAACAACAGCGTCCATTATTTGGGCGAACATTCTCCATTACCATTACAGGCATATCTGTCTATACCAGATTTTGCAGGTTTTCTGATAACAACCCACCAGCCTACACTACTTGTTCTGTGCAATGTATACTTCTGTGCTGTATCAATATCCGGGCAATAGAAATCATCCCACTTACACGTATTCCAAGCACAAACCATGTTGGTCCACGTATAACGTTTTTGGCCGCTTGCATTTTCAGCATACCCGTACAACCGACCATTAGCATCATTATCGGAATTTGTTCTTACACAATAACCAGGACACAAGTAAACTGCTCCACTGGTCTTTGTTGTGCCAGAACTCGTACAATCATGACACTTCTCTCCATCCCAATAATGGTTTGTCGGATCACAGCCTGTCACACAGGTATTGTGTACAGCTCCTGTATGTTTCTTGGTAACGGAACCACACACGCCCTTCTTACTGTCCGAACAACCAGAATCTTGATTGGTACCATCCTTATCATCCACACACAGGAAGCATCCGATTGTACCGTTGGAATTTTTACCAAAGTACCTCTTCACCTCTCCAGCATCTGTTGTTGCTCCTACTTCTGTACATGTCTTACACACATTATTTTGACAATACGGTTTACCGCTACCACAAGGATGTGTTGCATCAGAGGTATAGTGTCCATTACATTCAAGACATGTCTTTTTGCTTGTATCCCAATATTTACCATCTGGGCAAGGACCACAAACAGCATTGGTACAAATTGGCTTCTCTAAATTGCAAGCACGTGTCGCACCAGACTGATAGTTGCCGTTACAACCAGCACACACATTCGGATTGGCCGCAGTATCACACCAAAGTTTGCCGTCTGTTCTTCCTGCGCAATGAGCATTAGTGGTACATTCAACACATTTCTTATCTGTTTCATCCCAGTATTTACCGGTTGGGCAAGAACAGACGTTTCCAGTATCCTTCTTTTCACATCTCGTCTTACCGCCTTCGGCATTCTGGCAATCACTGTCGCTTGTGCATTCGTCACAAACGTTGCCCGCTGTTCCCTTTGTCGTCACACGACAAATCGGTGCGCCAGAGCTACACCCGTTATCTGGCGTGCTGCGCGTATCCGATGTGTCAACGCACTTCTGACAGCTGTTGTTTCCGCTTGGAGAGCGTGCATTCCGCACATAGCATGCCCTCTTGTCCCCTGTGCAATCCGCATCCTTGGTACATTCATAACATGTGTTACATCCTGATCCTGTCCCATAGTTGCTCTTCCAACGCCATGGATACTTCGAATCTACCTTATCACATGTCTTACACGTGTAATCTTTCGTATCACACACCTTTGCTGTCTTACTTGGTTCGCAGGCATCATAATCCGTTGTACAATGTGAGTAATGGTAACATCCTACACACTTTGTACCTACCGTTCCCTTACCATTATCAACCCACGCATTCGCATCATTACCGTTCACGCAGATTCGGCCATCTTCGCACCCTGCATCATAGTTACCAGACGCTCCGTTCGCCACGCTGTCGTAACAAGGTACACATTTTTCCGTCGGCTTGTACCATGCTGGCT
>Ga0310690_10009638_pt1 | contig 12097 bp, 11 predicted proteins | sample AusTroGonzalo_MG_2_FD_207661 | JGI IMG/M metagenome (GOLD analysis project Ga0310690, IMG submission 207661) | Bovine rumen microbial communities from tropical cattle in Woodstock, Queensland, Australia - Gonzalo_04 (v2) (version 2) | ecosystem: Host-associated > Mammals > Digestive system >...
TTTCAATGATAAAAAGGTCTGGACCGGCTATTCTCACCCAGTCATACTGGCAGGGCAGTACCTCGCGACCAGTAGAATCCACCACACCCTCTTTCCCGTTCATATCTGTTAATGCGATCATCCCGTACTCAAAAAAGTCATCAACCTCTTCAAAATCGTACCATCCCCTACCGTCATATTTCGGGGGGATTACCCATTCCAGTTGCCGATTCATAAAGCCTAAAAGGCTATCTTTCATCACGAAGATCAGGTCGGAGTGCTCTTGGAAACGGATGTCGCTGTACTCGCAGGGTAAAATCTGTCTCCCATAATCGTCAATAATGCCAAAACGGTTTGGCCATGCTTTCTTTGCATTGTTGTCCGAGAGTTTGCTCACGATTATCCAGCCGTGGTGGTCGAGGTAATCGAAGTAATCGTATTTCCGGAGGGAATCTCCGAGTTGCTGCAGCCGTGCCTTGCTCTCTTCGGGCGGAAGGGGTGCAGTAGGTTTTGTCTGCGCCCACGCCAGCAGTGGGAGCAACAAAATTGCGATGATGAGGGTGCGGTTCATGATGGGTGATCTATGATGATTATCTCCGCGTATGACGTTTTTATCTCCGCGTATCGCGCGTATCTGCACGTATAAATCTGCGTAAATCTGCGAGTTCTGCGGGAAAATGGCTTATTTCGGCATCAACTCCTCCAAATAGGACTTTAGTGTTCCTTTTTCGCGCATTTTGAGGAATTTCTCCGCACCCTTGTCTCTTCCAAGCTCTTTCTTGTATTTCACGTAGTAATTGAGGGCGGTGGTCACCCCGGCGAGGCAGCCTTCCAACTGGTCATCACTTTTGTACTGAATGGCGTATTGTGCCCAGCCCCCGAGTAGCAGAATCAGCAGGTTCCTGTTCTCAAATTCTGCCGCTGCTGCGTTAATCTCAATGCGCACATCGGGAGTACCAACGAGCCACCAGACCGCAAACTCCGACACTCTCTTCTGGTGAGGGTCGTTCGGGGAATGTGTTTTTAGCCATTCGATGCAGTCCATGGCGGGAAGTGTGTAGTTGGCATACTCGGACTTTTCGATTTCTCCCGGGATTTCCGGAACGGTGAATGTTATGTTCTGTGCACTCACGCCTTGCGCGAGGAGCAGGCTGAAAAGGATAACGGCAATTTTTTTCATATCAAGAATTATTTGGGTTTATACTATTATGATGCAAAAAAGTCGAAAGGTTGCATTTGTTGGTTGAAAATTTATCTCCGCGTATCACGCGTATCTGCACGTATAATTCTGCGTTAATTTTCGAGTTATGCGGAAAAAACTACCGCCTTCTTGCACTTACAATCTTGCCAATATATTCGTGGTGGACGCCGGCGGGGAAGTTTTCGTAACGTTTGCGCGGGATTTCCTCGAACCCTCTTTGATCGAACGGACCGCGGTACATGACCTCGCACTCATAAACCTCGCGGGCTTCCAAGTAGTAAGGCGTACCGTGCTCAGTATAAGCCACATGCAAGCCCAATGCTTCTCCTTTGTCGCCGTCGCGGCCGCTGTGCGTACCCATGTACTCCAACACGTCTTTGCGATCCTCGTCGAAGACCATCACGGTGAAGTACTGATAACGCTCCATGAACTCGTAAGTATAGCGGGCGGGTGCCACATACACGGTGATGGTGCTGAGGTCGTGCTGCCAGATGTTGCCTAACGCGCCCCAGCCGATGGTCATGGCGTTGAGACGACGCACATCGCCGGAGGCCAGCAGCAGTCCGTTGCCCTTGAACCATAAGAACGGATTGAGATTCGACGACTTTGTATAGTCAAACTCCACGAAATCAGACTCTTGGATGGGACGATTCTCGACCACGGGTTGTTTGCCACCGTAAGTGTTGTAAGAGATGTTTTCGGGTTTCCATTTGTCTTTGGGTGTGTTCTCCTTGTCAGGATAGCCGATCACGATGGTGTTGAGCGGAATAAGATGTTCCGGCAGATTTAGGACAGCGGAAACATCCTTGCAACGTTTTTGGTCAGGATAAGTGCCTGTCCACACGGCTCCTAGTCCCAACGCATTGGCGGCCAACAAGATATTCTCCGTGGCAGCGGAGCAATCCTGCACCCAAAATTCGCGGGCCTCACCGCTGAGCGCTTTCTTCATGTCGCCGCAGACCACGATAGCGAGAGGCGCTTTCGCAGCCATACCTGCGTGCGGATTGGCTTTGGCGAGCGCGAAAAGCTGCGCCTTGTCGGTGACCACCACAAAATGCCACGGTTGACGGTTCACCGCTGTGGGTGCCGCCATGCCTGCGCGAAGCATCTGCTCAATCAACGCCGCATCCACGGGCTTGTCGAGGTAGCTGCGCACGGACGTCCGCGTGGCGATGTTGTCCAACACCGCATTGTGATAATTGCCCGTATTTTGGGCGTTTGCATCTATTCCGGCACTCAAAACAGCCGTAAAAACCAAAATTGCCATAATATGTTTTTTCATCTTTTGAAATATTTTTGAGCTGCAAATATTTACAAAATTACCGTTCCGACAACCCTTTTAAAAACTCCGTCATAATCTTCGGCATGGGGTATTTAGAAAGGTCTGAGAAAGTGACAACCATTTGGTTATCAAATGTTTTTGGGAATTTTTCCACGGAAATGACATAGAAGTCCGCATGGATGATTTGGTGGCTGAGCACTTCGCGAAGACGGACAGTAGGCTCTCCGAAAGAAGAGTCCTCCCCAGCGGTTTCCACAAGCGGGAACTGATACATGTTCTTCCAAATGTCGGAACCTGTGCGCTGCTCGATAATAGTCTGGTCGTCAGAAACATAGACGGTGTAATGGAAATAGCGATGCCGTTGCTCTGTCTTTTTCTTTTTCACAGGCAACACCTCCACAAGCTGGTTTTTCAGCGCGTAACAGGTTGTGGCAAAGGGACATTCTTCACATTTCGGACTCTTCGGGGTGCAATGCATCGCCCCGAAGTCCATCGCCGCTTGGTTGAAGATGCCAGGTCGCTTGCGGTCAATATGCGTCTCGCAAATTTCTGTAATCCGCTTTACCACAGCGGGTTGTGACACATCATCGCACACTCCGAAGATGCGGCTAATGATACGGATCACATTGCCATCCACAGCGGGAAAGGGCTGATGGAAAGCGATGGAGGCGATGGCCGCAGCGGTGTAAGGGCCAATCCCCTTGAGTGCCAAGATATTATCGTAGTCTTTGGGGAACACTCCGCCATGTTGGGTCATGATTTCCTGCGCGGCGGCGTGCATATTGCGGGCGCGGGAGTAGTAGCCTAATCCCTGCCACACGCGCAACACACGCTCCTCTTCCGCCTCCGCTAATGCTTTGACATTCGGGAAGTTATCAATAAATCGCAGATAGTAATCCCAACCCTGCTGCACGCGGGTTTGCTGCAGGATGATTTCGGAGACCCAAATCTTGTAGGGGTCGGTTTCGCCGCGCCAGGGCAGGTCGCGCTGGTGCTCTTCGTACCAACCGATGAGCGTGTCGGCGAATGCCATCGTTAGTTGTTCTGTATCAGTTGGAAAAGCTGATCGAGGTTGGGTGTGAGGATGATTTCCGTGCGGCGATTCTTAGCTCTTGCCTCAGGCGTATTGTTCTCATCCAAAGGCAGATACTCGCTTCTGCCAGAAGCCGACAGACGTGTGGGCGCGATATTGCCGCTCTGCAGCAACGCCTTCACCACGGAGGTGGCGCGCATCACGCTCAAATCCCAGTTGTCTTTGATTTGGCCGCTGCCACGGTAGGGCACGTTGTCGGTGTGACCTTCTATAAGCACGGAAATTTCAGGCTCATTCTCTAACACTTTCGCCAAATTCTGGATGGCTTGCAAGCCCTGCTCGTTGATGGTCCAGCTTCCAGAGGCAAACAGCAATTTGTCGTCCATGGAGACATACACTTTGCCGTCTTTTTCGTGCACGTTCAGACCGCTGCCTTCGAAACCTTTCAATGCATTGCTGACCTTCTCCTTCAGTGCCTTCACCTCAGCATCCTTCTGCGCCAAAATAGCTTGCATCTCATTGATACGCTGCTCTTTAACTGCCAACTCCGCACGAGACTTCGCCAAGGAATCCTGTTGCGCAAAAAGCATCTTTTCCTTCACAGACATCTCGTCTTTATATTTGTCGAGGTTGCCCAACAAGTCGTTGATAGTACTTTGGTTATTGGCGGACAAATCAGCAAAATTCTTTAACAGATCGTCATAATCGTTTTTTGCTTTTTCATACTCACGTTTAGCACTTCTGGCTTGGCGGTAAAGTCGTAGCGTATCGGCGCGTAACTGCTCAACCTCAGCGGTTAAAGCACTCACCTGACCGTTCAAGGCCTTTTTAGCATCTTGACAACTTTGATTCTCAGAGGTCATAAAGGTCAATTCGTCTTGACATCGTTGTTGCTTGAGCAAAAGCTCGTTATATTTCTGTTTAGCAACACAACCCGAAAACGTGGCGATTGCCACGACTAAAATTGTTAATTTAACGACACTATTTTTCATAATTTCAAACTATTCTCGCTATTCCTGCAAAAATACGGTATATTTCGACCTCTTTTTTGTCGAAAAAAGAAAGATATAAACAATTGATTTTGAATAAAGTTATAGGGCGATAACCTCGGTCATGGACACTTTTCGTAGCGCTTCTGTGACACGGTCGGCATCGCGCTGACGCACAGAAATAATATAAGTGCAACGCATGTCACTTTGTCTGTCAAGTACTTGTATTTCAGGATCTTTCAAAATCTGCATGATGTCGTTCATCTTGACATATTCAAAGACCACCTGATACTGTTCCTGGATGGTTCGTTCTTCGATGACAGCGGCATCCAGAGCTTCCTTCGCAGCCACCTTGTAGGCGTTCTGCAATCCGCTGACACCCAGCTTGATACCACCAAAATAACGGACCACAATCACCAACGTGTTGGTCAAATCTTTCGATAACAGCTGACCGTAAATAGGTCGTCCAGCGGTTCCCGAAGGCTCCCCATTGTCGTTCAGACGATACGCATCTTTGTGAGGACCAAGGATATAGGCGTAACAGTGGTGACGCGCATCCCAATGCTTCTTTTGGATTTCCGTAAGACGCGCCTTCACCTCCTGTTCGTTCTGAACAGGAAATGCGTATGCCAGGAACTTGCTGCGCTTTTCGCTGTAGCTTCCTTCCGATGGTTTTGCAATGGTTTTATAGGTGTCTTCGAACATACATCAACTGATTATCGTCAATATTCACAATTATTTCTGGAATTTCGGGGATTTTTGGTGCTTTTAGCCCTTTTTCCCAACATTGATTTCCGACCAGAATCCGCGCTTCATCCCACAATCCGACTTCCAAGAATTTCTCCAGCGTTTTCTTTCCACCTTCAATGATAACAGACTGTATTTTAAGATCATACAATTGCTGGATAGCCTCTTCTGCCTTTTCAGAAAGGGACGTATAAGGCAACTCGGCGATCACGTCCGTACCACGCTGCATCACAAAACGTTGCGGGTCTTTTCCGGGATATTCCCGGGTGGTGAGCTGCGGACGGTCATTGCGCATGGTGTTATACCCCACCAAAATGGCATCTTCTTCACTACGCCACTTGTGTGTCAGCACTTTCAACGCAGGATTGGTAATCCAGTAAGAGGTTGGTTCTGAACCACTTCGGTCGATATCCAAGAAACCGTCACGTGTTTGCGCCCACTTGAGGATAATATAGGGCCGATGTTGCTGATGGAATGTGAAGAAACGCTTGTTAAGTTCCTCACAATCCGCTTTGCAGACATTCTCTATCACCTCAACACCGGCTTCGCGAAGTTTCCGCACGCCATTGCCGTTCACCTTGTCGTGATAGTCAATGGAACCGATCACCACTTTGGGAATTCCGTAGCGAATAATCGCATCCGCGCAAGGCGGCGTTTTCCCGAAATGCGAGCAGGGCTCCAAATTCACATAGAGCGTACTCTCTCTCAGTAACTCCATGTTTTTCACGGAGTTAATCGCATTCACTTCCGCATGCGCCTGCCCGCATTGATGGTGGTAACCTTCGCCGATAATCTTGCCGTTGTGCACAATCACAGCACCCACCATCGGGTTCGGACTCGTCTTGCCCAACCCCAAAGCGGCCAATTGCAGACACCGTTGCATGTAAAGTTCGTCGCTCATCTACTGCTGTTTCTTGAGAAAATAGGAAAGCGGCTGATTCTGGCGGTCAAAGTGGTAATACTGGCACTGTACCAAATTTTTGGTGTTCCCGTTTAAAACCGCATAGAACTTGTCGCGGTTGTAGGGCTCTTCGTCTGCACGTTCCATACCTCCGACAATCGCATCCAAATAGTAAGGATCCAACTCCAATTTCCGATACATATCCAACGTGGTTTTATTCCCATCCACATCTGTTAACGTAATGGTTTTGAAGTGGTTATATTTGATAATGGAGTCTTTGGCACCCTCAGACATGTTGGAAATGAAAATTTCGTAGTTTTTGTCGCGATATTCGGCCAACATATCCAACAATTTCACGGTATCATAATCAGGAATCAGCTCATTATGAACATTATACAGGCTGAAAAAGCGCGGTCCAACCTTCTCTACATAGTAAGACTCTTCGTGATTTTCAAAATCCTCCACCTGCAACGATTGAATGCGGGTGATTTTGGTGCTGAAGAGGTCGCAATTATACCAATCGACGGGTTTGAAAGAGTAATACGGGGTGAGAAAACCACGGAAACCAGGGATATAGACGATACAAGGCTCATCAAAACCTTCCAAAATGGCAAAATTGGCCATATTGTCCATGGTCGCAGGTCCCATATAATAGGTTTTCACATTGCGCTCTTTCTTGAAAAACGGGATGCCGAAAATCGTGAATTTCGGGGCGTCTTGGTAAATTTCCACCTTGATGGCATTCACGGACATCATCTTGTTGATGTTCGACTGGGCGGTTTTGGCCACCGTCTGTTGCAAGGTGACATTATGGATGGTGGTGAGCAGCTCCTCGATTTTCTGCGGCATCGCCTTGACAGAATCCTGCACGTACCAACCATCGTCCTTGCGCACCAACAGCGTGTATTCCCCATTCATATCAGCGATGAAAACCTTGGTGATATTGTTGGTGTCTTTCACCGCAAAAAGATCTGATTTAGGTTGACCTCCAATACGTATTACATTGGTTTTCACCAAGATAAGAAACAGGCAACCCATTAACAACAGACAGCCAAGAATGATGACAATTGTTTTTTTCTTCATTATGGTTTTGAATTAGAGTTATTTATTTGCTTCTATCACTTTTTCCGCCTTGTCGATTTCGTGTTGCAACTTCGTTGGCAGTTCGTTCTCCTTCATGCACTGATGACAACGCATGTCGAGCGTGTACATACGACCGATGCAGTAATTGGAGTGCTTGCAACCGCTCTTGGTCACCTCACCGGAGTGCAGTTTGTTCACGAAATCGGTGTCATGCACAAGCGCACGCGCCATTTGGAACGCCACGAAACCAGAGTCGAGCACCTTCTCCATATCCTCTTTGTTGACCATACCACCCACGTAAATCAGCGGCATCTTCACCGCTTGGCGGAATTTCATGGCAGTATCGTAGAAGTAGGCATCCTTGTAGGGTACTGTGGGTATCATTATACGGCCGCCGAAGAACAGACCGAACTTCAGCCACCAGAACTTCTTGAAATCCATATAGTAAGCGAGGGTTTTCAGAGGCATAGCACCGCGCATCACGTGCATCGGGGCCTTGCTGACGAAACCAGCGGTGAGCACCAATGCATGTACACCCAATTTCTCTAATTCCTGCGCCACTTTAATGCATTCATCCTCTTTCATACCGCTGCGGAAACCATCGAACATATTGGTTTTCACCACGATAGCCATATCATCTTTGGCCTCCTCCATCACGCGGGTAATCACGCGACGCATGAAACGCATACGATTTTCGAGAGAACCGCCATACTCGTCACGACGGTGATTGGTATAAGGCGAGAGGAACTGGCTGATGAGATAACCATGTCCGGCGTGCACCTCAATGCAGTCGAAACCGGCACGACGACAGAGATCCACCGCTTTTCCGAAATCATCCACAATTTGGTCGATGTCCTTGATGGTCATCTTGCGGGTGAACGTTGGCGAGTAGAGGTTGAAACGTCCCGACGGGGAGAGCGGTTTTTCGCCGCAAGTCGCGCGGTGGGTCATATTGCCGCAGTGTCCAATCTGGATGGAGGCTTTCGCGCCTTCCACATGGATAGCGTCGGTCAGCTTTTTCAGCTCCGGCACAATCTCCTCGCGCAGCCAAAGTTGTCCTTCGAAGGAGAGTCCGCTGCGACTCACGGAGGCGTAAGCGACGGTGGTCATGCCGATGCCGCCGCGGGCCACTGCCGTATGGTAGTTGAACAAAGCTTCCGAAGGCGCATTCTTTACCGCCATATTTTCAAAAGCTGCGGAACGTATCGTTCTGTTTCTCAATGTTATAGGCCCAATTTGACAGGGCGTGAAAATATTGGATTCAATCATTGTGGGTTTAAGGTTTAAGGTTTAAGGTTTAGAGGTTTACGTCCATCTTATTTCAGAACCGGTAACGAACACCAAGCGAAAAACTATAGAGATAGGAGGTATAATCTCCCTGACTAATGCCGAAGACGTTGATCATCGGACGCCAGTCAACGCTGATGTTAATCGGGGATTTGAATTCGTATTCCAGACCAATCTGCGCACCGATAGGGAGACCTAACTTTCTGTAAGTTATCAATTTACCATTTTTATCGTAATGAGGATTGTCGAAGAATTCGCCGTAACCCCAGCTCACGCCAATGGCCGCACCGGCATACCAATAGAAACTGGGGAGAATGTCCATGATCCAATCGTATGCGATGACCGCCTGAACGCGCCCATAGGTGTAGCGACGGTCAGACGAAGTACCGTCTTCATTATACATGATGCCTTTTTGGGTAATGAAAGGCGTGACTCCGGCGTCAAATTCAACCATTCCGGAGTTGGAGGCAACTGGATGCTGAAGGGAGAGCTCGAAATTATATCCAACACGGGTACCGAAGGAGTTGGATTGCGCTGTAGCGCTTATGACTGTTATGCAAATAATTGCGATTGTGGTTAAAAGGTTTTTCATTTTTGGGAATTTAAAGGTTAAAGGGTCGAGGGTCAAGGGGTTAGGGTCAGAATTTAAAGATTCGGAGGGCGTTTTCTGTGGTGCGCTCCATCACCTCATTCACGGGAACCTCCATAATTTCGGCGATTTTGGCTGCGATAAGCGGTATATAGCTGCTTTCGTTGGGTGTACCGCGGTGCGGGGTAGGCGCGAGATAGGGCGCATCGGTCTCCAGCACAATGTGGTCCAAACCGATCTTCGGGATCAACTCCTGCAGTTTGCTGTTCTTGAAAGTCACGATACCGCCGATGCCGATGACAAATCCGTGTTTCGCGGCCCATTCCGCCTCCTGGATACCACCCGAGAAGCAGTGCAAAACACCTGATAATGAGCCGATTTCGTATTGATTCAAGATCGGGATGGCTTCGCTGTAGCCGTTGCGGATGTGCAAAGACAAAGGCAGCTTACGGTCGCGGGCCCAATCGAGCTGCCGTTTGAACACAATCTGCTGCTCTTGCTCGAAATCGCGGTCGTGATAGAAGTCGAGACCAATTTCGCCGATACCGACAATGTTGCGGTCGTCAATGTGCGTTTCCAGCTCTGCGAGCTCCTCTTCGTAGTTTTCGCGCACGTCGGAAGGGTGCAGTCCTACGAGTCCGAAGATATTGTTCGGGAACATCTCCACCGCTTCGGCGATCATCGGCGGAGTCTGCGCATTCACGCAAGCGAGGAGCACTTTTTCCACATGAGCGTCCACCGCCCGCTGAATCACTTCGCGGAAGTTTTCAGGATAGTACTCGCGGTACAAGTGGGCGTGGGTGTCGATGTAGTACATTTGGTTTAAGGGTTATGGTTTAGGGGTTATGGTTTATAGGTTAAGGGTTAGAGGGTTAGGAGTTAAGTTCACTATTGTCTATTGCCTTTTCCCTATTGCCTGTTGCCTCATCCGAAATGGAGAAAACATTACGTTGGGAGAAGAGCAGGATGGCGGCGAGGACGGCACCGAGAACATCGGAAATCGTCAGGGAGATCCAGACACCGTTGAGACCGTTCCAGCCGAGTTTCACGTAAAGCATCGGGATAAGGATGCTCATCGGGACCAGGAAGATGACCTGGCGGGAAAGGCTGGTGACGATGGCCACCCACGGTTTGTCGATGGATTGGAAGAAGTTGGAGTTGACAATGGTAAAGCCAATAAGCGGGAACATCACCATGCTATAGCGCAAGGCGACACGACCCAATTCAATGAGGTGTGCGTCTGTAGTGAAGGCACGCATCATTGTGCCCGGGATGAGGCAAGAAATCACGCTGCCCACCAGACCGATGGCCACGCAAATCCTCATGGTCAGCCCATAAACATGTTTGAGGCGATGGCCGTGACCCGCTCCGTAGTTGTAGCCGGCAATGGGCTGCATACCCTGACAAACGCCGATAATCACGAGAACCAGGAAGTTACCGTACGTGTTGCAGATGCCGTAAGCGCCCACCGCGTAGTCACCGCCGTAGCGCAACAGCTGACTGTTGAGGATGGCAACCACCCCGGCAGCCGCCAAGTTCATCAGGAACGGACTCATACCTATCATGGTGATATTCTTGAAGATATAGCCTTTCGGCTTCCAAGCGTGCGCTTTGAAACGGATGAACGACGACGGTTGCACAAAATGCAGGATAGAGACCACCGCCATGCAGAAAATGGAGATGGTGGAGGCAATCGCCGCACCTTTGATACCCATATCCAGCAAAAAGATGAAAATCGGGTCGAGAATCATGTTGAGAACAGCACCACCTGCCATAATCAGCATCGCTTTGGTAGGATAACCCGATGCGCGAATCAAACCGGTGAGGTTGAAGGCCACGGTAATCAGGAACATACCCGGCAGAATGTAAATCATGTACTCGCGGGCGTAGGCAATCGTTTCGGGTGTGGCACCGAACATCATCAAGATTTTATCCAAGAAGAGGTAGCAAAACGTTATGACACAAGTTCCCAATAATACTGTGAAAATCAAACTGTTGCCTAAGATATTCTCCGCCCATTCGTTGTCTTTTTTGCCCAAAACGATAGACATGCGCGAAGCAGAACCCACTCCGATGAGTGCACCAAAAGCGTGGATGATATTCATCAACGGCATGGTGATGACCAATCCAGCGATGGCCAAAGCTCCCACGCCGCGTCCAATAAAAACACGGTCCACAATGTTATACACAGAAGCAATTACCTGACTGATGACCGCCGGCAGGGCATAAATCCATAGCAAATGCCCAATATCTTTCGTTTCGAGTTCCTTTGTTCTATCTAACGTTTCCAATATTCTATACCTTATATTTCAAGCCCGCGAAAATACACTTTTTTTGCGAAACCTAAAGCCATATTCGAGATTGGCAACTATGCAAAAAAATTGTATCTTTGCCGCCTTAATATAAAAGGAATATGAACGACGAAAAATTATTCACCGAATTCCCGCCCGTGACCACGGAACAATGGGAAGCAACCATCAATAAAGACCTCAAAGGGGCTGATTATGAGAAGAAATTAGTCTGGAGAACCGACGAAGGTTTCCAAGTTCGCCCCTACTATCGTGCGGAAAATCTGCAGGATTTGGATTACCTGAAGACCATGCCGAACGAATTCCCTTATACGCGCGGCACGAACCCGCACGACAATTCTTGGGAAATCGTACAAGAAGTGGAGGAAGCCGATCCCACCAAAGCTAACGCCATCGCGGTGGATGCCCTGAAACGCGGCGCCACCTGCATCGCCTTCAATGCGACCAACGTGGACAACGCAACTGCTTTGGAGACTTTATTGAAAGGTATCGACTTGAATGTCAACGGAGTACAGTTCAACCACGTAAAGAATTACCTCGACTTGATGAAGAATTTCGTCGCTTACGTGGAGAAAAACAACTTCGACAAAGAAAAAGTGCAAGGCAGCATCAACTTCGATCCGCTGATCTATCGCCTCAAGCACAACAAATTCTGGAAATCCGCGGAAGAGGACATGCAACAGGCTCTCCAACTGTT
>Ga0310690_10009639_pt1 | contig 12097 bp, 4 predicted proteins | sample AusTroGonzalo_MG_2_FD_207661 | JGI IMG/M metagenome (GOLD analysis project Ga0310690, IMG submission 207661) | Bovine rumen microbial communities from tropical cattle in Woodstock, Queensland, Australia - Gonzalo_04 (v2) (version 2) | ecosystem: Host-associated > Mammals > Digestive system >...
CATGTGATTATCCGTCGATGACAGACCGTATTTGACACCGCATTCAATCATGCCTGTATTCCAGAACTTGGTTTGGAAATCAAGTTTGGCGCTATAGATATTCACTATCTGCTGGCTCTTGATATTCAATCCCAGCGAATGAGGTACAAGTCCGTCATATTGGGTCATCTGGCTGTTGTTTTGCTTGTTGTTATAGCGGTTATAATCCACATTGACAGTCAGTTCTCGCTCCAGCGCCTCGTTGAACGTATGCGTATAGTTGAGGTTCGCCGTGTGCTGCGGCGACTGCGTTCCGGCGCTCGTGCGGCTTTGACTTTTGCTTGTTGTGTCGTTACCCACCACCGTATAGGCATAGTTGCGGCCATCAATAATCCGCTGCTGAACAGTCATGTAGGGCACTTGCAAAATGAAACCAAAGGTATTGACAGAATCGATATACCAATCGTTTCCGGCCTTGAGCATGTAGTATTGAAAATTCAGGTCGTAGCCCGAATAGGAATAATTCTCGAATTCAGGTGTCTTGCGATATGTCTCGAAATCAATATCATTCTGCGCGAAGACCTGGGTCAGTTGACCAAAAGTGTAGGTTTTCTCACCCCGATAGTTGAGCATAAGCGAGAACATTTCTTGACTCAGCCAGCGTTTCACATCGCCGAAATACATACCGCCATAGCCGGCAGAGAGCATGCCGTTGAGTCCTTTCATCATGTTGCGCTTAGTCTTGATATTGATGATTCCACCCTGCCCGCTCGCATCATACTTGGCGGAGGGATTGGAGATGATTTCGATTTTCTCGATTGTGTTTCCGTCCGTTCCGTCGAGCATTGCTTTGAGCTGCTGACCGCTGAGATAGGACGGTTTGCCGTCCACCCATATCTCTACGGACTTGCCGTTGACGGTGATGTTGCCGTCTTTGTCAATGCGTACGCCCGGCGCACGACGGAGAATATCGTTCCCGTTGCTCCCGGCGGCAAGCGGCGAGGCACTCACGTTCACCACCAGCTTGTCCATCTGCCGTTCGATGAGCGGTTTCTTCGCCTTCACTTCCACTTCTTTTATCTGCTCGGTCTCTTCATGCAAGACAAAATCCGGTCCGCCAAAAGCAGTGTGATAGCCGATATAGGAGGCCTGAATAATATACCCTTTGTCATCTTGTACTTCCACTTGGTACTTGCCTTCGTCGTCGGTGATGGCACCCGTGATGAGTGTCGAATCCGATGATAATACAGAGATGGTCACGAACGGCATCGCATCGCCGCGGCTGTCCGTCACTGTTCCCTTCAGCGTTTCTGCCGAAACCGGCATGATTGCCAGAACCGTTAATAGAATAGTTAAAAAGAATGTTTTCTCCATTTTTGCTTTATGTTTGTCCGTTAATTTCTAAATCCGGTGCAAAAGTACTGCTTTTTGTCGAATTGAAATATGAAAAAACGGACATTCGTTATTTTTCAAGCAAAAAAGACGGAGAAATCTGCTGTTAAGGGAATGCCTAACATGCGGAAATGGCTTGGCGAGACACATCCCATCTGCTGAAACTCCATCGCCATGTGGCTCAAATCGTAATAGCCGTGTTGTAACGCTATTTGCAGCAAGTCGATTGATTGGTCCGTTACCGCTAACTGCTGCATGTGCTGCAAGGTCTTATGAAAACGCCGCAGGCGGATGAACTGCTTGGGCGGAATGCCGACGTAGGTACGAAAGACGCGCAGGAACTGCCGTTCGCCCAGACAGGCGACAGACGCCATCTCGGCAGCGGATATATTCCCTTTCGCCTCATCGCATGCCACAATCACTTTGCATAGTCGTGTATAGTGGTAGTCCTCTTTGCGCGGCAGGTGACCGAGGAAGAACGCATCAATCAGTTGCGCTGTCTCTTGCGGTTGGGACGACTGTTTGAACAGCCGGTCCAGTTGCAGCAGTCCCTGATCACCGGAGTCCGCCGCCGTGAGCACCTTGCCTACCAGTTTCTGGAGGTCGATTCCCAACAAGGCGTACATGCCGCCCGGTTCAAAATCCAGCAGCATACCATCGAACCAACCGCTGAGGGTGGTCAGCCCGATTGTTTTCTGGTTCGCGCCAAGCAGCGTGAGTCCGTTGGAAATCAAACCGTTGCACTCGTAGTGATCGTACCCCTCGCGAGTTGAGAAATCCACAGTCACATTGCGCATGAAGACCATGCTGCCGTAGTTGGGCAACAAGGGTTGCACATGTTTGCCGTTGATGAACCTCGGGTCATTGGATGGCGGCGTCATGGTGTCCGTCGAGCCTTCTGCGCGCACGAACACGTAGCGCGTTATATAAGGTCTCAGCACCTCTGTGGGGTGGATGATTTGAGAATACATATAATGCAACCGGATTATTCTGCGCCTTGCGTCCGGATAGATATTTTTTCACCTTTCACTTTGCGAAGGGTGCTGAGCGTATATTCCGTTCCTGCGGTCACTGTCACATGATGAATTTTGGTACTCCCTACAAAGAAGTTCAATATCACGTCCGTTGCATGAAGATTCATCGCGCTCAATAGCCCGATCAACACCAACAATAATATGTTTCGATTTTTTTTCATTTTTGTTCGCTTTTTGAAGTATTATAGCAAAAATTCAGGACTTCTCGGTTAAAAGATATCCATATTTTTCTGACCTAAAACTTGTCAAATCCACTTATTTTCTGGTAATTATGCGTAAGTGGTGAGTAAAAATCAATGCAAATGTACGAAAGAAAAATTGAATATGCAACTTTTTTAAAGAAAAAAATGCATTTTGTTATATTTACTTTGCAAAATTATAAAAAATAAACATAGACTTACCGTAGTATGTATGTAGTATGTATGTACTATGTTGAACCTATGTTTAACGTTAGTGCTACCCCTAATCACCCCACCACTCATTTCAACTTTCACTCTTCAGTCAGGCTAATTGTTTAGCATCAGAAAGGGGAATCTGAGACGGATCAGGAATGAGGTATATCTTCATGGCAATGGAGGACGGGAACCGGGCAAAATAATCATGAGAGGAAAGGTACCAGTCGATATGGGATATTGGACATTGGACATTGGACCTGTTATTGAAAGTACGGAGGGCTTTGCGGTGCCAGTAAGCAATGTACTGCGCCGGCACCACCTTCACTCCTGTTTTGCCATCAGAGAAATGCACGATGGCGATGACGCGGCTCTTATGAACAACGGCCTGAGCGCGCTGGTCTTCCGTGAGGCGGTGTGAGATGGTGATGTGACGGTTGCCCTCCGCGTTGATACGTGCCATCTCGCGGCGGAAAAGCTGACCGTGTACAGAGGTGTCCGGCAGCTGATTCACCGCGATATAATAGTGAATCATCTCGTGCAGAATCGTGTCTTCTATCAGCTCTTCCGGCAAGTCTATGCGCACATTGATGCGGAGAACAAAGTTCTCATTCCGGTAGCCGCGAAAAAGTCCCTGCTTGCGACGGGTGAAAGTCACCTTGCCGAGAAAGCCTTTTGCGTGAGATAGTTTGACGGGAATAGGCGGAAGGGTACCGCCGAAGAAACGGGCATTATACTCGTCGAAATGGGATTGTATGTATTCTATCGTTGGAATCATTTCGAGCGCAAAGATACAACATTTTTACGACATATGCAAATTTATCAAGTCTTTTTGTTATTTACATTTAGCATTATGCATTTTTTATTTATAAAAATTTGCGTATGTCGTGATTTTTTTGTACCTTTGCACTCGATTTTTACTTAACTGCTCACTTAATGAAGTAATTTCTTAGGGAGTCATTATATTTCTACTACCTCAAAAACATGGTATCTTTTAAGCAAGATATCCAAGTAATATTTGTATGTATTAGTTAAATTTTAACTAAAATGAAAAAAAATAAGGTACAAATCCTATATGGGTTGTTTCTATGCTTAGTTGTTATCGCGTCTGTACGCGCGTGGGCGGAAAATAAAGAGGAAGAAGAATCGCGCGGTGCAATGGGCGGTGCTTTCGTGGAAGATGCAACAGTATCGGTTCCAACCGGTGCTTATATTACGTTTTCGACGGTGTATAACGGTAAGCGTTATTATTTGGGTGTGGATACCGTGCAGGCCCGATTGGGCAAAGATACCGTCACATGGTACGAAGGAGCCAACTATGCCGCGATGTGGATTGCCGGTCCGTTATGGAGCTACAATGCAAATGTTCTTGCCAACAAAGACTACACCCGAACCATCAAGAGTGTATGGTTGGAGGAGCAAGTGAGCAGAACGCGTTATCTGGCGATTGGTACCGGATCGGGAACGTATAACACCCTGCGGTTGCTAGCGGAAGGCACGATGTGGCATACGGAGAAAGACAGCCGCGAACAGAACCGGTATATCAACGGTTACCTATATTATTACTCCGATGCAACGGGCGTGGATGTTTATCGCTATCTGCGTTTTGACCCGGTCTATGGCTTCAGCCGTTTGTACGAAGCCAAACCCCAGGCATCCCAGCGTATTTCCGTATGGGACCGAACCACCGGTAGTGACCTGATTTATCACATGACGCCGAATTCGATTACTTTCGGTTATAATCCGACGCATGACACGATTCAGGCAATTACCTCCCAAGTGTATTACTATGCGGATGTGGACCGTTTCCGCAGCCGTATGGACCAGGCAGATGTCTATGCCCGTCGTTCGGAGCCTATTATAGATCAGGATTCGCTGGTTAATGATTACGGACTTGAGGGGCACTGGGAATGGAAATCGAATCCGATTAATGAAGCCCATCCTGAGTTATACAACGGTAACTCGTTAATGCCGTATTATACGATCGTGAGCTATGATTTGTTGTCCGACCCGTCTCATCCGGTTCCCGTATGGGGTTGGCGCGACTCTGCAGTAGTTCATGTGCGTCAAACAGGTTTCAACCTCGTCGACAATGTATGGTACGATACGATTTATGCAGGCGTATCGCCTATTGATAATCCGAACGAGGCCCGTTTCCTGCGTAAGCCGGCACTCGGCAGTGCTCCGGAAGAAGGGGACTATGTGAACCAGAACGATTGGCTCTATGTGCATTTTAAATGTGCCGGCAGGGAGTATCGCGACTCCGTTTATGTGGTACGTCAAACCTTCCATCAAGAGAACTACACGACTCTGGAACTGGATTCCGATCCGGAAGACGACGTGTTCCCGTACAGTTACAACAACAAAGGCTATGACGGGGAAACGCCAATAACCAGCAGTGATACAGCCCGCACCTTTAATATTTCGGCTCTGTACACTTCCGGTTACAGGGTCAGAGCGGCTTCCGGCAATGTGGTTTTTTCCCATGAAGGCACGCGGCAGACATTAAACCTGCTCGACCGAAGTTCCTATAATGACGGAGGCGTACTATATGACACGCTGTTGGTGGAGGCGTTGAATGTGGATGGAACACCACCCTGCGATTGGATTGAATCCGTCCGGCTTACCGCCCGCAATCAGATACGCGTGAAAGTGAGTCAGTATAATCCGTCCGCGCCTGCCAATAGAACAGCACAGATACGTTTTATGTATCGTTACCGGAATGTGGTGGACGAGAATGACCGTGCGGAAGCGGTGCGCGTAATATGGATTTCGCAAGAATGGTCCGGTGCACATGCGACCGAGCCCTATATATATTCGTTTACTCATAAAAACACGGATGCCGACGGTTTGCAGGCAGTGCACGAGAAGAAGAATACTTTATATGCCATCCCCGGCGAAAATCTGTCCTTGCCGTTGCATCGTGACCACTGGGGCTATTACCGTTGGTTCATCTATGATGAAGGAATTAAAAAAGACCGTGACCTTGAATATATGAGTACATGGTCTTATGCCACGGGTAAAGTTCCGGAGAATGCCCTCGGAAATGATTTCATGCTTATCAACCACTCGGCCGCGGCATCTTCGCGCGGTAGATGGGATGTCATTAGGGATGTGAACAATTCAGGCAATCCTGATTTTGCACAAGACCATTTCGTCCAATGGACACAGACTCCTATCCCGGAGCTGAGATATCCGGAAAACGAGGCTGCCAGCTTGACCAAAAGCGGCAAGATAGCGTGTGACGTAAGTGAATACTATGATGTAGAGACAACAGGCCGTATCGGAGAACTGGAGGAGATGAAAGAACCCACGCTCTCTTATCGTCAGATTTTTGATATTCAGCCAGCCAAGATACGTGCCGACCAGATGGCTAATGTAAAAGGCAATGGAAGCGGTGCCAACTGGTTGGAGCAGCATAGCGTAGTAGCTCCTGCCGGCCGTGCGTTCTCGTTGCAACCGCAATGTCCGATTGCTTATCAGGGTGATCAGGAGATTGATGAAGAGCATTTGCAGTATATCTATTATGCGAACCCTGTAACTGCGAATGCCGGAACGCGTACCGGCTTGACGGATGAAGACTTGCAGAAGAACAGATACTACGCCCGTATCGGTGTCAAGAAAAGGGTGAATACCTATAAAAAGCTGACGCTAATAACGCATGCGGACTTGATGGCTTTGGGCAACAACGGTTCTATCAGCAATATTGTGCTTGTTAATCCAAGAAAAACGACAGGTTTGATTGTCGGTAATAATAATGAGCAAGCGCCATGGTATATGGATTACAGACCTTATCGCGCGACAAAGACCCAGTTGGAGGATGATTTGGCTGCCAAGCTGAACGATGGAGGCGGTTATTCCCAAGCGTACCTGACTATTCAGCGGAATGGTACATCCAATAAGTTTTTCTTCCAAAGAGGCAATTATAAATTGTATGACCTCTATACACTAATCGACATCGGTGGCGGTGTATGGAGAGACTATAATGTGCGATGGTATAACGGAGACCCGACGGGTAGTGAAGATTTCACATTAGGAAGTTATGCCGGTTCATTATCGGATGCCAATCTCCCCAGTGGATATAGTGCCGGCGATTTGGTGACACTCTATGCCAATTGGACTGACCGTATTCCGGTGATTTATACAAAAAAGGAGCATAAAGGTTATCTCAAGGGCGAATACCCCATTTATTGCGATGATGTCAACGAGGCCTCAAGTCGAAATCCCTATTACGGATGGTTGATATACAAAGTAGAGACAGTCAGCACTCATGATTTTGAAGAAATACCGCGTTGGGAGAGAAGTACAGACGGAGGCTCGACTTGGAGACAAGTCGCTCATTGGGATTATACAAACAATCGAGGTGTAAGTGATGTAACAGGATATACAATGACGGACGATGGCGTGTTACATCTTACCAATCGTGTGCATACCACGGCAAATCAGTTGGTTTACTATCAGCTGCGCACCGAGCACTTCCAATTGGCGAAGTTTGCGGTATTGACCCGCGACCCGGATACTGAGATACTGAAAAACGGAACGATTATCTCCGAAGAAGAAATAGATCACAATTATAATATTATCTACAAACTTGACATGGAGGATTGGGCGGCCCCGGGAACTACCGATGTGGTTGCTTATAATCAGCCGTTCGACTGGGATTTTACGGAACTCAGTTACCATTATCCGCTGTCGGCTATTTCTGCCGAAAATCGTGTCTTTACCACCGAAATGCCGGGTAAGGGAGAGTACGCGTTTATCAACAAGTTTGTCGTTCCAACCGGGCCGAATACCCAGAACGCAGGTGAAGTATTCGAATGCCTCTCCGGCGCCGAGAACGGTTATATGCTTTGCGTCAACGCAGCCGGAAAGCGTACGACCATCATGAATTTCGAGTATAACCAGTTGTCATGCTCCGGCCAGCAGATTTATCTGGTCGGTAACTACTGCAACCCGGTCAACAACGGCTATAACCCGCAGATTACCGCCGATTTGGAGGGAAGTAATGACGGCGAGACCTGGACTCCTATCTACCGTTATAAATCAGGCGAGATACCCTACAAGGCTGCCAATAACAACCCGTGGCACCAGATGGCACTGCCGATAGCCCGTGAAAGGATTGAAGGATATAAGACCTTCCGTTGTCGTGCCGAGATAAACGGAGCACCCAACCGGAATGCACATTTGCTAATCGACCGCTTGCGCTTCATCGAAAAATCCCGTTCGTTCTCTGTTTTCCAGAATAAGGCAACCTGTATCAAAGACGACAGTGTGACGGTACTCATTCGTTTGAACTATCATGCCGACCCGGATTTGTATCAGCCCGGCAAGCTGGTGGCTTATCAGTTCCAGAAATGGGACAAGAACGCGAATGGCGGCGCTGGCGGCTATGTGTCTATGCTGGCAAGTAAAAGCGACGGGGCAGGCGGATATATCGCATTGGACGACACCACCGATCCCAAACTTGAAGTATTCCCCGGATATCTCAAAGATGCGTTCACGGCAACCGAGTCTGTGACGAAGCCATTCCTCAAATCCATGGCCGGTAATGATTACGGTTATGTCATGATTCCGGAAGCGGATTATGACCCGAGCTTGAGTAATACAGTGGCAGGACAGTCCACCAAACGCGGAGAATTGATTGACGCGGCTTTGATAAAGTTAGGCATTACCGGTCCTGCGGCTGCAACGCGTAAAGCGAATTTCCTTGATGAAACAGCGAATATCCGTACGTTTGATGAAGTGGTAGCGAACGATTATGAAGAATGGGTTAACATTGCTTTCGGCGGTGTCATCACTCCACATATCAAATCCTTCGTCGAAGTGGACGGCCTCTGGCTGCTCTATATCGTATGCCGTCTGCCGGTTAGTGCGACGGATAACAACACATTCCGTATCGGTATGACCGTGATGGACAATTTGGATGACACGCCGACCTTTGCAGAGGAGAGTTGCGCCACCTTCCGTGTCCTGAACATCAAACAGACCACCAGCCTTTTGCTGGACGGCAAAGCATGGCCGAACAAGCCGCGTTCCGTACTGGAAGCGAACGTGCTGCCGGAGGATACGCTGCTCGCATCCAATGAGACGTACCGTGCATCCATCCAACTGACGGTTCGGGCGGAAGTAGGAACGAACCCCACTTCCAATCCGCGTTGTAAGTTCGACTTGCTGCATGCGCATGATTCAGTTCGTCCGAATACAACGGCCGGTAACCTTGCTTTCCAACGCCGTTACGGTTGTACGCGTACCGAGTTCGTGGATGCGATGGAGGCTTTCCGTATAGATGATGACCGTAACCCTTGTCGTGCAATTGCCGATTGGAGTCAGGTAACTCCGGAATCATTGACGAAGACCGGTCGTACCTTGGCAAATGCCACCATCATCTATAACCGTCTCAACAAACTCATCAATGACGGAGTACTGGAACTGGCGCTCGATTATCGTGATATTTACATGGGCGATAAAGCGGATAGTTATTTCTACCTCTTGCCGGTACCGGCTACCGGTCTGTTTGACGTGGCAGGTGGCAGTTCGACCGGTACGGATACCACGATGAATGCGTCCGTTTGTAACGATACCTTGTGGTTGCAACTGCACTCCGAAGAGCCGACCGCGAAGTTGCGTTTCGGTTACGACAGCCGCGTGGGAGATACCTACGTAGTGCCGGTTATCCGTGCTTCGTACACGGATGCGACTACGGGTCTCAAAGTGCGCGTGGCAGAGATATCCGCCGAACCTTCCTATGCAGTTGTTTTGGGTTGGGACGCTACGGAACTTATCGATAGCGATGACCCGGATTGGACGGCGATGAAAATATTCAAGTACACGCAAGATAAGGATATGCGCACGCATAAGCCAAGCGAGTTTGACTATTACAGCAAGGGAGATGACGTTACCTTTGTCCCGCAGGCTACAGGCAATACGATCAGTCTCAAAGCAGGTCACTGGTATCATTTCAAGACCGCATTCTATTCCGTGCTGGAATCGGAGACCTATTCGGAGGATCCGGGAACACCTACCGGTCATACCCAGTTTATTCTGGCAATCGCGCCGGATACGGTTCGCTGGACACCGGCCTTCCCGGATGCAGCCAACTACTGGAACGATGACCATAACTGGACGGCTCTACGTAACGGCAAGGACTGCAGCGACATGATTGCACTCGTGCCTATGGGAGATACCAAGGTCATTATTCCGCAGGTGCCGGAAGGACAACTGCCTATCGTTTCTGATGTCGTGGCTGCGAGAATCGATACGCTTCATTATGGATATAAGAAGAATACCTGTGCGCAGATCCTGTTCAAGCCGCGCTCGCAGATGTTAGGCCAGGAGATGCTGGATTACCGGAAAGCCTTTGTGGATGTGCTGTTCAGTTCGGGCACGTGGCAGACGTTCTCGCCGGCATTGGAGCATATCTATTCGGGCGATATGTATATCCCGAGCGCGTACGACGGTAGTGCGGCAACGGCTGCATCGACCGACACGCGCGACTTCGATAACCAGGCGTTCCCGAAGGACGGTGAATACGTCGGTAGTTATAACCCGCGCGTTTGGCCGTATGTCTTCTATCAGGGATTCTATAACTCGTCTGTACCGGTTGCCTATTATAATACCGATCTGGAAGGTACGCCCGTCGCGACAAACACTGCCAGGTCGAAGAGTTCCGTTGACTGGGTACAGACGAACATACTTGATATGCCGTACCATCCGGGTGCTGCATGTATCCTCAACGGATATGGTATGGGCGATGACGGAGAAGAACTCGTTGTACGTCTGCCGAAGAAGGAGGCGGCATATCACGGATACGGCAAGGACCCTGCAGGGTCTGGAAACTATATTGCCGGTCCGGCCGTTCCGATGCAGGATAACGACACACCACGACCCGCGTACACAGCACTATACCATAACCTGGCGTACGACAAGCATACCCTGGGCGAAAGCGACGGTATAGAATATACCCTAAGCAACGAGACGGCATCCACGATATTCTTCTTCGGCAACCCGACGATGTCGCTCATCGATGTATATGTGCTCTGCAAAGACAATGCAGAAGTACTGCAGCACGAAGCCGGCACCTATCACTTCACAGCTTATCAGCTGATCGAGGGCTCGAACTATACCGTCAAGAATATCACCGGACCCGGACAATACTTCGTGGCTCCGCAGCGTGCCGTAGGCCTGATAGCTAATTCGGCGGCTAACTCGCTGACCATCAAACTGAAGCCGGGTGCACTGGTAGCCATCACGGGCGACGGAACCGTTGTCAGCCGTATGGACGAAGAACCGTCTCCCGCTCCGCGACGTGCCGGCGCCACTACGCAGCCCGGGCAGAATATGCTCTATATTGCCGCCATGGCTGAGGCTACTGACGAATGGGATTACACCACCGTCAGCAAGGCTTATCTGACCCTCGGAGAATGTGCTACGGCCAATAGGGGCTTCCGAAAAGGTGAAGACGCTTTGAGTATCGTTTCCGGTTTGAACTACTACAGCGATGCTTCGTTCAATACACCGCTCAGTATGTACACCATCGCAGATAATCAGGCGCTGATGCTCGATATCCGCGATACGCTCCATAGCGTGCCTTTGGTCTTCGCTTCGCTGGATGAATATACTCTCTCGGAGTTTACGCGTCTCTCCTTCGCTATGGAAGGCAATTGGCAAACGCCCTTGTATCTCTATGACGCCCTGACCAACGATAGCATCCGCATCGTCAATGGTCTGCAGATTGCTGTGCAGACACCGGCTAACAATCAGCTGCGCTATTTCATCAACGGCGTACGTGCGCCGCAAAACGAGCAACACGAAGATATCGCCACCGGCATTGAGATATCTGACAGCAACAGCGGTCTAACTTCTAACAGCGACAGCGGTCTGACAACTATCTACGACCTCTTGGGACGCAGGATAATAACACTTGGCGAATTTGACCTCATCTCTGATATCCAACTGCCTACGGGTGTTTATCTCATCCAACGAGGCAATAATACGGAAAGGATGGTGATCAGATGAGAATTCATATAGGTATATTAGTCTGTTTATTGGTGACGGCAAGTGCTTTTGCCGTTGAATATCATCCGCTACGGACTTACGCACCGGCGCGGGACGGTTACTATTCTGCCGCCTCTGCACCGGCTGTGGCATTCCGCTCCACATCGGCTTATTCCTCTCACAGCACCAGCGGTCTGACTTCTAACAGCATCAGCGGTCTATCAGCTATTTCCGCCTCTAATTTTGCTGCACTCAATAGCGAAGACGGCCTCTGTGCCGAGACCTCGGCTAAGGTAGGGGCGATAC
>Ga0310690_10009642_pt1 | contig 12094 bp, 5 predicted proteins | sample AusTroGonzalo_MG_2_FD_207661 | JGI IMG/M metagenome (GOLD analysis project Ga0310690, IMG submission 207661) | Bovine rumen microbial communities from tropical cattle in Woodstock, Queensland, Australia - Gonzalo_04 (v2) (version 2) | ecosystem: Host-associated > Mammals > Digestive system >...
CCCGTGGCCGATGATTTCCACGCCCGCTTCAGTGCCAGGAGACGGGAATATACCTATTTCATTCACAGACAGAAAGACCCTTTCGTGGCTCCCTGGAGCTGGCAGTGCGGCTATCCGCACCTCGATTTCGAAGCCATGAACCAGGCCTGTCAGTACCTTCTTGGCACCCACGATTTCTCCTGCTTCGAAAAGACCGGCGGCGACAACAAGACCTCCATCTGCACCGTTTTCGAGGCCTTTTGGGCCCCCTACACCCCGTCACACATCCAAATTCTTTCCCTGTCGGAGGAGGGTGTTGGTTCACAAATCCATGGCCACCCTCGGCCGTGTAAGAGGGAGGGGCCCGCTGCCGACGGCAGTGGGAGGGGCCGAAGCGAAGCGGAGGCGATTTGTGGACCAATACCCTCCTCCGACAGGAGCTATTGGTATTTCAGGATTGCTGCGGATCGGTTCTTGCGGAACATGGTGCGGGCCACGGTGGGGTCGCTCATCGAAGTGGGCCGGGGAAAACATCGGCCCGAATGGATAGCAGAACTGATTGAAGGGGGTAAAAGAAGCGATGCCGGGGAATCGGTCCCCGGCAACGCCCTGTTTTTAAATAAAGTGGAATACCCGGACTACTAGTCCTCGTCCCATTTGGTTACCTCCTCCACCTTGGAGAAGTCTTTGGACATCTTGAACACCGGCGAGAAGTTGTAGCACTTGCCGGAGTTTTCGGTACCCGTAGCCACGGCGCCAATCCGGAGGTAGTGATCCCTCTCGTAAACGAATTGCATACCGCTTTCAATGGTGGGGTCAATCTTGAGTTCGATGACGCTCTGCCCATCGGCATTCTTGATTTTCTTCTGCCGGCCCTCCTTCTGCTTGTCGAAGTCGAAGTTGTTGTTGCCGTCGCTCACCCATCTGTCTGTGAAGCCGAACAGGGCCACCGTTACATCCGGGGTCTGCTCCGGGTCTTCGATCTCCACTTTGAAGCGGGCGACAATCTTTCCGTCTTCATAGCTAATCTGCGGGTCAAGGATGCGGCAGTACGGAGTCACGTTGAAATCCACCGTGTTTGCACCTTTCTTCAACTCGAACGGGATGCTCACCGGGTAGAAGTTCTGCTTCTTGGTCTCCATCCGGTACTTGGCAGCCCAGACAAGTTTGTTGCAGTAGGTGCCATTGCACTTGACATACCAGGTTTGAGCCTCCTCGGCGGGATTGCCCGCCAAATCGCTCCACCCCTCCTCAATGATGGAGATTTTAGCCGTGTTGGGGAAGGCGAACTGCATCAGCTGGCCGGTCTTGCTGTCAAGGAACCTTCCTTCGACCTGAGCATTATAGTACTCCTGGTTGTCGAATTCAAACCAGTCGCAAGATGTGGCCAGGACAAGCAATGAAAGTAATACAAATATCTTTTTCATGATGTTTATGCTTTAATTATTCCTGGGAAGGGTTGGGAGTGAAGCCATTCTCAACATACTTGCTGATGCTGCCATAGTAGTCCAGCAAGTCGGTGTTCAGGCCGGTTGCAGAGAGGTTCACGTCACCCTGATAGACGTTTACGCGCGGGAAAATATACTTGGGCGTACCGTCCCGGAGATCCAGCACGGGCAGCACGGTGTGCTTGCGAAGCTGGGAACCAGTGCGAGTGCTGAAATAGGCACGGCGACGCCAGAGCGTATAGCTTTCATGCCCTTCGAACGCGAATTCCACCCGGCGCTCATGCAGCACATTTTCGAGGGTGGGTTCAATATCGTCGGTGAAAGCGGCCCGGTGACGGATGTCGTTGAGGGCCTCCTTTGCCGTGGCCTTACTGCCCTTGCCGCTTTCGGCATAGGCCTCCGCATAGTTCAGGAGAATTTCGGCATAGCGGATGTCACACCAGGGGTTGGTGGACTTTTCCGGGGATTTATCTGCCGTCACGTTCACATCCAGGAACTTCCGGATGCCGTAACCGGTGCTCCAGAAATAGGAGTGGTTGCTCGTTCCTTCCTTGCTGATATCCAGGAAAGCGGAAAAACCCGTTTTATCCTTGGCACCCAGACCATAATACTTCACCCCGTCCACTTCGTATTCCTTGTTCTGGTCATAGAATGCCGGGTCCTTGCCCTTGCGCCAAATACCGCCCTGTGCCACGATGGTGACTCCGCGGAATTCCGCACCGGGATAAAGCACCCAGGCCTGGAAACGCGCATCCTTGTTCAGGAACGGATCCTGGGGATGGTCGTACTTGATGAAATCTGCCTTCTTGTCGAAAGTGGATGCCTTGTTGATGATTTGCTCGAAATAAATACCTTCCTTGCCGTCGTTACGGGTTTTTATCGTTCCATCCACACGGCCGCCTTTCGCATCATAATCATCGAAAAGGTCTATCATGTCCGAAGTAACAGAGAAGTTGCCCCAACCTGCGTTGGTACCGCCTCCGTGTGCCTGGTTCGGGGAGTTGGTGCGGTCAAAGCCATTGTCGGCATCGGGAGTGCCGTCCTTGTAGGACTTGCCGAAAATGAACTCGCAGTCCTGACGCTCCAGAAACAGGTTCGTGAGGTTCTGCTTGGCCTTGCTCACCGAGGTAGTAGCTCCACCATATAGGGAGAATTGACCGGAATTCATTATCTTCTCGCTGGCCTCTATGCACTTGGCATAGTAGGCATCGGCATAGGAGGCCTCCATATAAGTGAGTTTTTCCGCCACGGCCTTGTAGCTGGACGGGATGGCTTCCTGGCTCCAGTACTTACTCACGGAGGCTGCATACAGGGCTACACGGGACTGCAGGCCGAGGGCCGCCCACTTCGTGGCGCGGTAACTGCCGGCAGCCTGTTCCTTCGGAAGGAGTTCGGCTGCTTTGTCCAGTTCGGAGATGACAAAATCCCAGGTATCCTTTTCGGTACTGCGCGGAACGTATAACCCTTCGTTCTTTTCGCCGTCATACTTATCATCCAACGGTTCGGTCACGATGGGAACGCCACCATATCTGCGAACCATGGCAAAGTAGCAGTAAGCACGCGCGAAAAGGGCCTCACCCTTCATGGAATCGTGAGTGGCCTCGTTGATGTAGTTCTTCTCCAGGGCTTCATCTACCTGATTGATGAAGTAGTTGATGGACCGGAGCTTTGTGTAGTTCCAGAAACCGGTAACATCGATGGAGTAGTTGCAGGTCTTGGAATAGGAGGCCAGGGTGGTATTCTCATCTTTGGTGTTGAAGGCGTCCATGGGAATGGCGCTGTACACGTCGGAAAGGAGCCTTTCCAGACCGGCCTGGCTGGAAATCATGTCGTCCTCGGACATCTTGGTAAGGTCGCCCTCCAGGCTGTCGAACAACTTGTCGCAGGAGCAAAGACTCAGGCTGAGGACAATGGCTGATGTATATTTGAATATCTTTTTCATGGCGCAAATCGTTTAGAAGCTGATGCTGGTTCCAATGACGAAAGTCCTGAGGAGTGGAGCACCGGAGGCGCCGCGGCGGGAGCTCTGGTAGGTTTCAGGGTCCCAAGCCTTCACAATAGGGTTGCAGAAAGTGAGGAGATTGGTTCCGCTGGCGTGGACGCGAAGGTTTTTGATATGAATCTTCTTGAGCAGGGACTTGGGAACGTTATAGCCAATCTCCAGGCTCTTGAGGCGGAAGAAAGAGTTGTCCACCCAGGAATATGGCTGATCGAAACGGTAGGTGGCATTCGAGGAAGCATCCTCCGCGCCGGTGGCCGGAGCAAGGGCAGGCCAGTAACCCGCCACCCACTCGGAATTCGGGTCACGAGGATCGTCGTAGCCCTCTGCCAGGCGATAGTGGTCCAGATGGTTCACAAAGAGCGTCTTGCTCCAGCCATAGCCCATACCTCCGGACATCTGCATCTTCTTGTGGGAAAGTGCCGCACCATTGAAGGTGGCACTGAGGTCGAAGCTCTTATATTCCATGAAGATCATCAAGCCGAACTGGAGCGGCGGGTTGCCTTCCTTCCAGGAATAGTGCCGGTCGGCCTTGGTGATGACACCGTCTCCGTTGTAGTCATCAATCTTGTACATACCCGGGAGCATATCGACCATGTTCATCTTCTTGCTGCTGGAACTGCTGTACAGGACAGGATAGTCGTTAATCTCTTTCCAGTTGGCAAACTGGCCGCCTCTCCACTCATAATACTTGCCCTCCAGGGCATTGTCCCAACGGCCGATGGTGTTCTCATCGTAATACTGCTGGGAGGAGGTGTAAATCTTTGTCAAAGCCGACTCTTTATAGGTATCGCGCTCGCGGGCAAAAGTGGCCGTGGCGGTAACCCGGTAGTTGAAGTTCTTGAAACGCATTCGGTGGGAGAGTTCAAGGTCTATACCTACATTCTGGTCGGCGTCCAGATTCAGCTGCGGAAGGGTGACACCGTACATGTCCGGAACGGAGTTGGAGGACTGGGCGGCCTTGCCGGTCTTGTCCCGCCAGAACCAGTCCACGGAACCGCCGATGATGCCCCGGTTGATTTCCCAGTCGAAACCGAAGTCACGCATATAGGTCCGGGTCCAGGACAGGAGGGTTTCCGCCACCTTGGTGCTGTTATAACCCATCACCGGAGTATTGTCGGCAAACATGTAGTTGGTACCTGTCTGGGAGTAGCCCAGCAGATACAGGTAGGCCGAACCTTGGTTACTGCCGGAAATGCCATCCGACCAGCGGAACTTCAGGTTGGTCCACCAGGGGAAGAGGTTCTTGAAGAACTGTTCCTCCGACAACCTCCATGCGACGGAATAGGAGGGCAGGAAGGCCCAGCGGAAACCGGGTGCATAGAAGGAGGAACCGTCGTAACGGGCCATCACTTCCACAATATACCTGCCGTCATATTCGTAGTTGATGCGGCCGATGTAGCCGGCCTTTGCGCTACTGCTGCGGGAGCCCTTGTTCTCTGCAGTGGATTCAATGGCCTGGTCCAGGATGTCGTGCGTGTAGAAATCGCCGAACTTGCGGTCACCCCTCAGGTCCGTATTCCAAAGGACGGAAGCCTCGGCCGCAAGCATGGCACCGATATTGTGCTTGCCGAACTTGCCGGACCAGTTGGCTTGGATTTTTCCGTACAGGTTCCTGCGGTTGTTCCACCTTTCCGTGAGTTCATTTTCGTCCTTATTGTGTCCCACTATTTCGTCTGTTTGCCAATCATAGAGCGGGAAGGCGATGGTGAGCTGACGGGTTTCCCGCTGCTGGTAGTCATAAGCAATCTGCCCCTGGAACTTCAGGCCTTTCAGGAAGGGGGCAGAGTAGGTGGCGTTCAAACTATTCACGAAGGAGGACACCGAAGTCTTGTCATAACCGTTTGCCCCGTTCAAAGCGCCAATGGCATTACGGCTTTCGTTGCCGGGATTGTAGGTCCAGTGGCCGGGATGGCCAGGCACCTCCCAGGGAACATAACGTTCCGAATAGAGGCCGCGGGTATAGAAGTTCTGGTTCGCGTTGGCTGGCGTACCCACCTTGTTGTTCCAGCTCAGGTTGGACTGGAAGACCACCTTGAGGTTTTTCGTGACATTGGTGGTGACGCTGCCCTGGAAGGAGAAACTCCTGTATCCCAGCTGCGGGCCGTTCAGGATGCCGTTATCCGTATTGAAAGAGCCGCTTAAGTAGTACTGGGTCTGGTTGGTACCTCCGCTCACGGATACCTGGTGGTTCTGCTGGAAGGAGTACTTCCGGTAGAACTGGGAATACCACTTGTTGTCCGTATAACCAGGGTCACCGTTGATGTAATGGTTGATAAGCTCATCCGAATACATGGGGCCCTTGCCCACGTTGGCATTCATCTCATTGGCTTCCTTGAACCAAGTGATAATGTCCACCTCTTCCGGAAGGGCTGTGGGAACGCCGAAGGAAAATCGGTTGGAATATTTCACCGTAGGGGCACCGATGGCACCCTGCTTTGTGGTTACCAGGATAACGCCGTTTTCGGCTCCCATACCATAGATGGCTGCCGAAGCGTCCTTCAGCACGGAGATGCTCTCGATATCCTCCGGATTCAGCTGGGCCAAAACGGCGGAACTGGAGTTGGAGTAGGTTGTATTGGTCTCCTGACTGCGGCGGGGGGCCGTCCTCACCAAACCGTCCACAATTACCAGCGGCTCATCATAGCCGCGAAGCTTGAGGTCCGTATTGAAGTCACCGGCATCACCCGTCCGCTGGCGGATCTGAAGACCGGGGACCTTACCTTGCAGGGAGGCCAGTACGTCACTCTGTTTGGTAGCCGTGAGTTCTTCGCTCCGGATGTTGGAAATGGCGCTGGAAAGCGAGGCTTTCTTTTGCGTACCGTAACCCACCACCACCGTCTCTTCCAATTCGGTAAGAGCCTGGCGAAGCGTGATGTTGAGAGTCGGTTGGGCAGTTACCTCCTGGGGTTCAAACCCGATGGAGGAAATCTCCAGGACAGTGCCTGCCGGTACCGTTAGTGAGAATTTACCGTCTAAATCAGCAGTTACGCCGATGGTGGTTCCCTTCTGTAAAACGGATGCGCCGACAACCGGCTCCCCGTCTTCATCCAGGATGGTACCTTTCACCGCAACCTGACCTTGACCAAAAACTACCGGTATGCTCAAGAGCATACAAGAAAGCAGCAATAGAAGCCGCTGATAGAGTAGTTTCTTCATAAAATCATGTGTTAGAAAAGTGTTATTAATAGAGTGGTAGAATTATCCTGATTGCCTCAATAAGCACACGGCCGCTCTCTCGTCGGAGCGGCCACAGTGTGCTCGAAACAATATCACTATCTGCTAATCCCAGCCGGGGTTCTGTTTGATACCGTAGCCTTCCGCCTCGTTCCAGGGATTGGCGGTAACCACATCGAACGGGAATGGATAGAGCTCGTGCTTGCCGGTCTTGAAACCGCCGCCCTTGGCGCCCCAGCCGTCATCTTCCCACATGATCACTGCCTTGTGCGGACGACCGCTAAGCTCAACACCATCGCATTTCACATCTGCACGTTCCTTATTGATGGTCAGATAGGTCATGCCCATCTCATCCGTGGTCTCGGTAGGAATAATCTCGTTTTTGGACTTATCGTAATTGCGGTAGAAGTCGTCTCGCAGGTAAGGTGTCTTGGTGGTGCAACGGAAAGCCAGTTCCTTTGCGGCATCGCCCCAGCGAACCAGATCAATGAAACGGGTACCTTCCCAGGCCAGCTCGAACCATTTCTCCTTTTTCACGTTATCCATTGTCAGGCTGGCATAGGTGGGAGCGCCGGCACGGGAAGCCACCTTGTTGAGGGCGGCAAGGCCGCTCCCGTCGTCACCGGCCATGGCGCAGGCCTCGGCATACAGAAGCAGCACTTCGGCATAGCGCATCACGGTTTTGTTTTCCTGTGTCTGACGGGTAGCGTTGTTGTTCAGGTCGGAACTGCGGGGAACGAACTTGATGAAGAACCAGCCCACGTTGGCATAGAGGTCCTTGGCCGTGATATCCAGGCCGCGGCGGGGATCCATCAGTTTCTCATCCTTGGTCATGTCCTTATCGGCAGGATAGTCAATCTTGACAGTCTCCTTGGCACCGGGCAGCATCACTTTCTCCGTGGAATTCTTGATGGAAGAGTAAGGATACTCGGTGAGCAGGTCTTCATAGGAAACAACCCAGGCTTTCTGGCGATAGGAACCTTTCTCGTTCTTCAGGAGGGCCGACAGGAATTTCTCGGTGGGAGCCATGTTGTTGCCCCAACCCACCGACTGGAGGGTCCAGTCCGGAAATTTCTTGGTCTGGCGGAAGAACAGGGACTGGTTGGCCTGATAGTCCCAACGGCCGTTCTTGCCATACTTCTCGGCATCCACCACGTTCACTTCAAAGATTTTCTCTTCGCAGCCGTCGCCGGCCATATGGAAGAGGTCGGCAATCTTTTCGCCGGGAACCAGGTCATAGTTGCCGGAATCGATAACACGCTTGAGGGAAGTCTTGGCATCGGCGAAATCACCATGCAGGACCTGAGCCTTACCGAGGAATGCGAGGGCAGCACCCTGGGTAATCTTTACGGCGCCGTCCTTGTCGGCCTTGCCGTTACGGGCGGGAAGCATTTCGGCTGCGGCCTTGAACTCATCGATGATAAATTTCCAGAGTTCTTCCTTGTCGGAGTTGGTGGGCTTGGCATTACCGTCCAGCACGTGCTTCACCAGCGGCGGGGTGCCGTAGTGGGTAGCCAGTTCCATGTGGGCCCAGGCGCGGAGCACGCGGGCTTCGGCCGCGCAGCGCTTCTTGATATCGCTGTCGGCCAGTTCACCGTTTTCGCCCCAGAAATTATCGATGACAAGGTTGGACTTGTAGATAATTTCGTAGAAAGTGTTGTACATGGCGGCAAGGTGTCCGTTCGTGGATTCGAACGTGTGGCGGAACTCATTGATTTCCAGTGCCGCGATGTGGTCTTCCTTCTTACTGCCGCCCCAGTAGAGTTCGTCACCGGGAGCATTGAAGAAGATGTTGTAGGACGGGGTGTTGCTGGTGAGCTTGCCATACATTTTCACTACATTGGCATAGGCAGTGACCAGGGCCGATTCGGCATCGGCGTCCGTCTTGTAGAAATCTTCATAGGCTACGACGCCCTTCTGCGGGATGTCCAGCAGCTTCTGGTCGCAGGATGTGAAGGCAGCCATGACGGCTGCGAGAGCAAAAGCAAGAATCAATATCTTTTTCATAAGGCTGCTGGATTAGAAGGAAATATTGACACCAAACATAAGCTTCTTGGAGTTCGGGTAAGAACCCTTATCAAGGCCGCGGCCGGTAGAACCGCCGGTAGTGGCAGCTTCGGGGTCGAATCCGGGATACTTCGTGAAGATGAACCAGTCATCCAGGGATACATAGGCGCGGAGGTTGTTGATAAGGATTTTCTTCGTCCACTTGGAAGGCAGGGTGTAACCCAGCTGGATCTGCTTGATCTTGAAGTAGTCGCCCTTGAACATGGTAGCGGAGGAACTCCAGAAGTCCACCTTGTCGTACATCTTGTCCAATTCCGGAATGGACTTACCGGCCTCTTCGTAGTAATAACGGAGGGTATTGATGGAAGTATGTTCCGTACGGTAGATGCAAGGTACGAGCCAGTTGCCGCCCGAACCGGTGCCGAAGACGGTGAGATCCACGCCCTTCCAGTCCAGACGGAGGGTAAGGCCATACTGATAGGTAGGAATGGTGCTGCCCAGGAACTGGCGGTCGTCCGTAGTAGGAGTGGAGGTAACGTTGCCGTCCTTGTCATAGAATTCGGCATAACCGTCCTCGCCTACACCTTTATACTTATAACCGTTGAAGTACCAGAGCGGATAGCCTTCCTCGAACCAGGTGTACAACTTGTAGTTGGCAAAGTGGGAACCCTGCTTTACGCTTTCACCGGCGAGAGGCTCCAGGAAGGTCACCTTATTCTTAAGGGTGGAGAAATTACCGTTGAGGCTGTAGTGGAAGTCGCCGATGTTATCCTGCCAGCCCAGTTCAAATTCCCAACCGGTGTTGTTCACGGAACCGGAGTTCACGGGAACAGAGGAACTGATACCGATTTCGGCCAGCGGCTTGATCTTCACAATCAGGTCCTTGGTGTCCTTGTTGTACCAGTCCACGCCCAGGGTAAGGCGGTTGTTAAACAAGCGCAGGTCCATACCGACGTCCGTCTGCACGGAGGTTTCCCAGGTGAGGTCCGGATTGGCCAGGCCATCCGGAACGGAACCATAGTCCAGGACATCACTGTCCACGTGGTACTGATAGTTCTTGTCATTATAGGAAATGGTGGTGGAATAAGGGTAACCGGAAAGCACGGAGATGTTACCGTTGATACCCCAGGAAGCGCGGAACTTGAGGAAGCTCAGGATGTCACGGCTGATGTTGTCCTTGATGAAGCTTTCATTGGACACCGTCCAACCGGCCGATACCGACGGGAAGTAACCCCAGCGGTTCTTGGCGGACAATTTTGAGGAGTCGAAGGCATCGGCACGGAAGTTGGCCTGCAGGCTGTAACGGTTGTCGAAGCTGTAGGTGAGACGGCCGAAGTAGGAGATTTGCGTGGAGTTGCTGGGAGCGCCGCCGCTGATACCCTTCTTTCCGGAGCCGTTGTCCTGGGTGAGGTAACGGAAGTTCTCCGCATAACCCTTCAGCGGATCCACACCGGAGAGGCTGGCACCCACGCTGCGGCTGTCGTTGAAGGTGTAGGACATACCGGCCATGGCGCCGATGGCATGCTTCTTCGCAAGCGTCACATTATAGTTGGCAAAGTTTTCCCACTGATAGTAGTAGCTCTGGCTGCTGGAGGCAGAAATGCTGTAATTCTGCTCGTAGTGCTTGGGGTTCACATAGTAAGGCTCCTCGAAGTCGCTGCTGTAGGTCTGGTTAATCCGGTAGCCCAGGCGGGAGGTGAACACGAAGCCCTTGAACGGAGAGACGTTGGCGAACACGGTACCGCGAATGCGCCATCCCTCGGACTTGCCATTCTCACGGTCGATGTTGATGAGCGGGTTCATACCGTCGCCTTCCAGAATCTTGGAAGTAGAGTAGAAGCCGTTCTCGTCTCCGTAGAACTGATAATTGTAGTGGACTCCGTCCACTTCATAGCCCTGCTCATAGGCTGTGCGCATGTTCAGCGGCATATCCTCGGGGGTCTTGAAGTACACCGGGGTGAGCGGGTCGATGATGAGGGCACCGAGCAGGGTGCCGCCATATTCACTGGGGCTGCCGATATCGGCCTTCTCGTAACGTTCGATGGAAGTGTTGGTACCCACCGTGAACCAGGACTTGATCTTGTAGTCGGCGTTGATCTGGGTGGTCAGGCGCTTGTAGTAGTCCTTGTCGCCCTTAGCCATACCGTTTTCATCCACATAGTTGAAGGAGATGAAGTAGGAGCCGCGGTCGTTGCTGCCCTGGGCACCGAAGGTGTGGCTGTGGGTGATGCCCTTTCCGTAAAGGACATCGGCCCACTTGGTGTCCGTCACGCCGTCCCAGCGGCCGCTGGAGATGACATCCTCGCGGGAAGTGAAGCCGCTGGTGCCGATTTTGGTCTGCCAGTCGATGAACTCTTCGGCATTCAGCACCTCTGCACGGTGGCCGAGAGAAGTGACGGACACCTTGTAGTTGTAGAAAATGTTGCCGTCTTTGCCCTTGGCATTGGCACCACTCTTGGTGGTGATGAGGATAACTCCGTTACCGGCCTGTGCACCATAGATGGCGGCCGATGCGGCATCCTTCAGCACTTCCATGGATTCGATCATGGAAGGATCCAGATACTGGATATTGTCCACCTTCAGGCCGTCCACAATCAAGAGCGGACCCAGGCCGGAGCCACTGTTGGAGGAGATACCGCGGACACGGATGTGGGCTTCGTCACCAGGGGCGCCGGAATTGGTGTAAACCTGCACACCGGCAGCCTTTCCCTGCAGGGCGGCAGCTGCATCAGAGGTAGAGCGGTTGGCCAGTTCGGCCTCACGGACCGATGCCACGGAACCGGTGAGGTCGCTCTTGCGCTGGACGCCGTAACCGATGACCACCGTCTCCTCGATGGCCTCCACATCCTCTACAAGAACGATGTTGAAGCTGGTCTGGTTACCCACGGGAATGGTTTGGGTTACATAGCCCAGGCTTTCCACGGAAAGGTTTGCGCCGGAAGGCACACTCAGAGTAAATGTACCGTCCGCGTTGGTGGTGGTTGCAATCCGATTGTTGCCCACCATCATAACCGCTGCACCAAACACAGGCTGACCGCTTTCATCTACAACCGTACCGGAGATGGCACGATTCTGGGCATAGGCCGATAGGCCTCCCAGGAAAGTGAAGAGTATGATTAGGATACTCGTCACTTTAAGCAAATGTCTGAACATTTGGAAGTAGTTTTAGTTTAAGTTATATGGTTATGGTATAAAAGTTTATGCTAAATCAATGAACCTTTACTTTACAAATATAATGATTTTTATCTAATTATCCCCTCTATTTTTAAAAATTTAGCATTGACAGGGCGACAACAACAAAATAGAGGCAACCAGACAACCCGGTTGCCTCTATTTTTAAAATGCAAGAATGTCTACTCCCAGCCGGGATTCTGCTTGATACCGGTACCGGTTTCAGGATTCCAGGGATTGGCCGTGATTACGTCCAGCGGGAAGGGATAGAGCTCGTGCTTGCCGGGCTTGAAACCGCCGCCCTTGGCGCCGT
>Ga0310690_10009643_pt1 | contig 12094 bp, 13 predicted proteins | sample AusTroGonzalo_MG_2_FD_207661 | JGI IMG/M metagenome (GOLD analysis project Ga0310690, IMG submission 207661) | Bovine rumen microbial communities from tropical cattle in Woodstock, Queensland, Australia - Gonzalo_04 (v2) (version 2) | ecosystem: Host-associated > Mammals > Digestive system >...
CGAGTTTCGGGGCGTTGGCACACATCAGATATGTGCTGTCAAAACGTCTGCATGTGAAACGTGTAAAGATGGGACATGCTGGAACGCTCGACCCGCTGGCAACAGGTGTCTTGGTACTCTGTACTGGTAAGGCAACAAAACAGATAGAGGAGTTGCAGAAACACTCCAAGGAGTACACCGCCACATTGCAGTTGGGAGCCACAACACCAAGCTATGACTTGGAGCATGAGGTGGATCAGACTTATCCAACAGAGCACATCACTCGTGAGCTGATAGAGCAGACATTGCCTCAGTTTGTTGGTGATATCATGCAGCGCCCGCCGCTGTTTTCTGCCTGTAAGGTAGGTGGCGACCGTGCCTATGAGTTGGCCCGTAAAGGTAGCGACCATCAGTTGGAGCCCAAGCCTATTCGTATAGACGAGATAGAGTTATTGAGCTTTAATCCTGAGACGATGCAGATGCAGATACGTGTGGCATGTGGCAAGGGAACATATATCCGCTCATTGGCTCGCGACATTGGTGAAGCCTTAGGTAGTGGAGCACACCTGACAGCTCTGTGTAGAACGCGTGTCGGTGATGTACGTATTGAGGACTGTCTTACGTTCGATAGTTTCCCAGAATGGTTAGAAAATAATCTTGATTAAAATATGAAGTTATCACAGTTTAAGTTTAAATTACCTGATGAGCAGATTGCACTTGAACCACCTTTTCATCGTGATGAGTGCAAGCTGATGGTGTTACATCGTAAGAGTCAGAAGATAGAGTCGGGACTAGACTTCCGCAATATCCTTGACTACTTTGATGAGGACGATGCCTTTATCTTTAATGATACAAAGGTTTTCCCTGCACGTTTATATGGTACCAAGGAAAAAACAGATGCAAAGATTGAGGTATTCCTTTTGCGTGAGCTCAATGCCGACCAGCGCCTTTGGGATGTACTGGTAGAGCCTGCGCGTAAGATCCGTATTGGAAATAAACTGTTCTTTGAGGATGATGGCCCAATGGTGGCTGAGGTTATTGATAATACCACAAGCCGTGGACGTACGTTACGATTCCTGTATGATTGTCCACACGATGAGTTTAAGCGTGAACTCTACGCATTAGGAGCCGCTCCACTGCCTCGATATATTATCGATAAGCGTCCTGCTACTGAGGAAGATATGGAGAGATTCCAGACTATCTACGCAAAAAACGAGGGCGCGGTAACTGCTCCAGCAACAGGTCTGCACTTCAGTCGTGAGTTGATGAAGCGTATGGAGATTAAGGGTATTAACTTCGCTTTTATTACGCTGCATTGTGGTCTGGGTAACTTCGATGCTATCGAGGTAGAGGATCTGACCAAGCATAAGATGGGTAGTGAGCAGATGTTCATTCCAAAGGATGCTTGTGACATCGTTAATAAGGCAAAGGAGACAGGCCACCGCGTATGCTGTGTTGGTGTAAGTACGGCTCGTGCTACTGAGAGTGCTGTAGGTACTGATGGTATGCTGAAGGAGTTTGAGGGATGGACCAACAAGTTTATCTTCCCACCATACGAGTTCGGACTGAGTAATGCGCTCATCGGAAACTTCTATCACCCAGAGTCACCAATGATGATGACTGAGGCTTCGTTTGTAGGTTACGACCTGCTTTACGAGGGATATCAGCGTGCTCTTAAGGAGGACTACAAGTTTGGATGCTACGGTGATGCACTTTTGATGCTCGACGATTAATGCATAAGGTATATCTGGGATTAGGTAGTAATCTCGGTAATCGTAAAGAGAACCTTGCTTGCGCTATTCGCCTCATTGGCGAAAGGGTAGGCAAGGTTCTTCGCGTATCGACATTTATTGAGACCGAACCATGGGGATTTGAATCGGAAAACACCTTTGTAAATGGTGTGATACTATGTGAAACAAATCTTGCTCCACGACAAGTACTGGGTGCTACGCAGAAGATAGAGCGCGAAATGGGAAGACATAAGAAAAGCACCGATGGTGGCTATGCTGACCGCTGCATAGATATAGATATTCTTCTGTATGATGATCTGAGGGTGGATGAACCTGACTTGCAGATTCCCCACCCCCTGATGATGAAGCGAGATTTTGTAATGATTCCGCTTCGTGAAATTAGAGATTGAATTGATATTTAGAATTTGTAATCTATACCCACGCCAATAACGTTATTGGTGCGGCTGTATATTTCTGAGCCATAGCTTGCTGGCTTGGTATAGTCAGAATAAAGAGTGCAGAAGTAGCTCACGTTCAAGCGCAGCTTCTCGTTGATATTCCATGCACCACCAAGGCCTACACTGTAGCTGTCGCATGCAAATGAGGTGTCCTTCTGATAATCATCAGAGAGTCCATAGTCTGTACGCTGACCGCCACAGCTAACGGTAAACTTGTCGTTGATGTCGTATTCTACACCTGCCAGTATCTCATGAGTGCCGTGCTCCAAAGTCTTCTGACGATTATCGGCCATCTTGGCGTGTGTATCGTCGAAGAAGTGATACTCGAGGGCGGCACGAAGATTCTTTGAGAACTCATAGCCTACTGCTGCCACAAAAAGTGATGGCATATCGTAACGTGTCTTAACGCCGTCTTTGTAAGCTGCCACCGAACCACCAAGTGTGGTTGCTATCTGCTGGAGTGCAGCGGGATTTACTTGGGCGATATAATTCTGCAGGTTTGTACCAAGACCAGCATTGAGCACATTCTCCTTATTCTTTGTCTCAATCTTTGTGCGGAACTCGTAGCGGGCTGCTACGGTGAGTGGACCATTATGATAGTCGAAGCTGACGATAGGGGCAAATCCCCATCCGCGCTGGTCTACATCAAGTGCAAGAGCAGCAAGGTCGCCGAATTGTGCATGATTATTTGCAAACACATGTCCGCGATAGTAACCGTCGTAATAGTTGGCACGGATACCTACAGAGGCTGAAAAGTTATCGTTTATCTTGCGGGTGACGTTAATCTGACCGCCATAGATATACTGTTTACCTTTCATGTCTGAGTCTAAGGTGTAAGTGCCAGGCTGGATGCCTAATTGTGACAGCATGCCCGATACAGCCATGTTGTACATAGGGACACCATCCTTGTACTCGACGAATCCGCCGCTACCTACAATACCAATCATGGTAGAGAAAGCCCAATTGCCTTTCTTGTATGAAGCAAATACAGCGGGAACAATGGGAGCAGAAGCTTTACCCTCGAATTTCTGATTGCCAGCGGCTGTAACTGCCTCAATGTTGCGATACTGCCAGGGCTTCTGGAAGTTAAGAGAGAACTGCCATCCTTCATGTCCCCATGCTAAACCTGCGGGGTTACTGTAGGCTGCGTCGATTTCGGTTGATGTGCCTCGAGCGAACATACGGTCGAAAGCTATGTGATAATTTGTGTTGGTCATTAAGCCACCAGCAAAAACATTGGCTGATGTGGCAACAGCCATCAAGGCTGAAATTAGTAATTTTCTCGTCATTTTCTTTTTGTTCTTTTGAATTCGGCTGCAAAGGTAGTCAAAAAAAACAAAAGAAGCGAGAAAATGACGAGAAAAATGTCCAAAAAGAACAATTTGTTATTCAGAACGTTCCTTGAAGCGGTCTAAAAGCCACTGTTTCTGCTCAGGAATAGTCATATTGCTGTTGTCAAGTTCAATGGCATCATCAGCCTTACGTAGTGGACTAACTTCACGATGTGAGTCGATGTAGTCGCGCTCTTCTACATTCTTAAGAATATCATCAAAATCTGCTGGCATGCCCTTGGCTTTAAGTTCGTCATATCGGCGTTGTGCACGTACTTGAGCCGAGGCTGTTACAAAGATCTTAAGTTCGGCATCAGGGAATACGGTGGTTCCAATGTCGCGTCCGTCCATAACAACCCCTTTGTCCTTCCCCATCTGCTGTTGTTGGGCTACCATAGCGGTGCGTACGAATGGTACTGCTGCAATAGGGCTCACATGACTGCTGACTTCGAGCGAACGTATTTCTTTCTCTACACATTCGCCATTAAGATATGTGTCGGGGCGACCTGCTTCAGCATTGAACTTGAATGATATCTGGATGTTAGGCATTTCCTTCTCGAGTTCGGTGGTCTTAACACTACCATCCTCGTTAAACAGATTGTGGCGTAAAGCATAGAGCGTTACACTACGATACATGGCACCAGTGTCTACATATACATAGCCCACCTCGCGGGCCAGGTCTTTGGCCATTGTGCTTTTTCCGCACGAGCTATGGCCGTCGATTGCAATTGTTATCTTCTTCATAATGTGTATGATATGTTAATCAATAATGATGATGTGCTGACATGATATTTTCCCCAGCCTAAATGACACTTGAAACGCTGGAGTGAGAGGCCAGCCCCGAGTGAGAGACCTGCCCCGTGTGCAGATGATCCGTCGCTGTCGGTAATAGACATCTGCTGGGCTTTGCGGAAGTTGTAGCCGGCTGCCAGATAGATGTTTTCGCCAAGAAGCACATCAGCTCCTATGGCGATGTGCCGTCCAAAGGATTCATCCCAGTCGGTTAGTCGGCTGAGTGTGGCATGGAAACGTAATGGGGAGTTCATCAGACGTTTGCTTGCACCTAACTGAAGATCGAAAGGTATGTGCTCAAACTCGTCTTCGTATGCTTTGATTTGTCCACCGAGATTACGTGCAACAGCTGAAATACTCCATCCCTGATTGATGTCGAGATAGTTCAGACCTAAATCAACACCAATTGCCAGTGAGTTATAGTCGGCAATAGTTGATGTAATGAATTTGGCTGTAATACCACCGCTGATCTTATCGGTAAGCTCGTATGCAAAAGTGCCGCCTATAGCGATATCGCGAGCTGAGAACTTACCCAGATTCTCATTATATTCGGTGGTCTGGTTTATTCTTCCATAATCCATCAGTTGAGCCGAAACGCCCCATGATGCACGCTCGCCAGTGAGTTTGACAAACGAAGCGCTTACATTTTTAGCTCCCTCCATGTATGTCATGTAGTTGAGGTTGATACTGTTGTCGCTAACCCCACTGATGAGTGCCGGATTATGGAATATCATCGTCGCATCATCCTCGGCCAGTGATATGTTCTCGCCACCCACGGCAGCCACATGCGCACTTACGGGCAGCCTCAGGAAATTGTAGGCTGTCTCACTATCCTGGGCACATATGGTTGTTGATACACAGGTAAGTATGAGGGTGATGATGACGTTTCGAATGTTCATTTCTCCTAATTTGGTCGCAAAGATAGCAAAAAAACTTAATATATACCTCTTTTACCGAAAAAATAACTATCTTTGCACTCGGTTTTATATAAGACAAATGGAAGTCAAGAAGAGTAAAGAGGTGGATTTGGAACAAAAGCGCACACAAGGGTTCCTTTTAGGGCTGATTGTTGTGCTTGCCTCGCTGTTCGTGCTGCTGGAATGGAATAGTGGCGGTGATGGATGGTCATTCTTCGATGATGACGAGAGTCTTGATGCTGAAGTTGAGTTGTCGCCTCTGAAGCGCGATAAGGATGAGGTGCCAATGATGATGCCTCAGGAACAGAAGGTGGAGAAGCAAGAGTCGCAACAACTACATCTGGTAGATAACGATGTAGAGCTGCCGCCTGAACCAATCCTGCAGAAAGAAGCTGAAGAGGAGGAACCGACACTTAAGGCAGAGGAGGAAAAACCACAGGTCGTGGATATGTACGATGAGCCCATCGATTTCCGTGTGGTTGAAGACCTGCCTCAGTTCCCTGGCGGAGCCGCAGAGTTTATGAAGTGGTTGACAAAGAACCTGAAGTATCCTGTATCTGCCCAGCAACGAAAGATAAAGGGCAAGGTGGTGGCACAGTTCATCGTCAACAAAGACGGGACACTGAGCGATTTACAAGTGGTTCAACCGTTAGAGCCCGCCTGCGATCAGGAAGTACTGAGGGTACTGAAAATGATGCCTCAATGGAAGGCTGGCATGATGAATGCCAAACCATGCAGAACAATGGTCTGCATACCAGTCGTTTTTAATTTATAATAAGATATGTATACATCAGAAGAACTACTCAAGAAAGTGAATGAGGCGCTTGACAATGTGGTTTATGACCGACAGCCAGCCTCGTTGTACGACCCTATCAGATATGTTTTGTCGATAGGAGGTAAACGTGTGCGCCCTGTGCTTACGATGTTGTCGTACAATCTCTATAAAGATGATCCACTGAGCATTATGTCTCAGGCCATTGGACTTGAGACTTATCATAATTTTACTCTGTTGCATGACGACCTGATGGATCATGCCGATATGCGCAGAGGGCATGAGACGGTACACAAGAAGTGGGATGCCAACCGTGCTATCCTATCAGGTGATACTATGTTGCTTCAGGCTTTCGAGAGAGTAGAGGATTGCGACCCAGCTAAATTGCCTGCAGTATTCAAGGTGTTTATTCAGACAACACTTGAGATTGGTGAGGGACAGCAGTTGGATGTTGAGTTCGAGACTCGTAACGATGTGACTGAGGATGAATATATTGAGATGATTCGCCTAAAGACCAGTGTACTACTGGCTTGCGCATGTAAGGTCGGTGCCATCATGGCCGATGCGCCTGCTGAGGATGTTGAGAATATGTATAAGTTCGGTGAGAAACTTGGCTTGGCATTCCAGCTTCAGGATGATCTGCTTGATGTATATGGTAATCCTGCAGTCTTTGGCAAGAACATTGGTGGCGACATCACATCGAACAAGAAAACTTATATGCTTATCAATGCAGTGAATCGTGCAAACGCAGCACAGCGTGAGCAGTTGATGAAGTGGATTGAGGCCAAGGAGTTCGATCGTAACGAGAAGGTTAAGGCTGTTACCGAACTTTATAACGAGATTGGTATCCGCAAACTCTGTGAGCAGAAGATAGAAGAGTATTATCAGGAGAGTCTGGTTTATCTGGCCAAGATTAATCTGCCCGAAGAGCGTAAGGCCGAGTTGAAGGCATACGCTGCAGAGATGATGAAACGACAGAGTTAATGCAGTTTGTAGATACACATTGTCATCTGGATGGCGAAGAGTTCCGTGATGATCTCGAAGCCGTGGTAACCCGAGCCCGTGAGGCTGGGGTTGCTGCTATTGGTGTGCCTGGTATCAATCTGGATTCGATAGAGTCTATTAAGGATATATGCTGTCGTTATCCCAACTACTGCTACCCGATGTTAGGTCTTCATCCAGAAGATGTTAAAGCTGATTGGCGTGAGGTACTTGCACAGATTAAATTGTCAATTGTCAACGGTCTGTTGCCTATTAAGGCTATCGGTGAGGTTGGTCTTGACTACTACTGGAGTCGTGAGTTTGAGAAAGAACAGTTAGAGGCTTTTGAAGAGCAGGTGTGTTGGGCTGTAGAGTATCAGCTACCACTGATGATTCATTGTCGCAAGGCTCAGAACGAGATGGTAGCGATTCTTAAAAAGTACCAGAAAGACTTGGTTGGCGGTGTGTTTCATTGTTTTACGGGAAATGAGCACGAGGCAGCTGAACTATTGCAATTTGATAAGTTCGTGTTAGGAATTGGTGGTGTGTCAACTTTCAAGAAGTCACATTTACCCGAGGTGTTGCCAGCCGTAGTACCTTTAGAACGCATTGTGCTTGAGACTGATGCACCATATATGGCACCTGTTCCAAAGCGTGGCGAAAGAAACGAACCTGCCTTTGTTGCATACGTGTTGAAACGCCTTGCTGAGGCTTATGGTGTGAGCGAGGAAGAGGTGGCGCAGAAGACAAATAATAACTGTAAAAAAGTATTAAATATAAGTGTTTAACCCGTGGATTGTGCTGCAAATATACTAACTTTGCATCCACTTAATAATAGGAGAGGTGCTCGAGTGGCTGAAGAGGCACGCCTGGAAAGCGTGTAATCGTCAAAAGCGATTCGGGGGTTCGAATCCCCCTCTCTCCGCAGGAAGAAAATAACAATATGAAACGTCTGATTTTTCTATTTACACTGATAGGTTTACTGAGCGTGTCGCCCCAAAGTGGCATTGCTCAGAATAAAGTTGACTCTGTGGCAATAACAGACACGACGACCATCACTGCTGATGCTGACTCGATGGCTGTATTGGTTGATGATATCGATGAACTTGCCGACGATGAGGTTGAAGGTGGATTACACAAGCAACTGAAGACTAAGTTCGTTGATGGTAACGTGGCTTTTATGTCGCTTGTGGCATTAGCACTCGTACTCGGACTCGCATTCTGTATTGAGCGTATCATCTATCTTACACTGTCTGAAATTAAAACTCATCAGTTGATGAGCGATATAGAACAGAGGTTGAAGGCAAACGATGTAGAGGGAGCTAAGACGTTATGTAGAAATACACGCGGTCCAGTGGCATCAGTTTGCTATCAGGGATTGCTGCACATCAAGCAGCCAATGGATGCCATTGAGCGTAGTATTACAAACTTTGGTGGTCTTCAGACAGCAAATCTGGAGAAGGGATGTTCATGGATTAAGTTGTTTATTGCGATGGCTCCATCACTTGGATTCCTTGGTACGGTAATTGGTATGGTTATGGCCTTCGACCAGATTCAGGTGGTTGGTGATATTGGTCCTACCGTAGTAGCCCAGGGTATGAAGGTGGCGCTGATTACCACTATTTTTGGTATTGTAGTGGCTCTGATATTGCAGCTTTTCTACAGTTATATCCTCTCTAAGATTGAGCGCTTGACAGCCCAGATGGAGGAGGCTGCTATTATGTTGCTGGATATGATTACCGAGTATAAAGTGAAGAGTGAATAGTTATGAATAACTTCATTTCGCCTGCTATCGCTGATGTGATGTTGGGACTGATGTACCTGACGTTGGCTGTTGCCATCTTGACTACAGGCTATTCAGTATGGCATGGATTGCGATTCCGCAGAAAAGGCGATGATGTGGTGAATGGTGTGCCCGCTGGTAAAATAGGATGGATTGTGGCTATCGGTTTTGTGTTGTGCATGGTTCTTACCTTTGCGCTGGCATCTACCAAACCCATCATGACCAACGGTCAACTGCTTACCGACACGTTCTGGCTTCGTGTCGCTGATATGTTTATCTACACCTCTATTATATTGATTATCGGATGTTTCGTAAGCGCTATCGTCAGCAGATTCCGGAGCTGAACACAACATCGACAGCCGACATATCATTCATGCTGTTGATTTTCTTCCTCGTGACATCATCGATGGACACGGAGAAGGGATTATTGCGCCAGATGGCTCCACCACCATTGGAGCACGAACAGCCGAAAGATATCAATCGCAACAATGTTATGCAGGTGAAACTGGATGCAAACAACCAACTTACTTGTGATGGTAAGGTGGTCACATATAGGCAGCTTACTGAGGAGGTGCGTTCGTTGGCATTTGTAAATCGTACGGGACACGTCGTATCGATACAAGCAGATCCTGCTACCACCTACGAAGCATATTTCCAAATGCAGGATGCCATTGTAAGTGCATATCATGACTTGCGTGAGGAATATGCTAAGAAGCATTACGGACATAGCTATGCTGCATGTACTAACGATGAGAAAACAGCGTTAAATGAGTATTACCCACAACGTATAAGCGAGTCGCCTATACAGGAAGGAGGTGCACAATGAGACCGATGAAGAGTATGTTCCATCAGAGTCATAGGAGTGTGCCATCGCTTAATGTGGCCTCAATGCCCGACTTGATATTTACGGTGCTGTTCTTTTTTATGATTGTAACCCACATGCGTAGCGATGAGGTAAAGGTGCGCCTACAGGTACCTCAGGGTGTTGAGGTGCAGAAACTTGCCAATAAGCAGGCTGTGGTGAATATATATATTGGTAGAGAAGGATCCCGATGGGCTGTTCAACTGAATGGCGACATTGTGAATCCTAATGATATCCCCGCTCACATAGAGCACATACGTGGAGGTCTGAGTGCTGAGAACCAAGCCCGACTTACCGTATCGCTACGTGTTGATCGCAAGGCGCCAATGGGACTTGTAAGCGAAGTGAAGCGAAACTTGCAACAAGCCTATGCCTTAAAGATAAATTATAGTGCAACTGAAATCAAAAAATAACTGCTATTATGGTAAAAATTGACGAACTTGACAGACAGATATTGAGTCTGATAGCCGCCGATGCCCGCATACCTTTTCTTGAAGTGGCACGTGCATGTAATGTAAGTGGAGCAGCTATCCACCAGCGTATTCAGAAGTTGAATAGTCTGGGTGTGCTTAAAGGATCTCAGTTCTTGATTGAGCCTGAGAAAATAGGTTACGAGACTTGTGCTTATATCGGACTGAATCTGAAGGATCCTGCCCGCTTTGATGAGGTGCTGGATAAGTTAAAGCAGATACCAGAGGTTGTTGAGTGCCATTATACAACTGGTAACTTTGATATGTTTATCAAGTTGTATGCTCGTAATAATCATCATCTGCTGACGATTATTCACGATAAGCTTCAGCCCCTCGGGCTTTCTAGCAGTCAAACGCTGATATCATTCCATACAGCGATTGACCGCCAGTTGCCCATTGCCGACATCCTTACTAACGATGTTGAGGCTGAGGATTCTATTAAATAGTTTTTAAGATAATTACTTGCCCTTCTTAAGCAGATTCAGTTTCTGCTTAGGTGCAAGGGCATTTGTCGTCTTTTCTGTATATTCAGCAATCTTAATTGTTGCTGTAGTTGCAATGTCGCGACTACTGTTACCGATACGGAATGTGTAAGTACCTGCTTCGGTGAGCCACTGGCTACCAGCCTCGTCAAAACTTGCTAAATCGCGAACAGGGATAGTCATGGTAAGAACCTGACTCTCGCCGGGCTGCAACTCACGGGTCTTGGCAAAGGCCTTCAACTCCTGACATGGCTTCTCAAGCTTTCCTTCTGGAGCCTGAACATAAACCTGAGCAACTTCCTTACCACTAACCTTACCTGTGTTTTTAACAGTGATGCTAACCTCAACGGCATCCTTGCCCTTTGCCTTAACAACTGGCTTAGAGAATGCGAATGTGGTATAGCTCAGACCATAGCCAAATGGGTATGCAACATTCTTCTGGAAAGTATCGAAGTAACGATAACCAACATAGATGTCTTCCTCGTGGTTTGTATAGGCATGACCAGGTATCTGAGCTTTGTTACCTACCAGCATTTTGAAAGTATAATCATCAAGACTTCCAGGGAAGTTCTTTGTTGAAGCATGATCGGTAGCTGCTATAGGCCAAGTCATTGTGAGTTTACCTGATGGGTTAACCTTGCCAGTAAGTAGGTCTGCGATAGAGTTACCGCCTTCCATACCTGGCTGCCAAGCACATAAAATTGCATCGGGATAACCACTCCATGAGGCAGTCTCAATAACACTACCCGAATTGATGATAACTATTACTGGCTTACCTGCTGCGTGGAATGCATTGCATACGTCAACAATCAGATTGCGCTCTTCGGGAATAAGATTAAACTCGGTGTCGATGTCGCGGTCAATACCCTCGCCAGCTTGACGTCCGATAGTTATGATAGCAGCATCAGCTGCCTGAATCTCCTTGTTAATTGCGATTGGTGCAATAGATATTTCTGGATACTTCTGTTGACCCATCATCTCTGTTTGGAACCACTTAGCAGGGTGACGTTCAGCCTGGAATTTTACACGAGCAAATTCTATATACTTGCGATAGATATCGGTAAGAGTTGCCGATGAGCTGATACCTGCATTCTTCAAACCTTCAAGCATATCAACTACATATGGTGGATGAACACAACCTGATCCAGTACCTCCACTCAAGAAATCGTATGAGTTCTCGCCGAACAAGGCAACAGTCTTAACAGTACCGTTCTTCCATGGAAGTGCACCATTGTTCTTCAACAAAACGATTCCCTCGGCTGCACTCTGACGTGTGATGGCTGCGTGAGCCTTGAAGTCAGGATTGTTTGATGCTGGGTATTTGTGGAAACTTGGAGTCTTAACGATGTACTCCAACATACGGCGCACGTTGCGATTCACATCTGCGATGTCGAGTCTGCCGGTGTTTACGGCGTCAATGATCTCCTGAATCTGTGCGGGCTGTCCTGGCTCCATCAAGTCGTTACCTGCATGCACCTCGCTGGCTGTGGTAAGTCCTTGGCGGATACCAATCCAGTCGGTCATCACGATGCCTTTA
>Ga0310690_10009644_pt1 | contig 12092 bp, 10 predicted proteins | sample AusTroGonzalo_MG_2_FD_207661 | JGI IMG/M metagenome (GOLD analysis project Ga0310690, IMG submission 207661) | Bovine rumen microbial communities from tropical cattle in Woodstock, Queensland, Australia - Gonzalo_04 (v2) (version 2) | ecosystem: Host-associated > Mammals > Digestive system >...
GCCGTGGCTCTCCGAAAGCTTGCCCATCAGGACGCCGGAGAGCCCGCCGAACAGGAACGCGAAGACCGTGAATATGCCGACCGAAGTCGAGCGGTAGCGCGCCGGCACGACGTCGAACAGCGTCGCGTGGGTGTTCACCTCGAAGAACCCGCGGCAGACGCCGTACGCCGCCGTCATCGCCACCATCGCTGCGGCCGACGGAATGAAGCCGATAGCAACGAGGCACGGCGCGCCGCAAAGCAATGCCGCGGCCTGGAAGCCCAGGCGGAAGCGCGGCATCCTGGCCACGAGGCGGTCCGTCAGCACGCCGCCGGCGAGAATCGCGGCGAACGCCAGGAGGTGGTGCCAGAACATCGTCTGCGTCGCGGCGGTCCCGACAGAGGTGCCGAACTTCATCGCCATGTACTTCGGGGCCCAGAAGAGGTAGGCGTTGTTGACGAATACGATCGCCACGAACCCGGCCATCGCGCAGATCGCGGTAGGCGTCCTGAAGAAGTACTTCATGCCGTCGAGGAAGCCCGTGCCGGCGTCCGCCGGGCCCGAGACGGCAGTCGGCGTGTCGCGGAGCGCGAAGACGAAGAACACGCCCAGCAGGAAGCCTGCGCCGCCGAACATCATGAAGACATGCCGCCACGAGCCGAGGAACCCAAGCGCCCACGCCGTGATCACGCCTGAGGTCATCAGACCGAAGTACAGGGCGCCCTGGTGGATGGAGAGCGCTATCGATCGCGTCTCCCTGTGGTATGCGGCGATGAGCGGCGGGTAGCACGGGCCGTAGAAGCTCTCACCGACTCCTGTCGCGATGGACCTGAAGAACATCACGACGAAGAACGCGGGGATTGCGACGCCGCATATCCGCCAGTCGCCCACGAAGCCCATCATGAACGTCATCAGCGACCACGCTATCAGCGAGCACGTGATGATCCACTTGCGCGAGAAGCGGTCGCCTATCGGACCGGCGACCAGCGCCATGCCGGCGAGCGTCCATGAGAGCACGGAGTTGATCCAGCCGATCTGGACGTCGCTAAGGCCCAGGTCGTTTTGGATCGGGATTGTCAAAAGCCCGAACAGCGCCCTGTCCGCCTGGTGGAAAAAGAAGGCACAGCTCAACAATGCGAGCATGAACCATTTGTATGAACCTCTATTCATGCGCGCGAGCCTTCAAGACGGCGAAGTTGAGTCAGTCCTTCTTGGCGGGAACCGGTGCCTGCTCGCTGGGGACGCGACGGCCGGGGCGCTGCCCGTTCCCAGCCGGGCGAGGAGGCCTCTGCGGCCTGGCGTAGAGCTTTTCGATTGCATCGGCGACTTCATTGGCCTTTGCCTCGTCCGCAATGCCGTTGGACTTCAATATTTCTACGACCTTGTTCCTCCGCTCGGCACGGCGCTTTTTCATGTACTCCTCGAACCTGGCTCGGTCAAATCCCTGACGCTGTGCACGGCCAGCGACGGCCTCTGCCGCCTTCTGTTCGTTTGAGGGCTTCGCCGCTTCTCCTTCCGCAAACGCGCCAAGCGCCAACGCAGACAACGACAGGGCGATAACCAATTTCTTCATGTCCATGGTTCCTTTCGGGCTTGCATTCGACGGCACCTTGCCGACGCGTGCGTATTATATCAAAAAACGTCCGTCTGCGAGTCAGCCTAGCGCGTTTTGGATGCGCACGATCCAGTTCCAGGGGAAAACGGAAAAGACGGCCTTCTTCAGCCACTCGACGACCTTCACGCCAGGCGGCGGAAGGGTGCGATGGGAACAACCGGTGTCTATTCCGTTCTCGCGGCAGAGCTCCAGCGCGGCGCGCTCCCAGTGCCCCTTGTGGACCGCGTCGACGAACGGAAACTCCCTTTCAAGCGTCACGAGAAGGGTCTTGTCAGATGTGACCGGGTCGAAGGAGCCGCGGCGCTCGAGCTCCCAGATTGTCGACTTGCCATCGGCAATCGCCCTCAGGAACCCGCAATCCCAGATGCCGGTTTGCGTAGCAATCGAATATGCAGAAAGCGGCTTGTACCTAGCAAGGCCGGGGGCGCCGGCGAACGGTACGGAGTTCGCCGCTGTCGGCATGGGGTTGGGGACAAGGCGGAGGTTGGCCGCGCCGAACGCGCGCATCTGCGACAGCCGCGAGAGGATGCGCCGCGTATCTACCTTGCCGGAGATGAAGTAGTCGTCGCATAGCATCAGCACGTATGGCGTCTCGATGCGGTCCAGGGCGAAGACCAGTCGCTGGCACCACGGCTTCCCGGCGCCTGCGGCGACAACGCGGTCGAAGCCCGGAACGCAGGGGTCCGTCTCTGTCGACAGCACCGTCTCGAACGGGCAATCAGGCCAGAACCTGCGCAGCAGCCCCGCGAACGGCGGCAGTATGTCGGCGTAGCAGTCGCACGAGCATACCAGGACTGTGCAGTCGGCGTTATTCATCGCGCGCACTTGGCGCGACCGAGGGCGAAGGCCCTGAGGTTAATGTCGAGCAGCTTGGCCTTGGGACCGGTCAGGAGCTGCGCAAGGGCATCGCGCCAGAGGCTCTCGTCGAACGGACAGAAGACGGACAGCGCACCGGCGATAACCATGTTCATCGTGCGGCTGTTGCCGACCTCTTCCTCGGCCACCTTCATCGCATCGACGAGGACAAGTTTGCGGAACGCCTTCTTCAGCTTGCCGTCAAGATCGTCGACGTCGGCCTGCTGGCCGGAAGACACCGTGACCGGCGTCAGGTAGGTGTCGTTTACGAACGCCGTGCCGCCGGGTGCGAGGATGCCCGAGTTGCGCAGGGCCTCGAGCTTGTCGAAGCTGACGAGCACGTCGGCCGTGCCCTCCTGTATTATCGGCGACGCGACGCTGGCCCCGAAACGCACCTGGCTTGTGACGCTACCGCCTCGCTGCGCCATGCCGTGTATCTCCGACTTCTTGACGTCGTAGCCTGCGATGGCCGCTGTTTTCGCGAGAAGGTCCGCAGTGAGGATGATGCCCTGGCCGCCGACGCCGACGAGCGAAACGTTGACCGTCTTCACTCCTCGACCCTCTCTACGGTGATTTCCGGGTCTATCTCCTGAAGCGCCGTCTCGATGCCCTGCTTCAGGGTCATCATGGCGAACGGACAGCTTCCGCAGTGGCCGACGAGCCTAAGGTACACGACCTTGCCGTCGATTCTCACGAGTTCCAAATCGCCTCCGTCGGCCTGAAGGCCGGCGCGGAGAGTTTCCAGCTTTTCCTTTATTTGCTCTTCCATAGCGGACGTATTATACCAAATTCACCGCCTCAGAGCGGCAGCGCGGGCGAGCTGGTCGGCTATCCAGTCGGCGTCGACCGTTTCCTCCGGGGACGGCGAAAGCCAGTCTTCGTAGTCATACTGCCATTCCTTCGAGGGCGATGGCGGCCAGAATATCCCGTGCTCGATGCCGTCGACAAGCTCGCGCACCTTCGCCTCGGCCTCCGGAACGTAGCTCCACCCGAGCGGGTCGGAGAACGTCACATCGTCAGCGGTCTTCCCCAGCACGCAGTAGCAGGCGGAGATCGAGTCTTGCCTCGCGGCGGCGAAATCCCCGCCTGCCGCGTCGAGCATCGCGCAGTACAGCGGCAGCTGCAGGCTGTTCCAGACGCGGCGCCCGCTGCGGTCGGTCTTGAAGCACGACGCCTTCGCCGCCGAATCCCAGGTCTTGTAGTCTATGACGCGCCACGCGCCGGACGCCTCGTTGAAGTCGATGCGGTCGCACTTGCCGTAGAGCCTGGTGCCGCCGTACTGCACTTCGAACTTGTGCTCCACGGCCGTTATGCGCCATCCCTCCGCGCTGTGCGCCGCCTGTATCTCGGCGAAGTTCGCAAGTCGCCTTTTCACCGATTCGCCCTGCATCGCGACGATGGCCGGGATCTCGGCCCCGAAGCGTTCTGTCAGCTGCGCGTCGACCCTTTCGAGCAGGAAGTCGCGGATGGCGTCTGCGTCGGTGGACGCCGACAGCGGCGAGAGCCCAAACGCCTCAAGCGCCTCGTGCGCAAGGTTGCCGTACTCCCACGCCGCAAGCTCCTCCGCGCGGTCGTCCATGCGCTTGTCGCCGAGGATGCTCTTGTCGCGCAGGTAGAAAGTGAACGGGCACGCCAGGTACGAGTCGAGGCGCGTCGGCGATATCCTCTCGAGGGGCTTGTGCGCCGGCGGCTTCGGCAGATGCAGCCTCCACGCCGCAGGCAAGTCGGGGGCCGATCCGTCCGCAGTCCCCGCGCGAACCCCGTAGAGCGCCTTGGCGCGCGCGACGAGGTCCTTGTCGTCGTCCGTCTCGAACAGCAGGCGCGACGGCTTCAGCGCGTCGCCGGCGCTGTCGATGGAGTGGAAGAATATCCGCACCGCGCCTGGCGCCCGCGACGAGACCGCGAGCTTGAGTATGGCGCGGTCGCGCGCCTCCTTTGCCGCGTTGTCCGGCAAGCCCAGGCGCCGCCGGAGGGAGTCCGGCAGGAACGGGTGCCCGACGGTAGACTCCGGCACGCATCCCTCCCTGAACCCGGCAATCAGCAATTCGTCCGCATCCAGGAACGGGAGCTCCATCCATCCGTCCGAGACGACGTCCGACCCTTCGTCCGGTTCGAGCGAGTACGCCGACTCGTCGAGGCGCATCTCGAACAGCTCCGCGTCTCCGCCGCATTCGTCGATCAGCCTGCCGACGACTTCTGCCGCGGCCGCGAATTCCCGCGACGCCGGGTCACGCTCGTCCAGGGCCCTGTCGCGGAATATCGCCGCGAGCATGTCGCGCAGGCCCTTCTTGCGGAGCTGCACCTTCACGAACTCGAAGATCGCCCGCAGCGTCCCCTGCGTCTTCGGCGCGATGTCGTCGATCTTATCCGGCAGGAACTCCGCCTGGCGGTTGTCGAGGTCGACAAGGGCCGCGGTCATGTCGTCCTCAGAAAGCTTCAGCTCCGTGCATATCCAGCGGCGCACGTCTCCGCCGCGGACGAAGGCCGAGAAGACGGAATACGATGACGTCCTGAGCAGCGCGGCGATCTGCGCCACGAGATGCCCGAGGGACGAGGTCGAGAGCCTGGTCTCGGACGGGTTGTGCACGTCGAGTCCCTTTGCGCGGAACGCGGACACCAGCTCGGGGAACATCTCCGGGTCGGCCACGCAAAGCGCGGGCAGGGCCTCGTCCGGCCCGACGCCGGCGAACGCCTTTGCGATCCGCTCTGCTTCGTCTGCCGCAGTGGCGCACGGGCGGATCTGCTCCAGCGCCACGCCTCTTATGTCGTCGCCTTCGGCATAGTCGAGAAAAACCGCCGGGTCGTCGAAGCGCACGACTTCCTCTATGCCCGGCCACTTCGGCGAAAACGCCTTCATCGCCTCTATGCGGTCCGTCTTGCCGCGCCTCTTCAGCGCTTCGAGATATCGGACTTCGGTTTTCGCGAGGTCGCGCCATCGCTCCGCTTCGTCAGGCATGTCGGAGGCGATGGACTCGGCGACGTCGGCGAACGAAAGCGCCTTTGCGGAAAGTATCGCGCGGATGTCGGAGAGCTGGCGTGCGAGCTTCAGGCGGTCCTCGCCCTGAAGCGCCTCGGCGAATGCGGCGAGTTCGTCCGTCCGCCCCGCAAGCGTCGGGTCGTCTTCGTCGAGCGCCATTCCGCGAGGCGTCTTCACGAGCGGCGGCACGAGCGCGCCGAGGCGTTCCGCGAGTTTCTGCCGCAGGCGTCGGCCGGACTGCGCCGTCGGCACGACCGCCAGCACGTGCGCGAGCGACTTTGCGCCGGACGGGTCCGTCCGGACCTTGCGCTCCAGCATGTCGGCGGCAATGTCAACGGGCTTGCGCATCATTGGAAGCGGCCTGTTCGAAAATGACGAATGCCGGCAGCCCAGTGACCTTGCCGAAGCCCGGCAGGCGGCGAAGCTCCTCAATGTCCTCGGACCTCAGCCGTATGACGGTGTATGGCTCCAGCGCCTCGCGGACCTTCGGGTCCGCAAGCGTCCCTTTCTCCATTGCCGCGCAGTTCTTGCACCAGCTTGCCCAGCAGTCCACGAGGACAGGGCGGCGCGCGGCGGCGAGGCGAGCTTCGAACGTGGCAGGCGTGGCGTCTTCTTCGCCGCCGCCTTCTCCCGCGCCGGAGAAGCCCTGGACGGCGAGGAAGCCGTACCATGCGGCGAACAGGAGGACTATCACGCCGAATACGCGGTTGACCTGCTTCATCCACGCGCCTGGCCGCGGTAGGACCCTGAGCCCGGCGCCGAGGAGGGGCCAGGGCAGGGCCATTCCCGCGCCGATCAGGAACGGCATTGCAATTGCCATGGTATGTCCCTTGGCGTAGAGGTCTGCCGTCAGGAGAAGCGTCGAGACCAGAATCGGCGCGACGCATGCCCCGGCAAGAAGTGCAGACAGCGCCCCCATGACGACGGGGAATAGCGGAGAGGACCGCCTCTCTGGCTGTCCTCCCGCCCCTACTGCTGTGCGGTAGCGGGAGAAGTCAAGGCTGAAGAATCCGAAAAGCGAGAGCGACAGCGCCGCGAAGACCGCGGCAATGGCAGCGTTGAACCATGGGCTGCCCTGGATGGCGCCGAAGGCGAGAGAGCCTAGCGCGGCAGCGACGCCGAGCGCGCCGTACGTGATCGCCATGCCCAGGCCGTAGAGAAGGCCGCGTCGCCACGACTTGCCGATCACTATCAGGTTGACGGGTATCATTGGCAGGACGCACGGCGTAAGGTTCATCGCCAGCCCGGCGAGCAGCAGGAAGAACGGCAGCGCGGCCATTGACGCAGGTAGCGCGGCTTGCGCCTCCCCGCCGCCGAGAAACGAGATGAACGCGTCCGGGGCCATGTAGCCCTGTGCAATCCGCGTCGCCGCCTCCGCAACGGCGTTCGTTGCGGACGCGATGGCCGACGGGGCGTCGACCAGGCGGCAGACGCCGTCTTCGCATATCACATTAGGCATGTGGCGATTGCAGTTGCCAGAAGCCAGTTTACGGCCAGTGAGTAGAGATTGGCGAAGAAGTCGTCGGCCACTATGCCGAGGCCGCCGTGCAGGCTCTGGAGTCCGCGCGCAGGCCAGGGCTTCAGGATGTCGATTGCCCGCACGACACAGAAGAACGCGACCATAGACCACCACGGCAGGTCGTAGAGCGGTATGCCGATCAGGGCAATCGGGTAGAGCATCCACTCGTCGGCGGTGATGCGCCCGTCGTCCTTTATGCCTAGCGCCTTCTCCGCGACGTCGCAGAATGGAATCGCAAGCAGCGTAAAGCCGATGCAGGCGACGATCTGCAGCCAGACCGGAAGCGCACACATCGCGTACGCGAGGGCGACCCCCGGGAGCGACCCGAACGTGCCGGGCGCGAAAGGCGCGACCAGGCCGAGCCCGAAGCCGCTCGCCACGAAGACGCAGAAGCGCTTCACGTCGCCTGCCGCTCCGATGGAAGAAGCCCTAGGCCTGCGAGAGTGCCGCGCATCCGGTCGCGCTTCGCTTCGTCGGTTTCGCACAGAGGCAGCCGCCAGACCCGCTCGCACCTGCCAAGGAGGGCAAGCGCCTCCTTGACCATCACCGGGTTTACGTCGATGAACAGGTCGCGGAAGAGCCCATACAGCCTTTCGTGGATCGCGCGCGCCTCGGCGAAGCGCCCCGCGAGCGCCAGCCGCACCATGTCGCCCATCTCCTTCGGGACGACGTTGGACGCGACGGACACCACGCCCTCCGCGCCGACCGAGATCATCGGCAGGGCCAGCGAGTCGTCGCCGGAGAGGACGGTGAAGCCGGGCGCCGCGGCCCTGACGGCGCTCACGCGGTCCACCGAGCCGGCGGCCTCCTTGATCGCCACGATGTTCGGGTGCTTCGCGAGCCTTGCGACGACGTCGATCGGAATCTCGCGACCCGACCGGCCGGGGACGTTGTACAGCACGACCGGCAGGCCGAGGTCTGCGATGGTCGAGAAATGACGGTAAAGCCCCTCGGCGTTTGGCTTGTTGTAGTATGGCGTGACCTGCAGCGTGGCGTCCGCACCGCCCATCGCCATCACCGCCTTGGTGAGCGAGACGGCCTCGGACGTGGAGTTGGCGCCGGTTCCGGCGACTATCGCGCATTTTCCGCAGGCGTACTCGATCGTCTTCTCTATGACCTTGTGGTGCTCTTCGTTGGAGAGCGTGGGCGACTCCCCGCTGGTGCCGACGGAGCAGATGCCCTCCACCCCTGCGGCCGTCTGACTCTCGACAAGCGCCTTCAGCCGGCCGTAGTCGACAGAGCCGTCCGTCGCGAACGGCGTCACGAGCGCGGTGATTGTTCCTTTAAGATTCATGGCTGTTTCCTCGGTAAGAGACGGCCTACAGGACGCGCAGCCTGATGGGGTCTTCGTCCGTCACGCCGCTTTTCCGGATTTCCTCGAGCGCCGCCGAGATGTCGGAGGCCTTCGCCCGGTGCGTCAGCGCGACGACGGGAACCGGGCCGTTGCCGGAGTTGTCCTTCTGCGTCAGGGCCAGGATGGAGACGCCGTGCCGCCCTAGGGCGGAGGCCACGACGCCCATCGCGCCAGGGCGGTCCGCCAGCATGAAGCGCAGGTAGTGCTTGGACGAGATTTCCGCCGCGGGGCGCAGCTTCACCTGGCCCTCGGCGTAGTTCGGCGCGGCGCGGCCCCAGCGCGTCTCGCCGTGGGCGATGTTGCGCGCGATGTCGCCGATGTCGCCGATGACGGTGGACGCCGTCGGCGCGCGGCCGGCGCCGCGGCCGTAGTACATCGTGCGGTCGGAGAGGTCGCCCTTGACCATTACGGCGTTGAACGCGTCGTTCACTCCGGCGAGCATATGGCTTGTCGGCACGAGCGTGGGATGCACGCCGACCTCGACCTCGCCGCCGTCCTTCGCGACGACCGCGAGCAGCTTGATGCGGTAGCCGATGTCCGCCGCGTAGCGCACGTCGGTGCCGGACAGGTGGCGTATGCCCTCGACCTGCACTTCCGACAGCGCCGGCTGGAATCCATACGCCAGTGCCGCAAGTATGCACGCCTTGTGCGCGGTGTCGAAGCCGTCGATGTCCAGGGACGGGTCGGCCTCGGCGTAGCCAAGGCGCTGGGCGTCCTTCAGGACTTCGTCGAACGCGAGCCCTTCGCGCTCCATGCGCGTGAGGATGTAGTTGCAGGTGCCGTTCAGTATGCCGTGGATAGACTCGATGTCGTTGCCGGCGAGCCCTTCGCGCAAGACGCGTATGATCGGTATGCCGCCGCCGACCGCCGCGCCGAAGTAGATGTCGACGCCGTTCGCGGCGGCGGAGTCGAAGATCTCGCGCCCGTACTCCGCGAGCAGCTTCTTGTTCGCCGTCACGACGCGCTTTTTCGCGGCCAGGGCGTCCATGACGAACTTCTTCGCCACGCCCGTGCCGCCGATGGTCTCGACGACGATGTCGATTTCTGGGTCGGCGACAACGGCCGCGGCATCAGGCGTTAGGACGCCGTCAGGGAGCGCGACGCCGCGGTCGGTCGTGACGTCCAGGTCCGCCACCGACTTGAGGAGAATGTCGACGCCGAGGCGCTTGGCCATCGCGTCGCGGTGCTTCAGCAGCCCGTCGGCGACTCCCGCGCCGACAGTCCCGAAGCCGAGAATGCCAACTTTTATCTGTTTCATGGCTCGCGTATTATACCAAAAAAAGGCCGCGTCAACGGGCGCGGAGCAGGAGCACGCAGCCGACGAACGCGCAGAACGACGTGGACGCCGCGAGGCCGACGTGCCGCCATTCCACCGGCAGGAACGCGACGGCCGCGACGTTGAGCACCGCGTTGAGGCAGACGGTCTTCAGGGTCGTGCGCAGCGGCGTCTTCATGTCGTTCTGGGCCTGGAACCACGGCACAAGGCACTTCTGCGCCGCGAAGAAGCACAGCCCCAGTCCGTAGATCGAAAGCGCCCGCGCGACGCGGACCGTAGCCACCGCGTCGAACGCCTTGCCCTCGTAGACGAGCCAGACGATCCACGGCGCGCAGAAGAAGGTGACGATCGCCGCAGGAACGGTCAGCGCGAGCATCTGTATCATCGACGTCCTCAGCGCCTTGCGCGCGCCGGCTTCGTCGCCCTTCGCGAAGTGCCCGGCGAAAGTCGGCAGCAGCACCGTGCCGAACGCCACGCCGACCACCCCGAGCGGAAGGTCGATGAGCCGCTCCGCGTAGCCGACGACGCCCGCCGCCCACGGGGAGGCCAGCTGGGCCAGCACCTGGTCTAGCATGTAGTTGACCTGCACCGCGCCTCCGCCCAGCGCGGCGACGGCAGTGTTCCGCAGGACGAGGCGGAGCTTTCCGTCGGAGAAGTCCGGCATCGCGAACCGCCAGCCGTACCCCCGCTTCGCCATGCAGCGGAAGAGGAAGAGCATCTGCAGCAGGCCGCCCGCCAGGATCGCCCAGCAGACCGCCGTCACGCGCGACGCGACGGACAGCCCGGGGAAGAAGCAGAGCGTCCCGAGCGCGGCGATCCACACGACGTTCAGGAACGCGGGCATGAACGCGCCCTCGACAAAGCGCCCCAGCGCGTTGAGCACGCCCATCCCGAACGCGGCCCCGCAGATGAAGACCATGTACGGGAACAGGATCGCCACGAGTCGCACGGTGAGGATTGCGCGCGGCGAAAGGCTCGCCCCGAGGCTCGGGGCCAGCCCCAGGAACGCGACTAGGCCGGCGACGCCGAGGACGGCGGCCGAGGCCAGCGTCGCGAGGGACAGCGTGAGGACGGCCCTGGCGAGGCGACGCGCGGACTCGGCATCTCCGCTCTCGACCTCTCGCTTGAACACAGGCACGAACGCCGCGGTGAGCGCGCCCTCGCCGAACAGCTTCCGCGCCATGTTCGGGATGGCGAACGCGAGCGTAAACGCCGACTGCTCCACCCCCGCGCCGATCAGGCGCGACTGGAGCATCTCGCGCACGAAGCCGAGGACGCGCGAGAAGGCCGTGAGCCCGCCCACGGTCAGGACGTGCCCCAGCACACCGCCCTTCCTGCCGCCCATCTTAAGCCGTCAGAACCTGAAGCTCTCGAGGCGCGAAATCGCCTCGACGACGTTTTCCCTGGAGTTGAAGGCCGAGATGCGGATGTATCCCTCGCCGGCCTTGCCGAAGCCCGCGCCGGGCGTCGTCACGACGTTAGCCTCCGCCAGGAGCCTGTCGAACACCTCCCAGCTGTCGCCCTTGACGTCCACCCACACGTATGGCGAGTCGACGCCGCCGGCAACGGGGCAGCCGTGCGCAGCGAGCGCCTCGCGCAGGAGCCTGGCGTTCTCGAGGTAGAAGTCGACCGTAGCCTTCGTCTGCACCTGGCCATCGGGCGAGTACACGGCCTCGGCGCCGCGCTGCGCGATGTAGCTCGCGCCGTTGAACTTCGTCGTCTGCCGGCGCATCCACATCGGGCGGAGCGGGACGCGCGATCCGTCGGCCGCGTACGCCGCGACGTCCTCCGGTACGACGGTGTAGCCGCACCTGACGCCGGTGAAGCCCGCGGTCTTGGAGAAGCTGCGGAACTCCACGGCGCAAGTCCTCGCGCCGTCGCACTCGAAAATAGAGTGCGGGATGCCGGGCGTGCGTATGAACGCCTCGTACGCCGCGTCGAAGAGGATGAGCGCCTTGCGGTCGTTGGCCCAGTCGACCCACGCCTGGAGCTGCGCCTTGGTCGCGACGGCCCCCGTCGGGTTGTTGGGATAGCAGAGGTACACGACGTCGGCCGAGCACCCGTCCGGGCCAGGCACGAAGCCGTTGCCCGCCGTGCAGGGCAGCAGCTGGATGTCGCCGCGGCCTGCCATCACGTTCGTGTCGACGTAGACCGGGTAGACCGGGTCGCCGACGGCGATCTTCACGTCGGCCCCGAACAGCTCCTGTATGTTGCCGCAGTCGCACTTCGCGCCGTCGGAGACGAATATCTCGTCCGCCCGGACGTCGATCCCGCGGGCGGCGAAGTCGGTCGCCGCGATCTTGTCGCGCAGGAAGGCGTGGCCCTGCTCCGGCCCGTAGCCGCGGAAGGTCTCCCTTGCGGACTCGTCGTCCACGGCGGCGCGCATCGCCGCCACCACCGCGGGGGCGAGGGGCTCCGTGACGTCGCCTATGCCGAGGCGGATGACCCGCGCCTCGGGATGCGCCTTCTGGTGCGCGGCGACCCTGTGCGCGATCTCGGCGAAGAGGTACGTCGGCT
>Ga0310690_10009645_pt1 | contig 12090 bp, 12 predicted proteins | sample AusTroGonzalo_MG_2_FD_207661 | JGI IMG/M metagenome (GOLD analysis project Ga0310690, IMG submission 207661) | Bovine rumen microbial communities from tropical cattle in Woodstock, Queensland, Australia - Gonzalo_04 (v2) (version 2) | ecosystem: Host-associated > Mammals > Digestive system >...
ATGTCGAAGGGGATTATTTTTACATTGACGTTCATGGTGTTCCGAAAGGCGTGTGTAAAGAGGTTTTAAATAAAAAATCAAATGATTTTGAAATCTATGCCGGAACGCAAGGCAATTACCTTTATCAGGGGGATGACAGCATTTGTGACGGAACAAATCTTGTGACCTTTTACTTTGGTGACACGGACGGATTGTGTTCACACACCCCCGGCGAAAATGAAGAAGCGTGTGTTCATGGTTGTGTCTGTGACGGGGCTTGTCTGAATGATGTAAAAACGGGCGAAAAAGTATGTTGTGAAAGCGGTACGCAAGAAGCTTGTGGCGGTAATTGTTTGGATTTTGCCTGCATGGGTGCCGATATGCGTTTTGATACGACGACCTGTCAATGCATCTGCGACGACCCGATGAAGACCTATGATGCCGCGCACGACAAATGCGTGTGCAAGACCAGCAGCAGTAATGTGGCTTTGGTGGAAGATTCAAACGGCAATTGCGGCTGTGCGGATAATACTTACACCTGGGTGGAAAGTTTGGGTAAATGCTCAAAACTTTCCTGTCCTAATGGTGACGGGGGAAATTGTAATTTGGATGGTGTCTATTGCGGGTATAGGTGTACGAATACAAGCAATTCCAAAACAATTTCGTGTGTGTTAGGCTATTGTCGACCGGACCTATGTAGCAATAACGGTCGAACATTGGAACGGTCACAGGGAAGCATGCCCGGCGGGTATCAATGGGGATGCCATATTCCAAATACAACGTGTTGGCAGAGAGCCGCATCGGAATTTTTCTGTTTTAATGGAGAAGCTGTCTGCTGCTGGTCCGATGCCCAAGGTGTTTGCACGACCGGTCTGTGTGATACAACATATTGCAGTCAATTAAAAGACGGAGATAATGTTTCTGCGACATTCGTATATTACTTTGACAGTTGGAATAAGGGAGCTTGTAAATTTGCCAAGGAGAATGTGACGTGTTTTCCGACCGACTCTTCCAAAAGTACATGGACATGTGTCACGGCATCAGGGGTCGTTTGCGCCACGGGTTGTACCACCCCACCTAATTGCGGGACATGTAACGATCCATGCGGTGGACAAGGAACAGCCGATGGTGATTATTGTTGTGTCACGCATGGAACAGACACAATTTGTAAAAATGATAATTATTTCTATTTTAAAAACGGGGATACTTACGACCGATGCGGCTTTAGATGTGACTATTCAGGGCTGACAGAAACATATACAATTACATCTGTTTCCTGTCATAGCGGTGCGTGCCAGTCCCCATGTTCATCCGGCTGGACGTATGGAGAAATCGACAAAATAGGAACCCTATGGTATTTGCCGGCTTGGGGATGTATTAAAGGTGATTTAAAGTGCGTAAAAACAGAAGGAGAGTATACCTGTTTTTCGGGTAATGAAGTATGTGGAAAGTGCACGGGTTCTAATGCAACAAATTGTACAGAATGGTCCATGAAGCAATGTGCACCGTCTGTGACGAAAAATGGTGTCACCAAACCGGCGTGTATTTATGGACGGGTGCAGGGGACAACGGATGTCGATAATTATGATTACGACTGTTGGTGTCAGGGGGATGTGGATGAAGCGACGAACATCTGCTGTTCACCTGGTCAATTTGTTCGTGGTGGTGAGTGTGTAAGTCAATAGTACAAAAAAGCCCCCGAAAACGGGGGCTGAAAATATCAAAAAACCAAGCTTAACGTTTGCTGAACTGATAAGAACGTCTGGCTTTGGCTTTACCGTATTTCTTACGTTCAACCGCACGGCTGTCACGTGTCAAGAACCCGCCGCGACGCAAAGTCGTGTGCAATTCCGGTTCAAACAAGTCCAAACAACGGCTGATACCATGGCGCAAAGCACCGGCTTGACCGGAAAGGCCACCGCCAACAATGGTACAAACAACGTCGTATTGTCCTTCACGCGCTGTCGCCGCAAACGGCTGGTTAATAATCATCTGTAAAACCGGACGGGAGAAGTAATCTTTCACATCTTTACCGTTCACCGTGATTTTACCTTTACCCAATTTCAACCAAACACGCGCAACGGCATCTTTACGCTTACCCGTCGCATAGGAACGACCAAATTTATCTTTCTTGGGTTCGCGCTTGACCGCCTCGGCCTGCACAGGAGCTTCCTTCATTTCGGCTTTTAAATCTTTTAATTCAGTCATTATACACTCCTTTTATTCTTCGGGTTTTTGGCCGCAATATCCAAAACAACCGGATTTTGAGCCGCATGAGGATGTTCAGCACCGGCATAAATCCGCAATTTTGTCATTTGTTGACGTCCCAACGGATTGCGGGAAATCATACGTTCCACAGCCTTCATCAAAATGCGTTCCGGATGTTTTTCCAAAACTTTATCGGCTGTCACCGTCTTAATACCGCCGATGTAGCCCGTGTGATGATGATACTTTTTATTCGTTAATTTTTTACCCGTCAAAGCCACCTTTTCCGCGTTAATCACAACGACATAGTCACCACAATCCATGTGCGGTGTATAAGTCGGTTTGTGCTTTCCGCGCAAAATCAAAGCCAACTGACTGGCCAAACGACCGACAACAAGGTCCGTCGCATCGACCAAATACCAAGTTCTTTTGATATCGGCCGGTTTTGCACTTTTTGTTGTTTTCATGTTTATTTCCTTTTTCTAAAATTCAAATAACGAACGGATTATATCATATTTATTTCCTTTGTCAAGCACTTTTTAAAGCTTTTTTGATAAGGTAAAATAATACCGCTCGCAAAACGCACAGATTTCCGCATTTATTTTGGATATTGATTTTTCTATCGTTTGGGATTATACTGTTCTTGTCTGGCGACAGACTATGATACTAAACGGCAAATGGAATAAGCGATGTGGACTCGGGGGCAGTACCCGACACCTCCACCATTTCACGGGGGTGACACAGATTCGACACACGTGGTAAAGGTTTGTTCTTGTATCCGGCATTGTACCGCCGTTATCGGGCTAAATTTTAAATGCGAATGATAATTTCGCTCCTGTTGCCGTCGCTGCGTAAGTAGCCGGGCAACAACCTAAATTCCTTTTGTGATGAGAACAGAAGGTGGGGTTGGCGTTTTCCTAGCAACAGAAAAACGCTTTTTAAAAAGGAGTCAAAATGGTACGCTATCAAAAATACATTCAAAAAGCCCTGCTTTGCGTCGTGGCTGACATTTTAAAAGAAGTCGCGACAAACGGCCTTTTCGGCGCACAACATTTTTATATTTCGTTTAAAACGAATTTTGCGGGCGTGCAAATACCTTCCTTTTTAAAGCAAACTTACCCCGATGAAATGACCATCGTCTTGCAACATCAGTTCAAAAATCTGGAAGTCTTTGACGATTCGTTCCAAGTTGATTTATCCTTTAAGGGACATTTCCAGACGTTAAAAATCCCCTTCAACAGCTTGATTTCCTTCGCGGATCCGTCCGAACAGTTTATGCTTTCATTTGTACCGGAAGAGAATACACCCAAGAAAGAAAAACCCACCGCGCCGAAAGAGGCCGAAGTTATCTGCCTGGATGCTTTAAGAGGCAAAAAATGAAAAAACATTCCGTTATGATTTTCGGACACGCCACCAGCTTTTCTTTGGAAGATGAGTTTTGGGAAGAGTTGCAAAGAATCGTGCAAAAGGAAAAATGCCCCCTTTGCACACTGATTGCCGAAGTTGATAAGAATCGGACAACAAATTTATCCAGCGCGTTGCGTGTCTTTATCTTAAAAAAACTAAAATCCGAATAATGCCCGACAAGTCTTTGGCTTGTCCGCAGAAAGAAAAACCCTCTTCTTTCATAATCGCCCAAACATCATCTCTTTGGCCTTGCCCGATTTCAAAGAAAATCCGCCCCCCTTTTTTCAAGCACACAGACAGGTTTTTGGCCAAGACTCGATAGGCGTCCAGACCGTCTTTGCCACCGTCCAACGCAAGAAGCGGATCATAGTTTCTAACATCCGCATCCAACCGCGCGATTTCGTCCGTCGGAATATAAGGTGGGTTCGATAAAATAACATCAAATTGTCCCAAATCTTTAAAAGCGTCCGGACACGAAAAGTCACCTTTGACGAAACGAACTCTTTTACAACCGGCGGCATTTTTTCGGGCAATTTTCAGGGCTTTTTCGGAAATATCCATCCCGACCCCTTCGGCCAAAGGATATTCGTCCAACAAAGATAAAAGCAAGCACCCCGTTCCGGTTCCCAAATCCAAAAAGCGCAAGGGCCGTTGTTCGTCCGGATAGTTTGTTAAGATAAAATCTATCATCGTTTCGCTGTCCGGACGAGGATCCAACGTATCACCGGACACGAAAAATTCGCGCTTCCAAAAACCTTTATGCCCGATAATTTTGGCCACCGGCTCGCCTTTTTTACGCCGTTCAATCCAAGATTGAAGCTGTATATCGGAAGGATTTTCTTCCAAAAAATAACGGATGTCCAATTCGGGCGTGTCGGAAAAACCTTTTAATTGTCGAACAAGGTTATCCATTCTCAAAAGCCGCCAACTTGGCCAATTGATCGTCTTCAATCAAGGCCTTGATAAATTCGTCCAACCCTTCACCATTCATGACCAAGTCCAGCTGATAAACCGTCTTATTGATACGGTGATCCGTCACACGTCCTTGCGGATAGTTGTACGTCCGAATGCGTTCCGAACGGTCACCCGAACCGACTTGATCACGCCGGCTGGCATCTTGTTCGTTGACAATGGCCGAACGTTGCATCTCATAAAGCTTGGCCCGTAAGCGCGCCATGGCCTTGTCCCTGTTTTTAAATTGAGAACGTTCTTCCTGACATTCCACCACAATCCCCGTCGGGATATGTATCAACCGAACCGCGGAAGAAGTCTTGTTCACGTGCTGACCACCGGCACCAGACGAACGGAAAGCCTCCATCTTAATGTCTTTTTCTTCGTCAATGTGAACATCCACTTCATCGGCCTCAGGCAAAACAGCCACCGTCGCCGCCGAAGTATGAACACGACCAGAGCTTTCGGTTTCCGGCACTCTTTGCACACGATGGGCGCCCGATTCGTATTTCAAGCTGGCATACACGGCGTTTCCGGAAATACGCGCAATCGCTTCTTTGTATCCGCCCAAACCCGTTTCGTTTTTTTCCATCACCTCAAAACGCCACCCGCGGAACGAAGCGTAGCGTTCATACATACGGAACAAGTCCGCCGCAAATAAAGCCGCTTCTTCGCCCCCCGTACCGGCGCGCACTTCCAAAATGACGTTCTTGGCATCTGCCTCGTCTTTGGGAAGAAGTAAGACCTTTATCTGCTGTTCCAAAGCCGGCATTTTTTCCTTTAAAGCATAGTATTCATCGGACGCCAACGCTTTCATTTCCGCATCCAAAGACGAATCGTTCATCAGCTCTTCACTTTCTTTCATATTTTGAAGGGCCTTTTTCCATTCACGTCCGGCCGCGACAATTTCTTCCAAAGCCCCCTGCTCTTTTGAAAGTTTCACAATCGTTGCACCGTCATTTTCTTGCGACAAAAGCGCGGTCAGTTCATCGTACCGCTGCAAGATTGTTTCCAATTTCATTTCAAAACTCATTTTTTCACCTTTTAAAAGAATAGACTATACCACCACGTCCCTTTTTCAGGGTCGATAAAGTTCGGATAAAGTCGCTACCGTTTTTTTAACTTTTCGGGATCCAATGAAATATCGGAACGAATCGAACCGACAGGTCCCAAAGGCTTCAACACCTGACCGTCAACAATAACTTCCATCCCGCCGGCATTACCGGTTTTCAAGGTCATATCCGCACTGCCCGCTGGAACGTCATAGGTTTCACCTTTTTTCAAAACCTTGCTGACAACCAAAGTATCATCATTCAAGATTTCAAACCAAAGTTCCTCTTTGGCCCGAATCTGAACACGATTCTTTTTGGCCGCCGCCGCTTTCTTTTCGGTCGATTTAGCCTCATCTTTTTTCTTCTCGGACGCAGAAGCTTCCGGCTTTGCCTCTGGTACGGCTTCGGCAATTTGCGCCTCAACCAAGGGGTTTTCCTGCGTTACAATCGGCGGAATAGCCGGTTCTTTTTCTTCGCTGAACGAAAGGAAATACCACGCCATCCAAACCACCGCACACACCCCCAAGGTCCAAAGCAAAATCTTCGGACTAGGCAAAATAATTTGATGTTCGGGCATTGGCATAACCATCGGTTTGGCAGACAAGCCTTTTATTTCCTCTTTGTATCGGGCCAACAGGTCTTCCGCATCCAACCCCAAAAATTCGGCATAACTTTTTAAAAATCCCAAAGCATAAATCCGGCCGGGGAAAATATCGTATTCGGAATTTTCCAAAGCCGTCAGATACTGCGGGCGAATACGCAATTTTTCGGCGATTTTTTCAATATCTTTTTTCTTTTTGTTTCGAGCCGAAGACAAAATTTCACCCACGCGGACGTTTGTATCCAAACTTTTCTCGTCGGTCTGAGATTCATCCATAAACATTTTTTGTCGCATTTTTAACTCCTTTTGAAGCTATCTTAATTTCTTTTTATTTGCTTTTCAACTTCTTTTATTTAAAGGTTATCCAGTTTGCGGCCTGACAGAACAACACCACAACCGCCGCCAAGGCCAAATGCGGACCATACGCGTTGCTTTTTTGGCGCGTGTACAAAGCCCACAGACCGAATGAAATCACCGAAATAAAAATCAAAATCACCAAGGGGAAAAGTCCGACCCACGCCCCTAATGCCGCCAACATTTTAACATCACCGCCACCAAAGGCGTTTCGACGGAAAGGCGCCATGGCTAAAACACTCAATGCCGGTACAAGATATCCGTAGACAGCACCGACCAAACTTTCCGCCGGCGTTAAGGATGTCTTTCCCCAAACAGCAAAGCAAAAACCCAAAATCAACAACGGCACCGTCAACACGTCCGGCAACAAAAAACATTTGTCATCCACGACCGTTAGCAACGCCAAAAAGAACAAAAAGATTTTTACAAATATCGCAGCCGACGGCGCAAAAACAAAATCCGTCGCGGCAAAGCCCACCGCCAAGACAATTCCCCAAAAAAGGGAAAACAACCACAATTTATGCCACTTTTTCCTCAACAATCCCGCCTTTTTTTTCGAAGTGGTCTTCGGGAAACGGGGCCTGTGAAACATATACAACAACGCCTCGCCCCAATCGGCGGGCAAGACTTTTCCCAGACGATCCGCGATAAACGGCGTCAACAATCCCAAAAAGAATCCCAACACAACACTCATTTTTTATCCTTTCTTCGTTTTAATCTATCTGAGCGCTTGAAAAAAGGCAAGAAATATCCTTTCTTTTTTTTGTTTTTTTCGTTATAGTGTAAAAAAAGAAAAGAAAGGAATAAAAAATGAACGAAATAGCAAAGAAACCCGTTGTTTTATGTGTTTTAGACGGTTGGGGATACCGCCCGACAAAAGAAAATAACGCCATCGAAATGGCCTTATCGCCAACTTGGCATCGTTGGATAAAAGAATACCCGACCACAATGGTTCAAACATCCGGATTGGACGTCGGATTGCCGGACGGACAAATGGGCAATTCAGAGGTCGGTCACACCAACCTTGGCGCCGGCCGTGTTGTCATGCAGGACCTGCCCCGTATTGATTTGGCCATCAAAGACGGCTCGCTCGAAAAAAATCCCGTTTTATTGGATTTGATTGACAAGCTAAAAAAGACAAAAGGCACCTGTCATATGATGGGATTGATGTCCCCCGGCGGCGTTCATTCGCATATGAATCATTTCGTGGCCTTGTGCCAAATTTTAAATGATGCCGGTATTCCCGTTTGCGTGGATGCTTATTTGGACGGACGTGATACGCCCCCCGATTCGGCCCAACGTTTTGTGGCTGATTTTGAACGGCAAACAGCATCAATGCCCTTGGTTAAAATCGCCATGATTTGCGGTCGTTATTACGCCATGGATCGTGACAACCGCTGGGAACGCGTAACGTTGGCCTATGATGCTTTGGTGTCGGCCGATGCACCCCGTTTTGCGACAGCCGACGAAGCCATCGCGGCATCCTACAAAAACGGCAAATACGATGAGTTTGTCCTGCCCGCTGTTGTCGGTGATTACAAAGGAATGAAGGACGGCGATGCGGTTTTAATGATTAATTATCGTTCCGACAGAGCTCGAGAAATTTTGGAAATGTTATTAAATCCGGACTTCGAAAAGGCCCAGCGCTCGAAAGTTATTCACTTCTGTGACGCCGTCGGCATGGCGGAGTATTCGGCCGAACACAAAAAGTGGTTGAAAACCCTTTTCCCGCCGGAGGAATTAACGCACATTTTCGGCGAAGTGTTGGAGCAAAACGGCAAAACCCAGCTTCGAATCGCCGAAACGGAAAAATACGCCCACGTCACTTTCTTTTTCAATGGCGGCGAAGAAAAAATGTTCAAAGGCGAGGAACGCATTCTAATCCCCAGCCCGAAAGTCGCTACTTATGACTTAAAGCCGGAAATGTCGGCCTTTGAAGTAACAGACAAATTGGTCGAGGCCATAAAGTCAAAACGTTTCGATGCCATCATCGTCAACTATGCCAACGGCGATATGGTCGGACACACCGGCGTTTTGGACGCGGCCATCAAAGCGGTAGAGGCGGTCGATTCTTGCTTAAAGCGTGTGGAAGAAGCCGTTTGTGAAGTCGGCGGAACAATGTTCGTTACGGCCGATCATGGAAACGCCGAAAGAATGAAAGACGACGAGGGGCATCCCTACACCGCACACACAGTCGGTCCGGTCAAGGCTGTTCTTGTCTGCCCGCCGAACGATGTCAAAGGATTAAAGGAAGGCCGTTTGGCCGACGTCGCGCCCACTTTGTTGGACTTGATGGGGCTTCCCAAACCCAAAGAAATGACGGGAGAATCACTTTTGATAAGAAAATGAGGTACATTCTTTTTTCCCTTCTTTTATTATATCCTTGCTTGGCCCTGTCAAACCCGACCGAATCGGATTTGACGAAGATTCAGGCGCAAATAAAAGAAGAGCAAGAAGCGCACCTTTCTTTAAAACAAAAGGCGAAAAACTTGGCATCCGAAGTTTCTTCGGTGCAAAAAGAAATGATTAGAACCGCCAACGAAGTGCAGGATTTCGAAGATTCGTTGTCAAAATTGGAAAAGAATCTGGCCAACCTGCAAGAACAACAGGCCGCCGCCGAAAAGCAATTCAAAGCCAACAAAGCGCAGATGGCCCTTTTGATGGCAGCTTTGCAGAAAATGGCGATTTTCCCCGCACAAGGTTCACTGTTGCAATCGGGTGACCCGAACGATAATTTGCGGGCGATGTTCCTTTTGAAAAGCACACGCCAACCATTGGAAGCGGCCGCCAAAAAATTGCGGGAAGATTTGGACGTTTTGATTTCGCTTCAATCGGCCATCAAGGCCCAAGCCTCGCAGATAAAATTGGCTTCCGCGCGCCTGAATGCCAAAAAGGAAAATATGGAACGATTGTTCAAACAAAAGTTCATTTTGCAAGCACACTTGGAATCGCAAAGTCAGGAAGCCAAGAAAAAGGCCACCGAGCTCGGCCAACAAGCCAAAGACTTGCAGGACCTTTTGCGCAAATTGGACATTGAAGAAAAAAGGCAACAACAAATCGCCTCGGCGGCCGGTCGGTCCAAACCGGACATGGACGGCGAACAATTCAGACCCAAACGAGTCGCCGGCGCCTTTGAAAAATCTTTCGGCAGTTTGCCCCTGCCCGCCCGCGGCCGCATTATCCAAAAATACGGGGACAGAACGGATTTGGGTGCCACAGCAAAAGGCATCACTTTGCAAACACGCCCGAATGCACAAGTCGTTTCCATTTTCGACGGGAAGATTCTTTTCGCCGGACCGTTTAAAGGCTACGGAAACTTGCTGATTATCGAACACGGTGACGGCTATCACACACTTCTTTCCGGACTGGACAGAATCGATGCCCAAGTCGGCCAAAACGTTTTAACGGGCGAACCCGTCGGAATTATGTCGACAAATGCCAGCCAAAAGTTGTATATTGAATTCAGAAAAGACGGACAAACGGTCAATCCCGATTCGTGGTTTGCCTTTAAATTATAAAGAGAGGATATATGTTGAAAAAATCGTTGCTTTTATTGTTACTGTCTATGGGCACAGCCTTGGCCGCGCCGGAAACGCCAACCAAAACAGCCAAAGACGATCCGTATCTGTTGCTGGAACTTTTCGGTACAACGTTCCAAGACACGCGCAAAGAATACGTGGACGAAATATCCGATCGCAAAATGATAGAGGCCGCCATTAACGGTATGCTTTCGTCATTGGACCCGCACTCCAACTTTATGGACGAAGATACTTTTCGGGATATGCAGATTCAAACAAAGGGCGAGTTCGGCGGATTGGGTATGGAAGTATCCACCGAAAACGGCTTTGTCCGCGTTATTTCGCCGATTGACGATACGCCGGCCTTCAAAGCAGGCATACAACCCGGCGACCTGATTACCCACATCGACGACGAATCGGTGATTGACATGAATTTGAACGAAGCGGTCAAACGCCTGCGCGGAAAGCCCAAAACAACCGTAAAGCTGATGATACGTCGCGGCAATACCGAACCGTTTGAGCTGACTTTGGAACGCGCCATTATCAAAATCAAATCCGTAAAATCCAGCGTCAAAGATAACGACATCGGCTACATCCGCGTGATTACTTTCAGCGAAGACACAACGTCCCTGCTTGAAAAAGCCGTCAAAGAATTAACAAGCCAAATCGGCAAAGATAAAATAAAGGGCTTTATTTTAGACGTCCGTAACAACCCCGGCGGCCTGTTGGACCAAGCCACCGGCGTGGTTGACGTCTTTTTGGAAAAAGGCGAGATTGTATCAACTCGTTCCCGCGTGCCGGAAGGCAACGTCCGCTTGTCCGCCAAAAAAGGTGACATGACAAACGGCTTGCCCTTGGTCGTCTTAATCAACGAAGGTTCCGCATCAGCTTCCGAGATTGTGGCGGGCGCCCTTCAAGACCACAAACGCGCGGTCGTCGTGGGCACACCGTCTTTCGGAAAAGGATCCGTCCAATCTTTGAAACCCATTCCCGGATTCGGCGCAATAAAGATTACAACGGCGCGCTATTACACACCGTCCGGCCGTTCTATTCAGGCGGAAGGCATCCAACCGGATATCTTAATCCCGCGTGCGGAAATAAAGGAAGAACCCGTCATCAAAGGGTTCAGCGAATCCAGTTTGCCGAACGCTTTGGGCCAAAAATCGGGCGAAAAAAAGGATAAAGTCCAAGCCAAATCCACCCCAAAGGCCGACGGAAAAGATACAAAAGACACAAAGGACGAAAAACCGGAAAAGCCGGACTATCAGCTGGACCGCGCCTTGGACATCCTGCATTCGATTGCCATTTATAAGGAACAAAAGGACAATATGTAAATGAACAGAAAATACAGGCAAAATGTCGGCATTATCTTGATGAACAAGGACGGCTTGGTCTTGGTCGGCCGCCCCACACAATCGTACAAAAAAGGAACCTTGCAAATGCCCCAAGGCGGCATCGATGAACAAGAAACCCCTCTGCAAGCGGCAGAACGGGAGCTTTTTGAAGAAACCGGCGTGACCCAAACGATTTTCTTAAAGGAATCGGAAAACGAACTAACTTACCTTTTTCCGGACTGGGTCATGAAGGAAAGGGAAAAAAAGGGCCTGCACAAATACCTTGGCCAAAGGCAACATTGGGTCTTGTTCCTTTACAACGGCACGGACATTCAGGCGGACTTGGCCGCGCGCAGGGACAAAGAGCTGACGGACTTCGAATGGGTCGATATCCGCATCTTACCCGAAAAAGTCATCCCCTTTAAACGGGAAGTTTATGAAGCGGTTGTCAAGGAATTCGCCAAATATATTGATACAATCGCCCAATCTTTTCCGAAACGGTAAGCATAAAAAAAGGAAAAACGCACCCTTTTCCGGCCAAACGGGGGATTTTTACGGCGGTCAAATTTCCCTTTAAAAAAATCAATCTTTTTTACTTGTTATTAACCTTTGATGAGTATAGAATGAAACAAGAAAGGTGAAATTTATGTTGAAAAACACAAATTCGTTTGCAAAGATTTTGATGACCG
>Ga0310690_10009648_pt1 | contig 12089 bp, 15 predicted proteins | sample AusTroGonzalo_MG_2_FD_207661 | JGI IMG/M metagenome (GOLD analysis project Ga0310690, IMG submission 207661) | Bovine rumen microbial communities from tropical cattle in Woodstock, Queensland, Australia - Gonzalo_04 (v2) (version 2) | ecosystem: Host-associated > Mammals > Digestive system >...
ACCCACGAACTGCATTCAGTTCCTTCTTCAGGGCATTTTCTACTTCCCAGTCCGCGCCGATGCTCTTCGGATAGTTCAAAGTATAGAACTCTATTTCTTCCGCTCCGAAATCCATTACACTGCACAAATGCGCCTTCGCCTTTTCGTAACGGACCACTTCCTTCCCAAGCCACAGTTTCTGGATTTCCAGATAATCCTCATATTTGTTCTTGTCAAGATTTCGGCGTTTTACCTCATCGACAATGTCCGTGTTGATCTCATAACTGATGTTAATGTACGGCGCATTGACCTGAAGATACCTTACCGCGGTTGTCTTCCCGACAGCCATGCATCCCTGTAACGATAGTATCATGATTATTCTCCGTCCGAGTTTGTTTTAACTCTTGTTCTTGTGTTCTGATCCAATCCCCAAGAATCAATATTATCGTTGCAACTCACAGAAATCCTCTGCACTTTTCAATATTTTCGGATTCTTTCTGTAATAGGCAAGCACCGCCATATCAAGCCGATCAATAAATGCCATATAATTCTTCGGTAACCCATTTATGAAACTCTCATCATTCGGGTCAAAATGCCATATCATTTCCTGAAGAATCATTTGATAGCACCCACTAATCTGCTCCGTCAGTTGGTCATTATACAAAGACATGTTTACAATCGTGCAGATGCTATCATATAAACTCCAAAACTGTTCCTCAGAAAACATGTTTTTCTCATGCAATGAATAGATTAAGCTTCCTTCGATAATTCGATTGTTTCGATCAATTATTGTCTGCGCATTCTCTGATGTCATTTTTGTTTCCTTTTTTGTACCACATAAATCTCATTGCTGCATTTTACTTTTATTTTGTAGTCTATTTCTCTTCCTTCTCTATCATCTCTTTGAGTTCGAGAATAAAACGCTTCCACGGATCCTTATCGGGATCCTTGAAAGTATCCTCGTCAATGCAGTCTCCCGCACCGAGTTCGAACAACTTCTTACGAAGTGCAAGGTCGCAGTTCTTGTGATGCATAATGAAATAAGGAATCTCCACACCGTCATCCCAATTATACTGATTTACAAAGTCATTTAACTCTTCAAGCGTTGTCTTGCTTCCCAACAGTTTGCTCTTTTTATATGATTTCAGATTCTCTTTGCAGATTTCTTTGCCTGTGGTCGCAAAGTAATCAACATAAACATCCGGTACATAATATTTATATCCGTTAACCGCTTCCTGCCAATCCTCTCCGATTGTTCCATTTAAGAGATAATTCCTAACAATTCTCCCTATCCTTCTATCAGGTTGATTTCTGATTAACTCCTCAAATTCAGATAATTCGAAATCAGCAAAACCTTCTTCTTTGTTTTTGAGAAGCAATTTCTGCAAAGCACAGATCCAACCATGTTTAATCGCCATCTTTATGGCAAACAAATAGTAATCTCCGATATTCTTTGCATCAATGTGCTCTGGAAGCTTTATGAAATAGTTTCCTATTCTTACTTGCCATACCTCAAATAATGGATTTCCCCATCCGTTTTTTCCACAAAATGTCGAAGAATATGATTCGGCTTGTTCTAAACTCATCAACACTTGTTCTTCCTCGCAAAAAGCAATGAACGCAGCGTCTCCACCTCTTTGGGCTAAATAATCCAGGAATTCAGATTTCTCATCTTCTTCTAATTGTCCGTGTTCCTTCGCAAATAATTCCCTGCACTTTTGCAAATAATCGGATTCAGCATAGGTACTAACGAACGTTTTGTATTCTTCTAAAACACTATTCATTTTATCCCCTTCTCGATAACACAATATTAAAAGTTAATCGCCCTACTAACCAAAATCTATCGCTTAGCCCGACATTCCGAAATATAATCGTTGTTGCACTTAACTTTCATTTTGTCTAACAAGGTTTATAACGCTTTATTCGGGATTTACCCGTTTCTATGAATTAACCATCCATTTCCCGGAGGTATTTCTTAAGATATCCTTTCCATGTGAGATATTCATCTCCCCACAGAAGCTCCTCCTCGGGGCGGACATTCTTTGCCCACGGAAGGACCTCAATCCAGGAACTGATTTTATTGGTCAGTTTCGTCGCGCGCTTATAGTCTTTTTCGTGTATGGCAACAAGGATGTTAATCATGGACAATTCCGCGTCCGTATTATAATCCGATTCCTTTATATCCTTGGTCATCTCCAGGAACTCTTCAAAGTGCTTCTCATAGTACTTGCGGTATTCTTCTTCCGTGGAAGGCAAATCGCATCTGCCTCTGTAAATTCTCTTCGCCGGACCGGTAACGACTGCCCGTACCCTCCGTGACGCGGCTCTATTCTTAAATTGTTCCCACTCATATTTGGCAACCGGGCTCCAGCCGACCTCCAGTATTTTATACACTAACTCATCTGTATATAACGGCTTAAAATAATAGGTCCACGTGCTATATCCTATATTCTGCAGTTCAGTCGCTATAAAAAGCATGTCATCCTTTTTATACCAGAAGTCCATGCAATCAATATGATGCAATTTATACTTTTTTACGGTTTCCTTAATGATCTCGGGTAAATTCATACTTGCTTTTCCTTTTGCCTATTTCACAATGCTTTTATTTACAGTTCCAGAATATTATTCACGCCGGGCTGTTTTTCCGTGCCACTAGTTTATTTACAGCATGCTGATGTTTCGGAACATTAGGATGTTCATCATCAAATACATATGTCTTAAATTGCAGGACTTCCCAATCTGAATACAAATCCAGTATTTCACCCTCATCTGCTAATCCAATTGCAAAAGGTGCGATGTCAGGTGAAGCCGGAACCATATTCGTAAAAGTATGAATAATGTGTATTCCATTCGGATTTGTATGCTCTTTAGCATCTTCTATAAAGTGTCTCCACTTATCCTTTTCGACAAAGCAAAGTGTAGCGAATGTCATAACTAAATCATATGTTTTCGTAAAATGATATTTAGTAAGATCATCTACAAAGGCATTAATTCTTAATCCTTCTCTTTCGCAAACCATGTTAAGTTTTGAGATTCCAGCCTCTGACAGATCAAAAGCATCTATATCAGAGTATCCGCTTTTAGCCAGATATCTGACATTCTGGCCTTCTCCACATCCGGCTTCAAGGATGGCCGAATCTTTTTTCAGGAGATGTTCAAATTCCAATATCGTTCCGTTTGGTTCTGCCGAAAAAGTATTTATGATACTGTTTCTATACGTCTCTTCCCAAAATGGTATTCTATCCATATTCTCCCCTAATGATTAGTTAATCAATTAAACAAAACTTTTATTTTCCGTAACAAGCCCTACTCTATACCGTTTTTTTGGTTTTCTTTTATTGCGATATCATTCATCACATTGTCCTGATGGGCTTCTATGACAAGCAAAATCAGAAGAACAGCAAAAACAGTTCCTGAAGCCGCCCATGTACAAAATGCGGCTATTCTCAATTGAAAAATGTAAAACAATAAGCCTGCAAGGAAAAGGATCCCGATACTTTTAAGCATTCTTATCCCCGGCTCCAGCATATTCAATTTGTGCTTAAAATTTTTTTCTTCGCCTACCTTTTTCATTTCCGCTGCCCTGATTCCTCACATACAACCCAGTCTGCTTTTTCGGATTCTCTTTCTGCCGTAAATCCACTTGGGAGTTTTGCTATAGCAACAATGGTCGGGTCCAAGTCAAGTATCTCAGACAATCCGATAACGCCGGCATCTTCCGGGAATGAATGGTCTCCTCCACACATAAACTGCCACATTCCATCCTCGGCATCATGTGAAGCATACAGCACCGGGCGTTCCCTGCTCATAACGTGTCTGCACACAATGCATGCGGTATTGGGCTGATCTTCAAATGGGAAAACTTCTGTTTTTTGCTTTTTTCTGAAAAATCCCATGTCCGTCCTTCTCTCTTCTGATATTGTTGTTGCATAAAGCTTTTCCTTTAGTGTAACACCATTCTCATTTCTTCCATACCGAATTCGGTGAGCCCGGTATTCTCAAATCCAAATGACCGGTATAAGTTCTTGGCCACTTTATTCTCCGGCAGCACTCCGGTATAAATTTCCGACACATTGAAACGTTCCTTCAAAAATGCCGTTCCGAGCTTCAAGGCTTCTCTCCCGTATCCTTTCCCTTGATACCGGTAATCAATCATCAGCTTCCAAAGCGTATAATAATGCTTGACCTCGTAATATCCCATCATAATGAAGCCTACTACGGTTTCATCATCATATACGGCAAACGGGAATGCATTTTCCGCGTAAACATATGCCTGCGCCAGTGACTCTGCAGTTGAAGACACATAGTTTTTCTGGTCCTCCCGCACTCGCAAGGCAAGCACTTCATCAATGTTATCCTTCGTTATCGGCACCAAATGAACTCTCATTCTTTCATCCATTTTGCTCCTCTATTCCACACACCTTTCTCCAAACTTTGTACGATTCTTTCACTTGTTGTTTGTATAAACTGATTTCACATTCGCGTAGGCAGGTAATATAGGTTGCCAGTTTGTTGTCCTTACATCTCATTCTTGGTTCTAAAAAGTGAAACACCTTCTCAATCGTATTGATCCAGAATAAATCTTTACCCTTTTCCTCCATTGCAGCATACCCCGAATAATCGAATGGAATGACAATCTCCGGATATCCTTCTGAAAGTTCCGAACGAACACATATTTCCTGCGCCGGTGAACTGCAACAGACATTCAGCTGCCTCAAATACATATTGTCAATGTATTTGATTTCATGTAAAAATACACAATCCAGAAAATCAGAATCAGCTCTAAGTTCTTCAGTTCTCAGTTTTGTCTTTTCCGAATCCCCAAGATAATCAGAATATACATTAATACTCTTTAATCGCATCTGTTCCCCTGTCAAACAAATTTAAATACTTTACAATTCTTTCATATTGTGCAACAAGCCCCTAAAACCAATGCCTGAAACACGCCTATCCAATGTACTTTTTGTGCGATATTTTTACATTGCTTTGCTTCGTGATCGCATAACGAAGCGTAGTGTTGATTTCTGCATGGCCGAGCAGCACCTGGACCTGTTCGATCGGCATGCCTTTATCGATGGCTGCAGTCGCCAGGGTTCTGCGGAACCGGTGCGGATGACAGTGCGGGACGTTGCAGGAGACGCCCATTTTCCGAAGCATGATCTGGATGGCTCCGGATTTGACTCTGGTCGCGGGCTTCCGGATGGTAACAAACAATGCTGGATCGTCATCATCCCTTGAACTCAGGTATTCCTGCAGATGGATTTTCGTTCTCGCATCAAAGTACGCGATACGTTCCTTATCGCCCTTACCGAGGACGATGCACTCCCGTTCCGTGAAATCCACATCAGCGATATCGAGGTTGACAAGTTCCCCGATCCGAACTCCAGTCGAATTCAGAAAATCGATGATGGCGAGGTTCCGAAGATATTTGCAGCCGTCGCGGAGGCGTTCCAGCTCTTCATCGGAATACGTTTCCCGCACAACCAATGGCATTCTTAACTTATGGATTCTACGGAGGGGATTCTTATAGATATAATCCTCATCCTCCAACCATCGGAAGAAACCCGCCAGATTCCGCCTTATTCCGTCAATCGTCGACTTACTGACCCTCCGTTGTTCCTGATATCCGGACAGATAAGCGCGGATATCATCCGTTGAAAGCGTACACACATGCTTTTCCGTTGTCTCAAGCAGTTGTTCGATATTGAACCGATACAATGCCAAAGTCTTCTCAGACCTGCCCTCAAGCCGTTTGGTCGCGATGTAGTTCTCCAGCAATTCCCGTGAGGGCTTTAACACCTCTCCCTCGCCGGATGCAATGATCTCCTCCAGCACCTTGTTCAGGTGAAGCATCTGGCGGTTATCCAATATGGCAGTCATTTCGCGCAAGATTCTGCTGCTTTCTTCCCGATTCATAAGTACCTCCTTTTCCTGAAACCAATAGGATTCACGAGAGGGAGGGACTCCGGAAGTGTTGCAGTGTAAAAAACTTTCTTGAAATTATACCATACGGAAGCCCTCCCTTTGAGTTATTGTTCTATTTTATCAAACAGAATCCAATCTCGCAAGAAAGGGCGGTGTGCAATATCACATTATCGGAACAATGACCTCCTCTTCGGCTTCCTCTTCTTCATGAAGTTCCTGCATCGGATCATTTATTCCTCGATATAAAAAAAGTGTCTGCTTTGCTATCTTCGCGATACCGTTTTCAATCACATCGTTATAAGAAATCTTCTCATAGAGCAGGGGCATTGTGATTTCATTGTAGTCCTCTTCATAGAACCGGCTCTCGATGATTTCGGAAAGCATGGCGGGGATATCATGTTCCGGCTGAGCTGACGGGTTGTTTTCCATTTGCATCCTGTCCACTCTTACCTCATCAATCAGTTTCTCAAGCTCTTTTGAGAAAGAAATATGCGGTACCAGCTTTGCAATGTCATAAAGATGTCTGGAATCTCTCTCCATCATGTTTTCCAGTCTGTAGTCACACACTGCAAACACCTTATCAACAAAGGTGCGTTCCAAGGACTGGACCGGCATGACAACTTCTGCCGCCTTAAAAGGGAACGGCATTGTTACGCCGTTTTCCCGACAGTATCTTCCCACAAAGCTATCCACCTTATGCAGTTCGGACGGGTATACGCGCTGATAGAAACTTGTTTCCACAACCATCCCCTGTGTCGCTTCACCGAACAGGGAATCAAAGACGAATTCATACCGGTTATAACTGTGGCGTGACTGTATTTCCTCCGGGTTATTCAGATGAAGCCCCAGATCCTCACCTGTATGCACAATCAGGTCTTTGATCTTCCGCCTTTCAGCCTCCGTTGGCCTGCGGCTCGCGGAAAGATCAATATCTTCCGAAAACCGGTCGATTAACCCATAAGCCTTTGAAAGAGATGTCCCGCCCTTAAACACAAATGGCATCTCGCTTTTTGACAGTTCATAGAGAAATAGAGATTGTACAACATCTTTCTCGACCATTAGTTCCGTACGCCGATAATTGTTCGCAACAACCTCTATGATTTCTTTCCATTGTGCCCGATAGTCTTTATACCAACTCACCTATGAGCCCCCCTTGATACATGTTTCGGAAAATCTTATCCGGATATAGCGGAAGGTATTCCTTCACAACTTGAAAATCCAGCTTAACGGAATCCACATACTGCCTCAGTTTCTTTTTAAGAGAATCCCCGGACACCTCGCTGTACTTGTCAATAACGGACATCAGATCCAGGAACTGAAGAGCCTTTTTGTTTCTTTCCGTTACCTCGGCAACCGGCTTATATACATAGATCTCTATCCCGTTAAAAACATCTTTTCTCTGCCTTGTCGTAGCAGCGTTACTGCTTACTTCATATCTGGCAGGATTCTGCGTGGTAAAACCCAATTGGTTCACCAGCTGCATTCCCGTTACATAGCCGGAAACCTTTCCGCCTGCCGAAAGGTATTTTTTCTCGACATATTGCCCGACATATACCGTTCCTTCCGTACCGAAGGCAGTGGTGTACGGAAGATAGTAAACACCGTTGGAAAGACGCTCCATCTTTCCTTCGTCGACAAGACCCTTCATTTCCTGCCGCAGGTAGTCTCTTGATTTACCGGGCAGGTCCTTCAGGAATATGGGCTCACCCACCTTATAGTTTTCTACGATGTAATTATATATCATAACAGCCTTACCTCACATTTTAGAACAAAGTTTGTTCAGATATATAATACACCTTTTGTTTTGTGATTGCAAGCGGAAAGTGAGGCGATAATACCAGTAAATCGCTCTCGCCTTGTTACACAATACTTTTATTATGTGTAATAAGGCGTTGTTACACTATCTTCAAAGTTTCTTGCTCAAGTATCTTGCGAGTTGTCTCTCGCTCTGAATCGTAATTCCGAAAGCTATATCTCATCCATTCCATAAATGTATCTGAATTCCAGCAACTTTGATGAGTCTTTTTCTTGTCCTTCAAGTTCTTCTTTCAAGGAATTGCTCTTATCAATAATAAAATAGATGATTTGACATCCGTATTCTTTTGCCTTCGGCATAAAATATCCTGCCACCCATTCCGTATCCCGAGGATTATCTTCAAAGCCATCCCTCGTATCCGCAACATAATTGCAGCCCGAGTGGTCTTTTATCGCCTTTAGGGCGTTCTCTAGCGGTGTCCGATATTGTTCCAGTTCGCAGTATTTCTTCCAGTGCACCAGAACAACATTCTTTTCCACTACGTAGAAAACATCACTAAACTCTGACAAATAAACAGCTTTATATTTCATCTTGTAATCCATCTTGTCCCCCAAATTGTAAAGTACAGAATGGCCCGACATTCCGAAATTTATCTGCTCGTACTCCCTGCATACCATCACTGAATGGAATCCAACGGAATCTGCTCCACATCCCAACTGCCATCCTCATGGATTGTGATCAATTCCGCTCCACGCTGCTTGGTTTCCTTGGAAATCCCCGGCATTGCCAGATAATCGATGCTCATACCGTAAGTCAGGCGGATTCCCTTGTATTCCAGCGAAGCGTTGTTGTAATGGTCATGCCCGCAGAAGAAACCATTCGCTCCGCCGAGCGCGACCGAAGTGTCAAAAAGCTTGCTCGGATAGTCGGAACAGTTCACAAGATTGTTCGTGATCCCGCCGTGGTCGCCCGGATTTTCCCCAAAGTAATACTTCACCTCACTGCTTCCCTCAAGATACAGCTCCGTCGCTGTCCTGTACTCCTGAAGCGGGATATGGAAGAATACCAGAGAATTGACATCGTTGCCGGCTTCTGCCTTCAAACGGTTAACCTCGCCCGCGTACCAGTCCACCTGATTGTCATGGATGTAGTCGTAAACGTTGAGGCCCTCGCCCGTGTAGGCATTCGAGTCGATCATGAACAGCGCTGTGCAGATGCTTCCGTCCGCGTTGCGAAGCTCGATCAGCTGGTTGTTCCGTCCCATAATATCCGGCTGGACATACGGGTACAGAAGGTTTCCGGAAGTCTTGTAGGAAAGCGATTTGTACACTTCGTTCAGTTCCGTCTTGTCCAGCGTGGACATAGTTTCCGTATCGTGGTTTCCGTAGGTAAATGCCCACGGGATTCCGGTGTTGCGCATGAACGCGGCGAACTGATGCACCGGCGCGGAATTGTTCAGTGAAAGCGACATGATGCCCATCGGGAAACACATATCGCCGGTCACCACAACCAGATCGGGATGCGTATACTCAATCTCCGCAAAGCAGGCGGTGAGCGCCTTCATGTCCTTCGTGTAAGAGTACAGGCTTCCGCCGATGTGAATGTCTGTCAGGTGCAGGATTTTGAACTCGTCTGTCGTCTTTGTGATCGTGTATATGCCGCTGCTTTCATCATACGCGATCTTGTGCGTGTTATGCTCGACAACGGGCACGGAATTGATATAGCTCTGCGTGTACCAGGTGTCGCGCTGCATGAGCACCAGCCCGACCAGCACAAGACCGGCTGTGGAAAATGCCACGATCCTCGGGACATTGACCACAACGTTCCGGTGCATGATCTTCTTGCGGAGCGTCAGGTTATACACAAGCATCAGTAAGCCGAACAGGAACCCGGAAATGATAAAGACATTTCTCGGATACCGGATGGAATTTCGCAGCAGGATCGCGAACAGCGTCAGCACGATCCAGTACGCTGCAGACGCAATCGTAACTCCGAGAAGATGCTTCTTGTATTTCTCGCGATCCGGCAGTTTGATCCTTCTTTGAAAAATGGAGCAGAACATCAGGTTCTTCAGCAGAATAAACACCGGGATCTCAATCGCGATGCTGTTACGCGCGGCGCTCTCAATGGCTTCCGCCGACTTAGAGTTGCCGAAGAAATAAAAGATCAGTTCCGAGAAGAGGAAAATAAATACAGCCGCGAACAGAAGCGCAATACTGTTCAGCAGACGTTTCGCAAACCGGTCGCTGCGGCTGCGCAGGTATTGATACGCCTCGGTATCATATTTGTAATCTACAGCATTTTTCTCTGTCTCGCGATTCTTTCGGAACGGAAGGTACGCAAGTCCCAGGAAAACGCCCATCATCAACAGACTCACGAGAGCGGAGGAAATGTTTCCGAGGACAGTCCGGTACCCTGCCCAAACAAGCTGCACCAGACCGAACGAGACAAGTGCGGCCGTCAGATAGATCCGGATACGCTGCCGCAGAATCTCCCGCTTCACTGTGCGGACGCAGACGGCCTCCCCTTCCCTTCGCCAGCGTTCCGCGCTGTCGGCAGGATATCCGGCGAGCTCCGCCATTTGCGACAGTTTCCCGTGCGATGAGAGCAGTTCTTCGAGTGCTTCGTCTTCGCGCCTGTCCCCTTTTATCCGGTTATACTCCGCGATCATTGCGGCATCGATCGCATTACGTGCTTCGTTCACTTCCGCGGAGTACGGAATTCCATCGAACAAAAGGTCGACCACTGCTCTGATCTTGCGGTGCGATTGGTCTGCTGAAGACTCAGGAGATGTCTTCACGGGTTTCACATTTTCCTTTGTTCCCTTCATCCGGTCTGACCTCCTCCGTAGTTCTTCCACCTTTTTGAATCTTTGCCGCCATATGTTTCACTGACTTTATGAGCAACCGGATCAACGCGCGGATTGCAAGCAACACCAACAACGTGAAAGCCGTTGCCACTACGCCCTTCAAAATCGCAAATCCTATCGCTCCCGGCTTGCTCCAACCGGGCTGCACATGAACCTTCCGATATGTCCACATCCCGGTCCACACCCCGGTGCCAAACGCCAGGAATACCTTAAACCACCAGCGGACCCGCAGAAACAAGCTGACCACATTTTTCGATTTGTCGAATGCTTTCTTCTTATCCATGTCTAGTATTCTGGCACCTGAAGGAAAATGCTTAATTACAGACTTTTCCCAATCTTTAAGTTCAGAATTCCAATTAAGCATTTCGTCAACATTATTTTTATCTTCATACCATTTTTCTACAAAATTACTCATATCAAGTCCTTAATTCGTAGATGTCCATATTTCATACACGCTCAGACAAACTCCGATTTGTCTTAGTCTATTATCCTGAAATTTTATTTGTATCCGGATGTTCTTTTTAATACGTCTTTACACCAATTCAGTAGCAAATCCAGATTCTGATCAATGTTTTCCGGAGTGATATCTTTTGAGAAACATTCCCATACCTGAAGGTCAATCCCTTTAACTGCAGATGCCACCTCGGATTTCTTTGAAATGAAATTGTTTTCTTCAAGATAATACAGATTCTGAAGAATAAAGAAAACGTCCCTTTTCGCTAAAGGCACTTTATTAACGTTTTTTTCCAATTCAGAATGTATGCGCCTGTGGCAAAGCATATGATATAGATTCCCGACACACATCTTGATATAGTCCGCAATATCATTTTTATTGTAGTCCGGCACTATTTCGTTCAGTTTACCATATATATCTGAAGTGGTATGTAGTACATGGCAGATTTCTTCGGGGAACCAATTCAACAGTTCTTCCTTTCCGCAAACGAATCCGCACGCTCGATCATATTCCCCAAGTTCTTCCAAAATCCGACGATAAATGTTCAAATCAGCTGCATGTATCTCATCCAATACCAGCATGATATCTATGTCGCTATCAGGTGTAGCTTCTCCTCTTAAGTAACTGCCCTGAAGTCCGATATATAAAAGTCTGTCGCCAAACTCAGCTTTCAGCTCATCTGTTAGTCTTTTCGTATAATCTTTTATATCTACCAGGTTATTCATTGTACATACCACACTCGACTTCTTCAAAAAGTACGGAATAAAATATTCCGGTTTATTCGACCACATTGCCTTGCAAGAGTTGAATAGCTTGTTCAACGGTAATTATCTTTGCATAGCGCCTTCCCCACATAAATTCATTGTAATACTTATAGGCAGTCTCCTTATCAAAGTAGGGATTGTCATATGTTGTATTGGTGTATTCCGGAACAAAGATATTAAATCCTTTCTCAAATCCGCTTTTAATCGTTGCATCCATACAATAATCTGTTGAAACACCGATAGTCATGATGTCTTTTTCACCTTTGGACTTAAGGTATTCTGTCAAGCCTGTCATGGGGTGAAAGGCACTGTTTACGTTCTTTTCAAAACGCTTTTCTCCTT
>Ga0310690_10009649_pt1 | contig 12089 bp, 16 predicted proteins | sample AusTroGonzalo_MG_2_FD_207661 | JGI IMG/M metagenome (GOLD analysis project Ga0310690, IMG submission 207661) | Bovine rumen microbial communities from tropical cattle in Woodstock, Queensland, Australia - Gonzalo_04 (v2) (version 2) | ecosystem: Host-associated > Mammals > Digestive system >...
AACTTCCTAAGTCATTATCACCGCAAGTTATACAATAAGTATGACTATTTCGTGCGGCAAATGCTTCTTTTAGATTATTAAATATATTAATGCTATATCTAACATATGAATTACGATTACGAATATTTGTATTATTCTCTATATCAAAAGTAAATGCCAAATGATTATGAGCATTATAATATTTATCAATAAAATTATTAATGATTGGATCGTGGCTTGTTATTCCACCCCATCCTCGATAAACATTAGGACGAAGTATACCAATACTATAAGCGTAATTTAATGATTGCTCTACTTGTATCCAATCTTCATAACGAGTATTATCCATATTGTGAATAATGTTAAGGATATCTGATAATGGGCCATTACGCATTGGATTCGTTTCTTGCAAATCTGCTGGTATATCTAATACTAGTTGATTATAATATACTGTATACCATTGATCACCCTCAATTTGATAAGTATCAACTTTATGATATACAATCGGTAATTGTCCAAACCTATCTATATCATTTAAAAACTTTTGTTTTCTAGTTGTGTCACCATGTATTGTTGTTACAAATGCCTTTAAATGATTTGTTACCATTGTTAATGCTGTTTCAGGTATTATAGATTCTTTGGTTATCATACGTAGCACGAAAGCTCCATGAATACCAGAACCATTTTCTATATAATTTAATTGAATTTTCTTTTCTAAACTCATATTCTCACGCTCCTATTTGGCTCTTCCTATATACCTGATTAAATTATAATCAGCAATACTTAATTTTTCTGGTGATAAATAAGTTTTTTTCTTCATTTTAGGATGAATAAACTCTTTATTACCTTTTTTACGACGAGTGGTTAATTTTTGAACTACTACATTGTCCTCGCCGTCAAAGTCTACTATAATCCCAGGTCTTACTTTTTCCATATTACCGGGGGTTATATAGGGATAATGGACTAGCCATATATCCCCTATACTTGGTAATCTAGTAGTTCGTGTGGTCATATACATAAATTGTGTCACCCTCTATATAGATTAAACCGGTATGTGGCACCATCTTGGTTTCTTCTAGCGCTGCTAATAAATCAGGCTCTCCTTCTTCAGATACTGTTTTAATACCAATTAAATCTATAAACCTTTCCATATTATCTATTATATAAAAACTACATAATGGACTTCTACTATCTGGAACTATCAATCTATATTGTCCATTTTCCATTTGTTGTAATAAACATAATTTAGATTTAAACAATCCCATTTTTTCTAGTCCAAATATTTTATTTGTTTTATTTTGTAGATTTCATTCTATATTATGCAAGTTAATTCTTTCACTTTCTTTAGGACTTGCTTTTAATAACATTTTACTGACTTTGCGATTAAATCTTAAATTTGGTGTCATTAACAAATACCTACTTTCCAATGTTGAGTTTTAATTAAATCTACAAATTTTTTCTCAACTCCATCAACTTTCACCTCTGATGCTGGAAATAATTTATTTAAGAAAGACATTGTTTCCATTTTTTGAACAAAATATGTTGTTTGAATGGTGCGATGCTGATCATCTTCTTCTGTAATTTCTACTTTTGATGCTTTTTCAACATCTAACATCTTCCCTTTTTCAAATGGTGTCATCATATGTTGTAATAAATCATATGTCGCATTTGGATTATGAGAAGCATCACACATTCTTTTTAAAACATTATTATAACTTTTAACATTTTTAAAGAATATATAATTACTAAATTCTTCTCTTAATGCCATAATAGGCAATTCATAAATCTTTTCTTTAGGTATATCAGTCTGCCCTACATCTTCAATTTGAATAATATAATAATGTATAGCTACTTTTTTTACAAATTTGATATGTAATTGGGGATAGTTTGAAGTCAATTTACTCAAAAAATCCTTATAAGATCCAGCGTGCACTAATAATGTATGACTTGTATTAGCTGGAAACTTTGATGTTTGAACCATCTACTATCACTCACTTTCTTAATTCTTTATATAAATATTATAATTTAAAATTGCTCCATTTTTCAAGATTTTATTCTAAAATTACTATGTGAAATTTTAGTTTTTTCATACCTTCAATTAAATCAACTTGATGTATTTCACCAGTCATTTCGTTTTCTATTTGAAGGTTACTTTCTTCCGTAAAAATATATTGACAATTCATGTCAAAACATAGGGAGTATAATGTAGCTCCTTCTGCGTAATGTAATCTTAAACTACCAGCATTTTGTAAATATGGAACGGTTAGAAAACATAATTTATAACGCTCTCCAATTGTAAGCATATCATACAAAAAATATTCTCCTTGCTCGGCACCATAACCATCTAATACCGCTTCTTTAAATTGGTCTTTATCATTAACCAAAATATAGGAGCTACCTTCTTGATGAAGGGCTATACAAGGAAAATAATTTATAGCATATTTACATAGGTCAATATTTGAACGATTTTCGAAAACCATACCAACTTCTACAACATAATATGGTGTAATGGATATTCCAACTTCATAACTACGAATAATTTCCATCATATTTTGATATTTATTGACAATTTGATGTAATAATTGGTAATCACTTTCATCTACTAATAATGTAAAATAACTAATGCCATCCAAATTCATCATAATAATCTCCCCATACATCATCATAATAATCTCTTAATCTATCATTACGATAAGGTAAACTTAATGGATATCTCATTTCTTCGTAGTCTTCATCTTCATCATCCCAGTCATCTTTTAATAGAATGACATATAATCCTCGCTCTTCTATAATATTTGCCCACCATGGACTAATGTCACGATCTTTAAACTTAATTGTATATATATCATCAGTAAATAAGATATGCATGTTTAATTCTAGTGGTACTGGATCAGCATCTTTTTTAAGAACAAGCGAAAAATCTTGAAGTAATCCCGTTTCTCCAAATTGTTCAAATGTATATAATTGTAAAAAACGAAGACGCTCTAGCTCTGTTAACATGTCACCTATAAAACATAAGCCAGAACTTTGCCAACAATAAATTTCATCAGCAATGGTATCAATATTATCTTCATTACTTAAAACACCGTTAGTAAATTCTTCATGTACAGCCAAACCATCGGTGAAATCCATAACTTCAGCACAATCATATTCGTCAGTTGGATCGTTTAATTCTAATTCAACTACCTCATATTCGTCGTTAAACATATTAGGATGACTGTTGATTATTTTAAATTCAGGCATGTTAAAAGTTTTAACATCTTCTGTTTTCATTAACACAGTCCATCTTTGAGTGTGGTCTTCTGTCATACGCAATATTCCTTTCTTTATATAAATATTATACTATAATTTGCTTTCTATTGTAAAGTTTTAAAATCTTTTTTATCTTTTTCAACTATCTCTTTTATTTTATCCATTAAAGCGTTAAGCTCATTTTTAACAGCATCATCGGCATCGTGTGGTATATAACGACTTAGTTTACGAAATTTACCCGCCATACACAAATCAGCCATCTTTTCTAACTTTCCTACGCTTGGAGCTTTTTCTTTAGGGTAATAACCTAGCTCCATTAGTCTTTTACAATAATCTTTTATTGCCAATAATAAATCCATAGAAACCTCTCTTTTTAAATTATTTTAATTCAAATACTCAAATATGCCTCTCAGACGCACAGAAATGGCCCTCTGAGCTTCGTTTATATATTTTTAATATATTTATATTAAAAAACCGATTGATCGTTATACGGTTGTTTTTTGATAAGAAAAAAAGAGGATACGTTAATATCCTCTAATCTCCCAGGTCCTGTAAAAGAATAACCAATGACTACAAGTCGTCTTAATAACAATTTTTCTCGATGATTCATTATGTATATAATAGTCATCACTCTATCATAGTCATAACTAAATGGTTAGTAAGCTAATAGACTTGTTTAATAAAACAAAAACAAGGAACGAATGAAGAAATATTGTTCCTTGAGATTAGGACACTTAAAGGAAAGGTGAATATATAGGGTTAAATGTCCTAATCTCAGGGAATAATATTCCCTAATTATTATTTAGTTTCAGTTTTAGCCTTAGTTTTTTTTGGAGCAAATGGATTATTTCCATTGCCAAACATAGACATTAAAGCGATTGTAGATAAACTATCATTTCCGCCATTGTCTTTTAGTAACATAGCTAATGCCATAGGATTTGAACCTAAATCTCCGTTACTCATAGAGTTTAATAACAATAATTGACTTAAATCAGTGCTTTTTCCATCCATAAGTGCCATAAGCATCATGGGGTTAGAGAATAAATCTCCAGTAGCAGCGAAGTTATCCCCAAACATTGAGAATATTTTTGTGAAATATTTAATACCGAACATAGTTGATTTAGGTATTAAAACTGTTTGAGTGCAATCTTCGTATGAAACAGCCTTAATTTCATTAGTTGTGTCAACAATGTAATAAGGTTTTTGTTCGTGAAGAATTGTATCACCAACATTTACTTCAACTGCTGGAAGTAAAAATAAAGCATCTTTGAAGTCAAATAGTGTGTTAGAAACATCTACGAATTCATTATTATCTTTGTTGTAAACAACATAGTGTCCGTTAGGTTGACTAACAGCAATACCATTCATAGATAATTTGAAACGAGGATCGCGTAACTTACCAAATCCTAAGTTTCCAAATAAGTTATCCATAGTACTATTTTCCTCTCTTTCTTCAGGAGTACAAGGTTGTTGTTCTAATTCTGATAAGGACTTAAGCCATTCATCAGTAAATAAATCGTCTATTACTTTGTTAATAGGTTTACTATTGTATTCGTTTAGTAAATCAATTACCCCAACATATACTACAGCTAATCCATTACATGAATAAACGGTATACCCTTCGGTAATATGTAAATCCTTCAAGTCAATAGAATTGATAAAGGCATATTTATCTTCATAGACATCAATAAGATTATCATGACGAAGTAAATCAATATCTTTGGCTACAGTTTTAATATCACGAAGATTATCTGTAGCATAACCAATATATTTGCCTTCTGCTATTACACTATCTTTATCAAAGATAACTGGTGTATCCATTGGAACTTGAGTGTCTACATTTAATTTGACAACAACATAAGCATCTCTTATTATGTTTGCCATATGTTTCTCCTTTCAATATTATATATAATATAAAGGTTTAATTTTATATTACATAAATATTATAATATAAATTAAAACCATCTGTAAAGTAAAAAACCTTCACAGCGGGACAAATGTCCCTTGAAAATAGAATTGTTTGGGGGGACTTTTGCTTACCCCCAAGTCTTTTTCAAATTAACCGCACATTCGATCACGAGATAGGGACCGATACCCTATAAGTATGGCATGAACTGGAGTATCTATATACAAATCTTTTCGCTTAAGATTTGTTACCAGTATCTTTTTTTGATGGGTTTCTTGTATGACCATAAGCACAACTGTTATACAGGATTTAACACCCTTCAACCATCATCCTTCACTTTCTTTTACATTCCCGGCTTGGTAATGTTAAGACACGGACCAGTTGCTCATTGACTTTCCCCATACTCATTATATTTTTGCCTGCTCACTTCGGTTCAACGACCTTTTGACCCTTTTTCATAGGTTATGATCACAGCATCCTACAGCGTTCACCGTTATTAGATTACAACTTAAGTTGGATATACATCTTCCAGCGTATATCAATAATACAATGAATGAGTGTAAAGTTACTATACAACATTATTCTGGCCGGAATAATGTTACGGTGTATAGAGAGGATTGATTACCACTAACATACAAGATTCTTCCTTGAACCATTTACAACGGTTTTATGCCACCTACCTAACGCTCTTTTATTTCAACCGCAAGCGCATTGCCTCAATTTGTTTACGACGCCAACTCGCACATAATTTTATACGCCAAGATCGTTAGTATCTTATGCTTGTTAATTCGACAACCACTCTCCCTCGCCCTTCCGGGCTTGTGACGTAGCTTTTGGCATCGTGTAAGAGTGTGTTTTTAGGACGAAATCTATCCTTATTCAAACAACAAACAATTCTATTTTCAAAGAACATTTAATTTTTACTTTAATATTATATCAAATTTTTGACATAATTTCAAGTCTTTTTGTAAAATTTTATTCAAATTGGAGGCCCGAACAGGATTTGAACCTGTGATCAGGGAGTTGCAGTCCCATGCCTTAACCAGCTTGGCTACCGAGCCATTAAGAACTATTCCTCTGGAGGGGTAAGTCCTTTAATAGCTTCCTCCAATAGAATAGGTGTATAATTTATCATTTCTACACTAACACAACGATGATGTTCATCATCGGTAGGTTTATCATGTTGGTGACCGTAAAGATTTATATAGTGGCTATTTTCATCAGGCACTCTATGATGAGAGAATTGAATTCTGCCATATTTTTCAAAATCAAATATAACTTGCTCTCCAATTATATTTTCAAATCCAGCTTCTTCATAAGCCGAGCGTGTTAAATGGTCATGATTTCCAAGAATTAGAATTTTATGTCCATTTAATTTTTGCCCTAAAGCCACTGTTTCATCTTTATTAGCAAGGGCAAAATCTCCTAAACAAATTATTGTATCTTCTGGTTTAACAACACTATTCCAATTATTGATTAGTGCCTCATTCATAGATTCCACGGTTTTAAATGGGCGGTTACAATATTCTATAATATTTTTATGATTAAAATGTGTATCACTAATAACATAAATATTACCCATATTATACCTCCTATTTACCAAGATTAAATAATTTTTCTCATTTAGTTTTTTCTTCAATTAGTTCAAGTGTTTCTATATTTTCTATACGTTCACTCATAAAAGTTAATTTAGCAATAAGCTCGTCTAATTGATCTTTACCACCACGTTTATAAGTATTGTGATGATAAACATAATTATCACAAATGTCTCTTGCTTGTCTTAAATAGCTATCAATTATAGCTTCTTTTTCATCAAGTGTAAGATTTCTTGTATCTTTTTTATTAAAAATCTTAAACATAATATATCTCCTTTCCCTAATTTATATAATAATTATATCATATTATTCCTTATTTGTCAATTCTTTTTGATAAGAATAAGGAATTTTTTCGTCTAGGTGACATCCTAAACCGCTCATATAGAAATCCCTATAATCATATTTATTGGTTTTTTCTTTAATATTCATTGCTTGAGCCATTAAATCTCCCCATGCTCTCATGGATAAAGTAATATATCCATCATTACACACAGGAACACAATTATGATCATAGGCTTGATGAGTGTCTCCATATATGATATAGTTGTGTTTAATAATATCTTTTATAATAGCCTTTTTATGGGCTTCATCATATGGTGCTTCAGTATATAAGTCGCAGTGTTTAAATTGTGGTACTTTTGCCAGGGTAGGAAATATTTCCTCTATATCCCTCCAAGAGAACCAATCTACTACTTTTACTCTTCTCATAGTTCACTCCAATATTTTTAATGGTACCCCGACAAGGATTCGAACCTTGAACATTGCGTCCGTAGCGCAAAGGTTTATCCATTAGCCTACCGGGGCATAAAGTAAAGGGTTGTGGGCCGCCAGTTCCACAATACAACACATCGGTTATTACCTACACTTAAGCATTACTGCCGGTATATGAAGCGGACTTTCATATTTACCCTTTACGGTGTATCAATTCTTGATAGCGGGCTTCTACTTTTCTGTCAAATTCTTCAGTTCCCCAGAATTCTCAACAATTAGATATGGCTTTTAATTTTAATTGCCAATCATCCATTGGTAATGGCCCTTGAATACGAGTTCTATATACAACTTCGTCTTCCATAGATACGGGTTTTTGATTTGTATTCATTCGTTTCTTGTTATTTGATTTATATTTCTTTTCCATATTATTCTCCATTTGGCAGAAGCTATCCGAGTCGAACAGATATCAGTGGTTTTGGAGACCATTATTCTACCTTTGAACTAAGCTCCCATAAAAGAACTATACATTTTTTAATAGCTCTTCATATTCTTTTTTAATTTGTTCTGCGCGAACATTAGCAAGATTGATTGTATAATCAGCTTGAGCCATACGGGCATCAATAATAGCCGCATATTCTTGTAAATTATTAATGCGACGTTGATTATATTTTGCTAATTTTTCATAATATTTTAACCAAGCACGAGTATTAGCGATACGAATACCTAGTTCTTCATTATATTCATCACCGTCATGACAGCGAGAAATACCTTTTGCTATAATATTAGTAGCTTCGTCACTTAAGATAACAATATTCATTTTTTGTTCTGCATTACTAATTACTTGTTTTCTCATATTAACCTCCTATGTTTGTAGTATAATATGTATTATATATATCATTCCAATTATTAAAAGTGGTTTGATATACAGTAGTTCCTGGATTTCAGGTTGCTGTAATACCATCCTGATTAACAGAAATTTTACTATTTTCTTCTTTTATGATTTCATTAACCTTTTCTACATCGGCTTTTAATTCAGCTGGATCATAGTCTTGAATAACCAATACATTAACTTTACCAGTATAGTTAGTACATCCGTCAATTGCAATTTTATTTTGACAAATAAAAGGTTTATGTTCGTCTTGATTACCAAAATATTTATATTTATAACTTCTATCATCAATTGTATAACGACAAGTTTGAATATCTACATCTCCATATCCAGCTTTTATTGCATTTTCACGCACTCTAAAAGCGTGATGATGTCCAATGACTACATTTTTTATCGTATTGTTACAAGGTTTATGGCTATCCTCTATATCCCATAACATATAATGTTCATCTGTAGCTCTCCAGTCATCTAATATTGGATTTATACCAGCGTGACAAAAAATAAAATGTTCAGTTTCATAATATAATGGTAGTCTACGCATCCAATTTAAAATTGCTTCTCTATTTATATAAGTGCGTGCTTGCTCAAGAGAACTAACTTTAAATGTATCCATATCCATACCAGAAAAACTACGGATTGTAGCTCCTAAACCATTATGTAAAATATTAAATAGGACAAATTCTCCGTCCATTCCTTTTTCTAAATATTCTTGGAACATAAGATCGTGATTTCCTTTAACGCAAATAGCGTTATGGTTACGTAAATAGTTCCATACTTTTTTACTATTAGCACCTCTGTCAAAATTATCTCCTAGAGAAATCAATTTATGAATAGGATTATCAGGATTATATCCAGCTTCTTGCAACGATTGTATTAAAGCATCGTATTCACCATGAACATCACTAAATACAAAATAAGTATATAATTGTGCCATAATATCGCCTCTTTCTTTCTTAAACAAAAAACTCTTAATAGCCTTGTTTTATCTCCACCTTAGCCTGAGAAATTACAGTAAAAAGCTTTCCGTTAATGGGACAGCATAATTCACCCATACTATTAAGAGTTATTTTGTAAAGGAGGTATGCTTTAGGTATTACCTATTACACACCATATGGTGGAGCTGATGGGAATCGAACCCATGTCCGAAAAAATCATTTATTACAAATCTCATTCTTACCTTATAAGTTTTGGCTACTTTCGTTCTATCTGTTTTTTATACCCCTGTAGCAAATCTCTAAAAACAGCCTAAGACTTTAAAGTTCATCAATATAAAAATCGTCTAAGGTAATTTTTATATGGTGGGCCTTGGATTAGTAATTCTTCTATGTTTTGATCTGCCCACGAACTGACTACTCACACAGAAGTCGCTATCGCTTTTGACTAAGCAAAAGCAGCTACACTTGTAGCAAATAAAGATTTAACTTTATTAGCGATTTTTGATAAAATGTTTCCATTTATATTTAAGTTTAGATTATAACGCATCACTGCGACTTATATTGTAATAAATAGGTCCTCCCGTCGAAACCGGACAGCCCCATAAAATTTGGTAGCAACTACTGGATTTGAACCAGTGACCTAATGAATATGAGTCATTTGCTCTACCTCCTGAGCTAAGTTGCCAAGTAAAAAGATTATTTTAAAAAATAATCAAAAATAAAAAACACATTTAACAAGAGAGGGATTCGAACCCCCATATTAATGTTCTTCCTATTAAACTATCAAACATATAATTATTACTGGAAAAACAATTTGTTTTTCTTTGATCCAAGCAAAAACGGACAGTAAACAACATATACATTAATAACTTTCTACCTAATGTCAGGCCATCGGTATCAAATCATTTGTTAAATGCTTGATATTTTTTACAAAGTTTCTTTCTTTGGTTTGATTATTACATTATATAAAATATCTATTTTATCAATTGTCCTACTATCTCCGCAGGCAGCTAATCTAATAAATTGTTACCAATTTATTTTATTAACTATTTCAAATCTATTTTATATAACAATGGAAATCAGCTATAACTTTTAAGTTGATTAGGCTTAATCGTTTTTCTCTAAAAACCTCTACTATTTTGAATAATATAATCAATAATAATAAATATATAGATAATTACGATATCCTGGGGATATGGTCATTAAAGTATATTATCTATTACACTAATTAAACTACTTTGTCAGTAGATAAAACGATTCATAAGCATTTCCTCAAACAAATCGTCTTTTAAAAATTAACAAAACAATTATATCAAAGAAATAACCGTTTGTCAATTATTTAACTAAAAAATATTTACGCAAAATTTTATTTGCCCCATTGACTTTCATAGACATTGGTTCTGTTTTATTGATAATGCCATTTTTATATAGACCATTTAAAATACCGGCTATACTTTTAATATTCATTTCCATTATCATATTTACAAAATCTTCTTCTTCAATATCCTTAACATATTCGTGATTTTGTAAATCTTCGTTTTCTCCAATAAAATCAGCCAAAGCAAATGAGGTTACAGCATTTTCTATTGATCTGGCTTGAAGCATATCTAATGCCCCGTATACTATTTTTGCTTTTTTACTCATCTCTATCATATGGGCCTCCTAAAAATCACGAGATTGAATATTATATCTACCAATTTCCTTACCATTTTTATCTAAGATTTTTGAGGTCTTAGTATTACATAGGTAATTCATTTCTTCAACAAACTTTTTTACTAAATCAATCATTTCTTTGCGACTTGTTCCAGTATCTCCTACGATACTATGTTTCATATCATCAAATTCTAAATTGATGTCAGCATAATATTTTCTCATAATTATTCACCTTTCCTTTTTGAAAAAATACAATTTTTTCTTTTTCTATAAAAATTATATCAAAAAATACTTTCAAATTTCAAGTTTTATTTCAAATTTGATGTTAAAATTTCTGTATATAAGTCCATCGTTTGTTTGTAAATAATAGATGCTTGCTTTTTAGCTGCTTCTTTCATTAACTTTTTAATTTTTCTACGAAGTTTGTGCTTACGCCAACGAATTGATAATGTATTATCTAAATCTTCAAGATCGCGTAGCTCTCTTACATAGTTTAAAAACAACTTGTTATTCATAAGTATTTCCTCCTTCATAGTTTTTAGACAGGTGAGATTTTAGACTACAACCTGCGCTGGTCATAGATTCTCACCTACACATCCGAGTGTCATGATTCACCCCACAGTGCTTCGAGTCCCCCACCGTCTTACCCATCTCATCCCGAGATCTCGCAAAGAAAGTAATTTGAGTTGATTATGAGTTTTGCCTCCGGTCTTATAAGTCCCGTTAGACTATCCATCACTTATCTAAATACCCGTCTAGTATCATAAACTTTCATATAGTTTCACGGCTCATATGTCCGATCAGTCCTATACTTCCATTTAATCAATATCGGGGTATAAAGTTCATATAGTAGGATAAGCACATAACTCTCAAGCGCCCTTTCTTTGCCCTATATTTTTCATTTACACAATAATTATATCAAATATCACTCCAAAAATCAAGTTTTATTTGTCAATTTTTCTATTTTTGTAATGACAGCTATCAAGAGTGCAGCATTCTTTACCTGTGTTATAGTTACAATGAGTATTTTTGCATGCTCTTTTTCTCTTGAAAAATGCTTTAATCTTCTTAAACATATTTCTCTCCTTTTAATTTATACACTTCAATTATAATAAATATTTATTCCATTTGTCAACTTAAAATTTCTCAGCTCCTAGATAAAATATTTT
>Ga0310690_10009650_pt1 | contig 12088 bp, 15 predicted proteins | sample AusTroGonzalo_MG_2_FD_207661 | JGI IMG/M metagenome (GOLD analysis project Ga0310690, IMG submission 207661) | Bovine rumen microbial communities from tropical cattle in Woodstock, Queensland, Australia - Gonzalo_04 (v2) (version 2) | ecosystem: Host-associated > Mammals > Digestive system >...
CGTTCTTCATGATCCACAGCCGGCGGTGTTCGCCGTCATGCAAACAGCAGATCATGGCAGAGTTCGTGCCGTGGGTAACAGAGTGGACGGCGCTTGTCGGGAAAACTGATCCGGAAACGCTGCGGAAAATCCGGGAGATCAGCCGGATGGAGTTGTCTGATCCGGATGAAGCGATCAATGACGAGCCGGGAAACGTCCTGGCATGGATGAACTGGGAAATCTGTTCGTTTTTCAGTAAGAGGATGGGCCATGAGTGAGATAAAAAAAGTTATCCACATTGATGAAAACATGCCGCACAAGGTCAGCGAGGTGATCTGCGTGCGGTGCTGCCGGCGGTGGATTGACGTTCGGCCGGAGGGGCTGCTGCTGAAAGACATGGAGTGCCCGGGATGCGGGAAAACAGGCGGCGTGATCGAAACGGGAGAGGAAATCGATGACACGGACTGAGGCGGTGCGGTTTCTGACCAGGCACCCGGAAAGATTCGGGCAGATGGTCGGGTTCACGAAACTGACCGATCTGCACGGGAAATGGATGCGGAGGATGCTGGACATCGAAGGGCCGGATATGACCCTCCAGGGCCACCGTGGAAGCTACAAGACCACGTGCCTGTCAATCGTGCTGGCGCTGATCCTGGTGCTGCTGCCGAATAAGCGGACGCTGTTTGCACGAAAGACGGACGATGACGTCAAGGAGATCATTGAACAGGTCAGGAAGATCATGGCCAGTCCGAAGGTGGCGTACTTTGTCCAGGTGATTTACGGCGTGAGCCTGAAGCTGACCACGGACAACGCGATGGAGATCAGCACGAACCTGACCACGGACGCCAGGGGCGCCAGCCAGCTTGTCGGCATGGGCATCGGCGGGTCGATCACCGGCCGGCACTTCGACTTCATCTTCACGGACGACATCGTGAACCTGAAGGACCGGAAGAGCAAGGCGGAGCGCGAGCGGACGAAGAGCATCTACCAGGAACTGATCAACATCCGCAACCCGGGCGGGCGGATCATCAATACCGGGACGCCCTGGCACAAGGAGGACGCGTTCGAGATCATGCCGGAGGCCGAAAGGTACGACTGCTATTCGACCGGCCTGCTGAGCAAGGAGGAGATCGAGGATCTGCGGAGATCCATGGCGCCTTCCCTCTTCGCGGCGAACTACGAGCTGGTGCACATCGCGGCGGAGGAGGCGCTGTTCAAAGATCCGCCGCGGTTCATCACGCAAACGCAGGCGGAGGAGATCCTTGGCAAGGACGCGAAACCGGAGGATCTGCTGCGGGACGGGATCGCGCACATCGACGCGGCCTACGGCGGCGAGGACTACACGGCGTTCACCTGCGGAAAGCGGATGGGCGACCGGATGTTTATGTACGGCAGGATGTGGCCGAAGCACGTGGACACGGTGCTGGATTTCTGTGTGAGCGAGACGGAGCGCCTGATGTGCGGGCCGGTATGGTGCGAGAAGAACGCGGACAAGGGCTACCTGGCGCGGGAGATCGTGAGCCGTGGACTTCCGGCGATGCCGTACACGGAGAAGGAGAACAAGTATGTGAAGATCTCCACCTTCCTGCGGAAATGGTGGACGAACATCGAGTGGCTTGAGGGCACGGACACAGCGTATATCAACCAGATTCTGAGCTACACGGAGGACGCGGAGCACGACGACGCGCCAGACTCGGCGGCCTGCGTGTGCAGAATATACGACCGGCGCGGAGGAGAGGAATACAAGTCACCGTTTTCACGGTGAGAAAGGAGCCGGAAATGCCGGACGAGGACGATCTGGAAAGGCGGTTGTGGCGGACGATGCCGTGGGACGCGGCGGTGATGGTGCCATCGGAAGAGCAGGACGAAAAGGACGAGGAAGGTGAGGAACATTGATCACATACCAGGACTATGAGCGGGCGACCAACAAGACAGAGTGGATTCAGCAGACGCTGGGCAGCTACCGGAACAGCGACGAGTACAAAAAAGCCGTGGACGAGCAGGAGTACATGGCGGGCAGGAACACAGCGATCAAGCAGACGGTGCGGGTGATCTACAACATGGCCGGGCTGCCGGAGCCGGACTTCACGGCCAGCAACATGAAGATCATGGACAACACGATTCACCGGCTGGTGACGGACCGGTGCAGCTATTCCCTGGGGAACGGGATCTCCTTTCCAGGGCGGCACAAGGAGATCAGGGACGGAAAGACGGTGTTTGTCGATCCGCTGAAGGATCTGCTGGGCGACCGGTTCGACCGGGCATTGAAGCGGACGGGATACTGGGCGCTGTCAAACGGCGAGGCGTATTTATACGTGCACATGGGGACGAAAAAGCCGGAATGGCAATACACGCTGTTCAAAAAAACGGAGTTTTTGGCGCTGTACGACGAGGAAACCGGGGCGCTGCGTGGCGGTATCCGGTTCTGGTCCATCGACTGGGGAAAACGGCCGATCACGGCGGTGTTGTACCTGGAAGACGGGTACATCAAGTACAAGACCCGGAAGGATGAGTACAGCCTGTCTTCCCTGGAACAGGCCGAGGATCAGAAACCGTACATCGAAACGGTGCAGACCAGCGAGGCATTCGGCGAGGAAGTGGTCGGATCTGAGAAGCTGACCCGGCTGCCGATCTTCCCGATGTATTCCGGGGAGAACCGGAACAGCGCGCTGGACCGGCTGAAGGACGTGATCGACGCCACGGATATGGTTCTGAGCGGGTTCGTGAACGACGTCAAGGACATGCCGCAGGTGTATTGGCTGATTTCCGGGGCCATGGGCATGAAGGAAGCGGACAAGCGGCAGCTGCTGGACCGGCTGATCCTGCAACACATGGCGGTGATCGACGGCGAGAACTGCAGCATCCAGGGCTACACGCAGGAGATTCCGTATGAGGCGCGGGAGCGGTGCCTGAATAACCTCAGGAACAAGATGTATGAGAAATACGGCGGGTTCGACGTGCACACGGTGGAGGCCGGGGCGACGAACGACCACATCGACGCAGGATACTGGCCGATGGACGAGGAAGCGGACGATTTCGAGTACGAGGTGATCGACTTTGTGCAGTCCATCCTGGAAATGATGGGCGAAACGGAGAACACGACGCCGCTGTTCAAACGGAACCGGGTCAGCAACCAGAAGGAGCAGACGGACATGGTGATCGCAGCCGCGCCGTATCTGGACGAACAGACGATCCTGGAGAAGATCCCGTGGATCAGCGTGGACGAGGTGGACGACATCCTGGCGCGGATGGACGGAGAGACGTTCAGCCGGTTCAGTGACGCAAACAACCCGGAGGAAGAAGAGGAGGAAAAGGACACCGAGGACGGTGAGGTCTGATGACGCAGGCTGAGTATATCGCCGCAAAAAAGGCGAAATACCAGGAGTATAAAGCCGGGCTGATTACAAATTATGCCTACATCCAGTGGAAAAAGAAGAATGATCCGTCGCTCCAGGGGATGACCCAGGCGGAATACATGCAGATCTGGCAGGGTCTGAAGAAGAAGCAGCAGGCCGGGCTGATCACGCAGAGCGAGTATTTCGCACTTGCGGATAAGCTGGACGATCTGTACCAGAAAAAGACGCCGTTTGACCAGGCGCAGAAGCAGATCGGCACTGATCCGGGCACAACGGCGACGGACGAGGCGGTCATCAAGCTGGAAAAGGAGTTCCGGAAGATCTACGGCGCCGCCGGGAAGGAAATCAAAAAAGAACTGGACGATTTCCTGAAGAAGTACGGCCCGGAGATGAAGGAACTGGAGATGAAGTTCATCGACGGGACGATCGACGAGGCCGAGCTGAAGCACCTGAAGATGCTGACGCTGCAGAAAGGCATCCTGAACCAGAAAGCGGACCAGATTGCCGGGGTGATGAAGAACGCGAACCAGAAGGCGCTGGCGATGGTGAACGGAGAGCAGCTGAACGTTTTCGCGCAGAACGCGAACTGGCAGAGCTACCAGCTGACGCAGGACACGAAGCTGAACCTTTCCTTCTCCGTGTACGACGAGCACACCGTGCAGAAGCTGATCAAGGATAAGCCGGAACTGCTGCCGCGGAAGGAAGTCAACGGAAAGAAGGACAAGGCGTGGAACCGGAAGATCATCGCCGGGGCGATAGCGCAGGGAGTGATCCAGGGGGACAGCATTCCGAAGCTGGCGCGGCGGATCGCCATGCAAACAGGCGAAACGAACATGAAGGCAATGACCAGGTACGCCAGGACGGCCATGACAGGCGCGCAGAACAGCGGACGGATGGAGATGCTGCACAAGGCGCAGGGCATGGGGATCAAGGTCAAAAAGACCTGGCTGGCGACGCTGGACAGCCGGACGCGGGACAGCCATCAGCACCTGGATGGAAAGACCATCGGCGTGGACGATAAGTTCGACAACGGCCTGATGTATCCCGGAGATCCGGGCGGCGCGCCGGCGGAGGTCTATAACTGCCGGTGCACGCTGATCTACGACTACGAGGGTTTTCCGAACGATCCGACCGCGGATCAGCGGTACGACCAGGAAAGCGGTCAGCTGATACAGGACATGAGCTACGACGAGTGGAAGGCCGCGAAGGAAGGAAGCCAGCTGAACGCGCTGAACGCGGCGAAGTACCAGCTGGCGGAGGCGCAGAAAGCGGTCATTCAGGCCGGCGTGAAGGAAGACAAGGTATACGAGGGCCTGTGGAAAGATCCGGTCACGCTGGCGGATTATCCGGCGAAAAAGGCCGGGATTCCGGCGAAGCTGGACTACTACGATACGGAGATCGAAAAGTATAAACAGGCGCAGGCGGCGGGATCTTCCTGGGCGACGGACGAGAAGATCAAGGAGCTGGAGAAGAAGCGAAAACTGCTGAAGGAGTTCGACAAGCGCGGAGCGCTGATCGAGAAGCGGGACAAGGCGCTGCAGGCGGTGCAGGACATCTACACGAACGTCGGCTACGGCAAGGCGGCTTCGGCTCCGGCGGTCGCGAAAAAGGCCGCGAAAAAGGCCAAGAAGGCGGCTGCGGGTTCCGGTGGAACGAGTGCCGGCACCGGATCGGCAGGGGCGCCCACGGCCAGCCTGGCGGCCGCAGGAGCGAAGAAAACGCCGTTCGGGCCGGAAGCGTACACGCAGGACCGGAAGGACGCGGCGCTATGGGCGAAAACGCCGGAGGAAGCGGACAGGCTTCTTCGCGCAAAGTCCGGCGAAGTGTGGAACAAGTCTACGTATGATGAGAAATACGCGATCTACGATTATACCGGAAGTTATCACAAGTTCAACGAGCCGCTGCGCGGGATTGAGTACGGTACCAGCCGGTATCTGGGCGTCGGAAATACGGATCTGAACGCCGGTTATGCAAACAACGGGAAAGAGCTGAACGCGATGACGGATATCATCGCGAAGAGTACGTACAAAGAGGATGTCTGGCTGCAGCGCGGGTGCCGGTACGACAATATGGACAAGTTCTTCAATATTCCGATGAATTTGCTGACGAACGGAAGCCAGGCGGAACTGGAACAGGCGCTGCTTGGTACAACGCCGATTGAGTACGGATTCATGAGCTGCGGCAGCAATAAGGGGTCTGGCCTGAATGTAAACCAGTCCGGCGGCATCCTCCTGAACATATACGCGCCGAGCGGAACGCAGATGATGTATGTGGAACCCTTCAGCCAGTACGGCGGCCAGAGTAAGGGAATGAACTGGGACGGAAAGTCCGGGCAAACCCGATTCGGACAGGAGGTTGAAACACTGGTGAACCAGGGGACGCAGTTCCGGGTGCTGAAAGTGGAGCGGAAAGGCCGAACCGGAAAGATCTATGTGGACATGGAGATTATCAACCAGGATCATCAGCAGCGGTGGAAGCCAAAGAAGTAATGTGATACAATCAACCGGGAGGGCAAAGCAATGGCAAAGATAAAGACAGTGACAGAACGACATCTGAACGAGGTGCTGAGCGATAATACGCATCAGGATTTCTGTCAGCAGTGCAAGGAATGCGCCATGTGGGGGATCGGAAACGATCCGTACCAGAACCGGTACGACAAAGGCAACTGTTCTATGTATCCGAACCCGGACCATAAACCGGGGTATGTGATCAACAACCAGGGGCCGTGCCCGTTCCGGGTGCCGAAGGGGTGAGAGTATGTACGTTACGTTTACCAGCCACAAGGCGGAGGTGCTGAGCGCGCTGGACAAGGCGAAGGCGACCGCGCTGGAGATCATCGGCGGGAAGGCTGAAAGCTACGCGAAGAAGCTGTGTCCGGTGGATACCGGCAATCTGCGGAACTCGATCACCCATGAGCGGTATGACGAGAACACCGAGGTGGTCGGAACGAACGTGGAGTACGCGCCGTACGTTTGCCTGGGCACCCATAAAATGGCGCCGCGGCCCTTCCTTCGTCCCGCTGCAGAGAACCACAGTGACGAATACAGGGCAATCATCGAAAAATGCATGAAAAATGCCTGAATGTTGCTTGATTTCTCCGAACATGGTACAATACTGTTCGGAGGTGGGAACATGAAAAAGGTGAAGAACGACCTGACTGGAAAAAGGTTCGGGCGGCTGACGGTGATCGGTATCGACGACCGAGGAGACCGGAAAACGTACTACAACTGCCAATGCGACTGCGGAAATGTGAAGTCTGTCCGGTCTGACAGCCTAATCGCCGGAGCGATCCGGTCCTGCGGGTGCATGAAGAAGGAACAGGACCTGGAAAACCTGACGGCGAACCATTCGCACAAGATGTCCGGGACGAGGATCTATGGCATCTGGCAGGGGATCAAAAAGCGCTGCTATAACCCGCACGAAGCGCGGTATGACCGGTACGGCGGGCGCGGAATCAAGATGTGCGATGAATGGCGAGAAAGTTTCCAGTCCTTTTATAACTGGGCCACGGAAAACGGGTACGAGGAGACGCTGTCTATCGACCGGATCGACAACAACGGAGACTACTGCCCGGAAAACTGCCGCTGGTCAGACACCCAGGAACAGGCGCGGAACCGGAGCAGCAATATCCGGATCACGATCGGGAACGCCACGAAAACCCTGACGGAGTGGTGTGAAATCTTCGAGGTGGACAGCAAACTGGTGTTTGCTCGGTACAAGAGAGACGGGTTTATCGGAATCGACGAGCTGTTCAACTGACCGTCATGCAAACAGGCACCGGAAGAATCCGGTGCTTTTTTGTTTGCATGAATGGTACATTGTACGAATTTTGGACGAGCGTACTGTTACATAGTAACAGCACGCTGTGCATCTCTATGATGAAAATTTGACAAAAACAGGGATGATTTTCCGAAAATTTGACACTTTTTTCCTTTCTGAGGTCTTGCTTTTTTCTCAAAATGATGGGTGAAGATCGGAAACCGCGCCGAGGAAGTGTGCGCGGCGGATCAAAAAAACTCCGTAGGGCCGAGGAAATGGCCCCGAAGAAATGGGAGGATAAACGGCATGAGTTTTACACGAAGTGACCTGAGGGAAGCCCTTGGAGAGGCATATACCGACGATATCGCAGGAAAGCTCGTCGCTCTGCACCGGTCTGTTGTAGACCCGCTCAAGGACGATCTGGACAGCGCAAAACGGGATGTGACCAAGTACAAGGCCGAGGCTGAAAAACTTCCTGGCGTCCAGAAAGAGCTGGACGACTTCAAGAAGGAGGACTGGAAGGCCAAGTACGACAATGAGAAAAAGGCTCACGACGACTACAAGGCCCAGGTCGCCCGGGATGCCGAAACCGCCAAGGTAAAGGCGGCATTCAAAAAGCTGCTGACCGAAGAAAAGATCAGCGAGAAGACCCTCGACTCGATCCTGAACGCCACGGACTACAGCGGGATGAAGCTGAAGGAAGACGGCACGCTGGACAAGATCGAGGATCTGAAGAAGGACATCGACTCCAAGTGGGGCGGGTTCAAGGTGCAGGAACGCAAGCGCGGCGAGGACGTGAACAATCCGCCGCCCGGCGGTTCCGGAGGAAGCGACAGCAGCATCCGGGAGATGACCGCGAAGTGGCACGCGCAGCGGTTCGGCGAAGCGCCCCAGAACAAGTAAACGAAAGGAGATCCAGCCATGAGTTTTAACCAGAACACCAATGGCCGCGGCTACGCTCCCGGGTATTTCCTGGCCAGCGCCGACTGCGACCGCGAAACCTGCCAGGTGGACAACACCCATTCCCAGGTTGTGACCCTGGCGAACGGCTGCAAAATCGTCCCTGCCGGCGCTGTCGTGCCGAGCAATGACGGTAATGCCAAGGGCATCCTGTTCGAGGACGTGGAAGTCACCACCGGCCCGATGCCCGGCTCCCTGGTAACCCGGGGCGTCGTCTACGAAGACAAGCTGCCCGCCGCGATCGAGAGCGCCGCTGAGGCGGTTCTGACCGGTATCCGGGTGATCACCACCTCCCCTGCCGTCGTACGGCCCTCCAGCTTCAGCAAGGACACCCTGACGGAGCTGACCGTCACTTCCACCGCCGGCAGCGGCAGCGGAAAGACGGATGTCTCCTACTCCGGATATACTCCGGCGGCCGGCGAGCGCCCGGTGTACAAGATCGGCGCTTCTGTGGCTCCCACTGCCGCGCTGGGTGAGATCCTGTCTGTCGGTTCCGGCTCCGGCCAGTGGACTGCGGGTACGTTCCCGCTGGATGAGCTGGCCGCCACGAGCGGAAACAAGATCACGGTCGCCGTGGTTGATTCCACGAACGCGGTGATCGCCGCCGGCAGCACGACCATTGCCGCGAATGACTGAGGAAGGAGGAACGAAGAATGAGCCGTTTTGAAGAGAATGTATTCGGCCTGGTCTCCAAGAAAGACCTGCTGCAGATCGGTTACGACGTCACCCGGCCGAATGATCCTGTGGATCAGCTGATCGGCGATGACAAGACCGACAACCTGATCGCCGAATGGGAATCCATCGCCGCTGAGTACGGCATCCCGGTCATGGCGCAGTTCCATGCCTTTGACGTGGAAGCCCAGAAGACCATCCGCATCCCGATCGACGTGCACAACATCGAGAAGGGCCTGATCAAGGTCAAGATCGACCAGAGCGAGCGCCTGCGCGCGCTGATCGGCCGCGGCGTAACCGGAGAGGACGCCCTGTACAACAAGGTGCTGAACGACGGTTACAACCTTGCGGAGGAGGTATTCACCCGCTCCAAGGTCGCGAAGAACGAACTGCTGGCCACCGGCAAGATCACGATTCGCGAAAACAATCTGAACCTGACCGTGGATTACGGCGTACCGGAAGGCAACGTGGAAAAGGTGCTGGACTTCGGTGCCGGCGCTGCGACTCCCCTGGACGAGCAGCTGCTGGAGCTGATCAGCGCGGCCCGGACCGCGGGTGCACCGATCACCGGTATTTACACCAGCCAGGCGATGATCAACAAGCTGCGCAAGAACGCCGCCCTGCAGAAGGCGGTCAACGGCAGCAACATGGTCGGCCAGCTGATCCGCCGCGCGGATCTGGAAGCCTACCTGAACGAGGAGCTTGGCATTGCCCGCGTTCTGGTCAACGACCTGATCTACTCCCTGCCGCTCACCATGGGCGAGAACGGACGTCCGGTGGTCAACCAGCAGCGTTACTACCCGGAGAACAAGATCACCTTCTTCTCCGCGAACAACAAGCTGGGCGTCGGCCTGTGGGGCGATCCGCCCGAGGTTTCCGCGGCGAAGTTCATGGAAGTCAGCCAGAGCCAGGTCAGCCCCTTCGTCTATGTAAGCCAGTACGCCGAGAACGACCCGGCGGTCACCTGGACCAAGGCGAGCGGCCTGTTCATGCCGGTGCTTTACAACCCGAACAGCCTGTATATCGCAGCCGCCACTGAAACGCCTCTGAACGCCTGATGAAATACATCAGCGCGTACACCTGGCGCGATAACACGGACGGACATCTCTACCGCGAAGGGGAGCCTTTCCCCTTCGACGGCAGAGAGATCTCCGCGGAGAGACTGGAAGCGCTCGAAAGCGGCCGGAATCGGGCGGGATTGCGGCTGATTCGCGCGGAGAAAACCCAGGATGAACCTGCGGAAGCCCGGAAGGAAGAAGCGCCGAAAAAGGCCGAAAACAAGCCGAAAGCGGCAACCGCGAAAAAGCGGACAACGAAGAAATAACCGAGGGGGGATCGGAATGCTTCAGGAAATCATGGAGTACATCTGCAACTATTTCGTGCCGATCTGCGCGAAAGAGGTGACGTACACCATTTCCGGCGGCAGGATCTCCCCTGATTTCGGAGCCGAGGACGGCGACCGGTTCCTGATCTGCGGAAGCAGGCGGAACGACGGCGTCTACACCTGGCACGCGGACGTCATCGGGACCGACGACGACGAACGCATCCCGCCGGTGACGCCCGGCGGAGAGGAAACAATCAAGGCGGCGGGGCTCCGTGACGAAACGTTTGCCGGAACGATACGCGTCTGCAGCGTCCCTCCTGCGCTGCTTGCGCTGTCCGGAGAGATCAGCCAGTGGGTGGAAACCAATTCGGCGCAGCTAAACAGCCCGATGCAAAGCGAGACTTTCAACGGCTACAGCTACACGATGAGAACCGGCGGAGGAAAAGGAGGAAACGGTCCGCTGACCTGGCGCGACCAGTTCAGGGACCGGCTGGAACGGTGGAGGAGACCCTGCCTATGAGCCTGCTGGATGAGTACAAAGTGCCGTGCGTGCTGCTGGTGAAGACCCGGACCGCAGATCCGGTGGGCGGATACCAGACGTCCTGGGCGGAAAGCACGCCGTTTGACGCGGCATGGGAATACGAGAGCGCACCGGAGATCACCGTGGCGGAACAGCAGGGCGTGGCGCGGACATACCGGATCTATGTGGACAAGACCCTGGATCTGGATTATCACGAAGCCTTCCGACGGACCGACAACGGGCAGGTATACCGGGTGGTCAACCCGGGAACGGACAGGAAGACGCCGGGATTCAGCCGGCTGAATAAACGGCTGATCGAGGTGGAAAAGTGGGAAATTCCCCATGATGACACGGAGGAAGACGATGTATAAGGCGGCAGTCGCGCTGAAGGTGTTTTTTTCGGGATTCGGACTCCCGGCCTACGCCGTGGGGTCTGTTCCGGACGACGTGGAGCTGCCGTATATCACGTATTCACTGAGCGTGCCGGAATGGAACCAGAAGGCGAGCATGTATGCGCAGGTATGGGATCGGACCACGAGCAATTCCGGGATTCTCCGCAAGGCGGACGAGATCGCCGCGGCCATCGGCCAGGGAAAGATCATCGACTGCGACGGCGGATACCTGGCGATCTGGCCGGAGACTCCGCTGATCCAGCTGATGACGGACGGAGACTACAGATCCGCGTATATCAACCTGTCGGTCAACGTATATCAAAATCCCGGGGAATAACCCGGGGGAAAGGATACCAATATGGCGGTAAAATCCAACGTAACAACTCCGCTGCGCAGGGAAACCTACAAGAACCTCCAGCTGAACGCCGGAGTGACGCTTGTCAATTTCGACCTGAGCAGCTATGCAAACGCGACCACGCTGAAGACCGCGCTGGCCGCGGCGATCCAGGACGGATCGAAACTGCTGGGCGCGACCCGCGGCGGCGGTTCGTTCACGATTACCCGTGATATCCGGCAGGTTGAGGCGGACGGCGTGCGCAGTCCCTTTGTGGGTTCCCGCATCGTGGACAGCGCGGACGCCTATCTGTCCGAGACGCTGATTGAAGTCACGCCGGAGCACCTGAAGGAAGTCCTGTGCAACGCGGACATCGACGATACCGATCCGCTGCACCGGGTGATCACGGTCCGCATGGCGATCGACGACGAGGACTACATCGACAGAGTGGTCTGGATCGGCGACACCAGTGAAGGATTCGTGGCGATCGAACTGCTGAACGCGTTCAACACCGCTGACTTCACCTTTACCTTCGCGGACAAGAGCGAGGGCACGGTTGGCGTGGAATACCACGCGCACCAGGCGGATGTCAGCGAGAACGAAACGCTGCCGGCCAAGATCCACTTCTTCGATCCGAGCGATTCGCTGGGCAGCCTGACGATCACGTCCGCTGCCGGCACGAACGTCGGAGGGACGAAGCTGACCAAGAACTATACGCTGGCGGCAGGTCAGAAGTTCGTGTACAAGGTCGGATCGTCTTCCGCGGCGCCGAGCATCGCGTATCACGAGAAG
>Ga0310690_10009651_pt1 | contig 12088 bp, 22 predicted proteins | sample AusTroGonzalo_MG_2_FD_207661 | JGI IMG/M metagenome (GOLD analysis project Ga0310690, IMG submission 207661) | Bovine rumen microbial communities from tropical cattle in Woodstock, Queensland, Australia - Gonzalo_04 (v2) (version 2) | ecosystem: Host-associated > Mammals > Digestive system >...
CCTGCGGCCAGCGCGTCGTCGCTATTTCATAAGGGGGGTGATATGGACCTCCCCGTCAGGGCCGATCCTCCACCTTTTCTCCTTTCGATCGCGTTCCTCGTCGTGGCATGCTTTACACAGCAGCTCTAAGTTTTCCCAGTTGAGAGAAACCTTAGGATCTGTGATGTTTTCCTCTGTCAGCGGTATCTTGTGATGCACTTCCAGAGGTCTGTCTTTGCTCCCTGTTTCGATCACCCCGCGCTTCATGCAGCGCTCACAGAGGTGTCCCCGTGACTCTGCAAAAGCCTTTCTGCACTTTCTCCACTTCCATGACGTGTAGAACGCTTCAATGCCTGTTGAACGCTTAATGGTTAATCAGCCCCCGCCTCTGCTTTACTCACGGATTAACCTCCCGCCGCCGGAAGGAAGCAAACCGACGGCCCTCCGAATTGTGAACAAGCAAAGCGGCAGCTCCGTGTCACGGTGCTGCCAGCTCCGGATCATAGCTATCTGCTATTTTCCGACATTAGCACAATAACACGGAATCATTTGACATCGAGTATGAAAATCAACTATTCCGGACGTTTTTTGTTGAGAAGTTCAAAGAACTCCCTCCGCTTTTTGAAGAACGCATTCCGGTCGCTTGTAGGCATCAGCGCCCGGTCCATCTGCGTATAATTTTTCCCTATGCAGACGTTCTGGATGATCGCCGCGTACCATTCCCCTCCGGCAATCGCCCTGGCGCATTCGTCAATAATCCCGATCTTTACGATCAGCTTCTCCCGCCTTTCTGCCGCTATGGCCACCGGATCGCTTCTCCCGTTTCCATGCGGCTGTCCGTCTGTCTTGATCGCTCTGATCCCCAGCAGACTGTTCGCCTCTGTTTTCCACTCCGGATATTGTCGGCAGAAGTGGAGAAGCTCCTGATACCGATCCTTTGAGATCCCGATCTGCTTCCAGCATGGTATGTATCTCATCCGCTTCTCCTCCTCAACACGCACCGAATATAGACCCCGTCCACGACGTCACTGTACCGCACCTGGCAGTCCTGGAAGACATATCCGGGATAAAGTCTCTCCATGACCTCCTTCGCCTCGTTCCGGAAGTCGTAGGCGATCCGCTTCACCCGGCTGTTCGGCATCCGCGCGTCCCGGCTCCGCCGCACCGGCTGCTTCAGGTTCCGGCTCCCTCTCCACTTCCGGACTCCCGGCTTCTCCGGTCGGTCCTGCTTCTGCTTCGTGAAATAGGTCGCGATCCCGCCCAGGCCGTCGCCCCTGGGCTGAAGCCGGTCCGCGTTCGCGAACCCCTTCCCCCAGATCGCCTCCAGCTCGTCGCGCCCGATCCCGCCGTTCATGATCATGTGGACGTGGGGCCGCTTCCCGCTGTACCCCGCCGCGGGCATCTCGTCCCCGCCGATCGCCAGGATGTACTTCAGCTCCGTCAGCCCCCGCTTCGCCCTGGCCCGCTTCACCCGGTTCAGGAAGTTCCGGACGTCCTTGTCGATCCGCGCCGGATCCGGAGCCTCGCCGTCGTAGCTCAGCGTGATCGCCACGTCCTTCTCCCCGAAGTTCGTCTCGATCAGCTGGATCAGCCGCATCCGGCTCCGCTCGTCGTTCACCCGCTGCTGAGCCTCCCGCGTGATCTGGCTCTTCGCCCTCCGGACCTCGCCCCGCTGGTGCCTCCCGAACACCGGGAACACCTCCGCGTCGATCCTCTGCCCGCTGACCGTCGTCCGCCGTCGGTACCCCATCTTCCCGACCGGGATGAAGCTCGGCTCCTCCAGGAAACCCCCGTCTCCCGTCAGCTTGTTGTTGAAAAGGTCCTCAAATTCCCATCCCACGCGCGTCCCTCTTCCCTTCTATCCTCCGGGGAGGATGCTCCGCCCTCCCCGGACCCCACCAACGATTGATTATCATCTTCGTCTTCAGGATGATTCCCGACGGATACACATCTGACCGGCTTCTCCGATCCGATGCTCTTCTAATAGGAAAATGTGCGAATAGATAATACTCATTACAAGCCTCATAATGCGGAACCCATCCCGCAGTTCTGGCGGCTGACCCGCCACGGGTCCTTCTTTCAATGGAGGTCCCAGACGCTGCCCAGACGTCTGTGGCGCGAGGGGCTGGAGTCGAACCAGCCAGCGGCGTGGCACATCCTTCCGTCCGCCAGGAGTGCATTCACCTCCTCACTTTTTAACGGACTCCGGAAAACGCCGCCCGTCCCCGCTTCGCATGTTAAACCCGGATGCCGGTCGCCGCCGGTGCTTAATCCGGGACCTGGTTACTGTCGAAAACGCTCATTATGCATCGTTAATTCTGCTTGACTTTAACCGCTTGCGTCCGCATCTGTCACACAATTCTGTTTCCTGCTCTTTCAGCAGGGCAAGAACGTCACGCATCATATAATCACGGCAGTTCATTGTTGTGTATCCCGCTCCGCTTAAACAGTAAGGACAATCGTTACACTTCCCGTGTCCAAGGCATATATCAACCGCTTTGATAACATTCTCCCTGTCCATTACTTCCCAATACCCTCCTTAATGTAGATAGAGTGGGCGAGGATTTGCACCTCGCATGGATCCTCCGTCTGGTACCCGGCGATCCTCCGCGGCCCCTATCCGCTCAGCGTCTACCTATTCCGCCACCACTCGCCCGCTTATTTCCATTTCACCGCCCTTCCGCAGTGCTTGCAGAAGTGGTCATTCTCGTCGACCACTCCGTGACATTCACCGCATGTGTTGTACCAGGACGATCCTCCGCCCTCGATCTCAGTCTCCGCCGGCGTCATCCGCTCCAGATCCTGCGCGGCCTTCTTGAATTCCTCGCTCACCCGCCAGCTCCAGAAGCTCCTTTCCGGCTCCTTTTCGCGCATTTCCTGCGCGTCCTTCAAAGTGATCTCCGCCATCGCTTCCAGCCATTTCGTCACGGCTTTCCTTGCTTCCATTCGCTCACCTCCTTCATCTGACCCGTCACCGGATTGAACAGCAGGATCTCCCCGCCGACGCGCCCGGCGACCAGCTGCGCCATCACGCGGTTCCTGGTCGCCCACGCGTCCCACGGGCTGAGGCTCCACCTCAGATCTGTCGAGTACAGGATCGTCCCGACCAGATACCTCCCGTCCTTCCGGATGATCATGCATGTCTTCAGCCGGATGTCCATAGCCTTCCCTCAATGGCGTCGAGTTTCTTCAGCACCTTCTCGAACTGTGAAGCCAGGAATCTCATCATCTTTGTCTGGTCGTTCATCTCCGGCTTCTCCGGCGTCAGTTCCATCCGGATCTGGCCCGGCAACTCCTGCGGCTTCTCTTCCTCCGGCTCCTTCGCCGGCTTCTTCTTCTTTTCCGCCTTGTACTTCTCCAGGTCGAATCCCGCCGTCTTGATCCTGCTGACCCTCGACGGGTCGATCCCGATGATCTTCCCCGTCTGTTCCTGTGTCATCCCTTTGTTAAGCATCAGCTTCACGTTGTCACAGATCTCCTGGGTAATCTGGACCCGCTTCCTGGTTTCTTTTGCTTCCTTTTCCATTTTCTGCTTCCTTTCCGTCCTGTTTAGACTTCCACGCCCAGGATCTTCATCACCCGCGGCATTTCATCCAGCACCCGCGTTAATTCATCCAGGTGCATTGTCAGCTCATCCCCCTTGTACCTGATCGCGAACAGGTTGTAATCCTTGCTCCACTCATACCGGACCCCGCTGGCCTTTGACCGTATGGTCATGACCTCAAACTCATCCCCGCCGGTTTTCGCTTCCTTCGGCTCCGGTTTCTTCTCCGCCGTCTTCGCAGCGGTCCGCTTCTTCCTGGGCTGGCTCCGCCGGTTCGGCATCTTCTCCGCCAGTTCCGGCGCTTTGTCCGTCAGGCATCTCTTGATATTCCCGTAAGCCTTACTTGTATTTGTATATCCGTGTTCCTTCAGCCATTCGTTCGGATCCGCGCCCTCCGCCATCGCCGCGATCAGCTGCTTTCCGATCTCCAGCTGGCTCTTCTTTCCATCGTTCATTTCTTCTCCTGCTTCCTTTCCTCTGTCCCACGCCCTCAGGCATTTCCATGAACAGAAAACTTTATCTTCCCGTTTGTAGCTCCACAGATGCGGGTAAAGGATCACGAACTCCTTCCCGCACTTTCCGCACGTCGCGCTCATTCGATCAGCCCCTCGATGTACCGGCTTTGAATAAAACCCTTGTTTGTGACGGCCCATTCGGACGTGTATCCCCAGACCTTCACCTCACTTCCGTCGATCACCCAGCACCGGCGCGGTCCTTCAATGTATCGCCTGCACGCCACCCGCCCGTTGGCGGAAATCCGGTAAAGTCTCCCGCAGGCGTTCTGCGGCTGCTCCGTGACGATATAGCCGGAATAGATCCATGCCTCCCCGTACTCACAGGCCAGGACCGGCGCGTACATAAATCCGTTTTTGCTCCGCCCGTCAAGCTCAAATGAGTCTCCTGTTTCGAGTCTCGCGACGCTCTCGCTTCTGGTGCTGGGTGCTTTCCGCGCGTTAACCCAGTCGCCCGGCTGGCAGATGATGTAGCCCACAATATTGTGATCCTCCGCCATCGTCCCGCTCACGGCCAGGAGCATGGCCCCGCTGATGATCACCCCGGCGATCACTCCGATCAGGATCGCCCTTGCTTTGTCGTATTTCCGCGTGTTATAATTCATGTAGTCTTTCTCCTTTCCCGCCGGTGGCGGTGCCGCTGATGTTGCAGCATCAGCGGTTTTTGTTATCCTTCAGCGGGATCAGGTGCCGCCGGTTAATTCCCTGTGGCGGATATACCCATCCCTTTCCACTCTTCCAGGAAGCTCTTGACCCCTTCGGGTTTCCGTTCATCCGGTGAAGCCAGGCCCGCCGCTTTTCGTTTTCCTCTGTGAAGGCCCTGTATCGTTCGCACCTTCCGTGGCACCCTTCGCTCCGGTCCACGCAGTCCTTGCACGGTGACATCACGTTTTCTCCCTCCCTTCAGGCCGCACTCATGGCCCACGCTGATGATCACGCCGTACAGGACGCAGTACACGCTTCCCTGGGCGAACCTCCGCCCCCTCACACACTCGCCGCACCTCATCCTTCTCCTCCGCATGTCAGGCGGTGGATCCGGTACGCCGGCTCCGCTTTTTCTTCGCTTTCGTAGTCGACGATCACGGCCCTTACCTTGCTTCCGTCCACCCGGATGAACTCCTCGCCGTCCGGATCCGCGCGGACCATCACGGCCTCGGCGTCCACGACGGCCTTCCTGTAAACGCCCCAGGTGATGATGTCGATCGGCTTCCCGCAGAATTTGCACCGCTTCACGCTGTCCTTCATGCGCCTGTCCTCCCGTGTTTCGGATCGTATCCTTTCCATTTCCGGATGATCCGGATACTCTCCAGCACCACCGGATGCGGCTGCGTTACCCGCAGGTCGTAGATCGCCGTACTTCCGTCCTCAAAGCTGACCCTGATCTGGTCCGGGTGCCTGCTCCATGTGTGCCGGTACAGCGGGACCACCTCCGCCAGCATCTTCGGCCTCTCCGCCTGTTCCTCCAGGAGCCTGTCGATCAGGTCTGTCATGCTTTCACCTCCATCAGCTCGTCCATTGTCACCTGATCCGTCCCGACCAGCAGGCCCCCGCTTGCCTGGCGTTTAAGGATCAGCCCCCGGTGAAGGTTCCCCTTCATGCTGTCCTTCTCGCTCATGCCCATCCCGATCCCGAAGTCCATCTCCGGCATCCGGACAACCTCGCCGTTGTCGTCGATAAATTCCTTCATGTTGATCGTGAGCTTCGCGTTCACGGTTCCTTTTCCAATCCTGGTCGTGATCATCCGGTTGATCAGGATCTTCATCGCTATGTCGAAATTGTTCCGGAACTCTTCAAACAGTTCCCCGTTGATTGTCAGCTCCTGCGGTTTCATGCTTCCTTCGCCTCCTTCTGAAAACATGAGTGCGTTCCGTTCATCAGCTGGATCTCCGTCTGGCTCATTTGGTACCCGTAGCTTGTGAGCCAGTTGTACTCCTCTTCCAGGATGAAGTTTTTCTTATGCCTCGGAAGCTCTTTGCTCTTAATTCCCTCCGTGTATGTCTCGACTTTTTCCCCTTCAAACAGGATCCCGATCAGCTCCGTCCATCTTGAAATGTCAATCCCTCCCAGAGCCTTGACCGTGTCCGTCATTCTTTCTTCCCACTTACTGCTTTTCAGGCTCAGCCAGTCCCGAATCTTTTCCCGCGGTGACGAATAGTCGATCTGCCGCAGACAGAGCGCCCTGGCCAGGAAGGTCATCATCACCGGCGCGTTCTTCGGCGTGATCTTCAGCCCACTGATGAACGCTTTCCTCAGCTCCTGGGCCTGTTTCTCGTCATCTTCGATTTGCTTCCACGCCTCCGCCCTGGCCTTCTCTTTTTCCTTTTCCTTCTCGCTCTTTTCCGGCTTCTTTTCTTCCTTTTTCTTTTCTGCCGGAGCGAAGAACATCAGGCTGTCCTCGTCCATTTCGTACCGGAGGCCCTTGCGCTGTTTCTCGCTCAGCTTTTCCGGGATCAGCTTGTCGCCTTCCTTCCACTCATAAAGCCGCACGTTATTATTCCAGAGTCTCTCATATCCGACTCCGTATTTGTTGTCCTTCGGCATCGGCTGTACGTCCGCTTCTCTCAGCAGCTGCTTTACCCTCGGCTTGACCTCGTTCGCCTGCTGCCGGTGCAGTGTCCGGTTGATGCTCCAGGCGAAATCCCTGTCGCCGATAACCTTCAGAAGCGCGTTCCTCTCTTTGACGCTCTTCACCCGGCTCAGGCGCTCGAAATCGTACAGTGTGATCTGCCGCTCCGTGTCCTTCGCCTCGCAGGCCTTCTTCAGTTCCTTCGGGTCCAGCTCCGCCATTTTCAGCCGCCGGTTCACGGTCGTCTCACTGAATCCTGTTTTTTCGCTGATGTCCTTCGCCGAATATCCCAGATCCATCATCATCTGGAACCCCTGGGCCTGTTCGTACACCGTCAGGTCGGACCGCTGCATGTTTTCCTCCAGCATTGTGGAGATCTGCGCTTTGTGGTCCATGTCGCTGATCACGCACGGTACCTCTTCCAGCCCGGCCCGTTTCGCCGCCTCCATGCGCCGGTTTCCGATCACTACGGTGTAGCCCGCTTCCGTCCAGGCTTCCTCCGGCCTGTATGAGCTTTCCGCGCTCACCTTGTCAGCGCCCTCCGCCCTGGCCTCCGCCACCCATTCCGCTTTTGTCATGCGGTGGCCCTTGATCACCGTCAGGTTCTGCATCACGCCGTTCTTCCGGATGCTCTCCGTCAGCTCCGTCAGGTCGCCCAGGTCCTGCCGCGGGTTCTCCGGGTGATGATAGAGGTGATCTGTCTGGATCATCACGATGTTGTTCACAAGGTTGTTCATTTTCTCACCGCCCCCAGATCTTCCAGCAGCGGGAGATTATCATTGATCCCTTCCGCGATCCCGGAGTAAATATCAGCCACCAGCTCGTCCGTGAGGTATTCGCTCAGCTGCTCCTGGATAATCTCCATGATCAGGGTAATCTGCCTGTCGTTCATTTTTGTTTCCTTTCTTTGCCAGTCAGCCCTTGGCCCCGGCCGTCTCTTTTCTGTATTGCGCCATCTTCCCGGCGAACAATTGCCTCAGATCCTCGTCCAGCGTCTCCGCGACCCGCTCCCGGTGTTCCGCTTCCACATATAGCGGCACCTCCGGAAGGAACTCACCCGTCACCGGATCCCGCAGCGCGGTCACGCCGATCTGGATGAACCCGCTCACGCTTTCGCCTCCTTTTTAGATTGTTGCATTTTTACGCAACAATGTCCTCAAAAAAAATGTTTCTCATTTCCTCGTCAGTCATCTTCAACGTGTTAATGATCCGCTCGATTTCATCCCGGTCGAACTCGCTCTCGCCTCTCATCTTCCTGTCGAACGTAGATCTGACGAAACCCGCTGCCTCACAGAACTCGCTGATATTCATTCGATTTTCTGCGATCTTCCCGCGCAGCTTGTCCACATTCATTCTGTTTTCCCTCCTTCTTGTGTTGTTTGTTGCGTTTATCCGCAACATCTATGGGTATCTTATATCAGGTCTCTCTTCTTTGTCAAGCATATTTGACTAATTTTTTTGCATTTTTAAGCAACATGTGATATTATGGGCCTACAAAGGAAGCGGGAGGCCTAAATCATGACCATTGGAGAATATCTCAAAGAGCGCCGGCAGGCGTTGAATCTGTCCCTTGAATATGTCGGAAAGACCGTTGGCGTTGATCGCTCGACGGTTCAGCGCTGGGAGAAAGGCGACATTAAAAAGATTGATCGTAAGCACATTGAGTCGATCTGCCGGATCCTCAGCATCGACCCTGCGATCTTCTTCCACCTGAATGACCTGATTTTTCCGGATGAGCGCCAGCTGATTGAGGCGTACCGCGTTGCCGATCATGGAACCCGCTCCTCTGTCCGGAAACTGCTGGACATTCCGTCCCCAAAAAAAGACGAACATTCGGCAATATAATTTATTTATAAAGGAGGCTTTACCATGGATGGAATTATTAACTTCTTCAGAGATATCTTTATGATCGCAGTCGTTGTCCCTATCATAATCATTCTTATCTTTATCATTCTCCGGATAAAGCGTAAAAGAGACATCGCGCGACAGCAACAGCTCCAGCAGGAGCAGGCTCGTCGTGAATCTGAACAGCGCAGGCGCAAGGAAGAAGAGGACGAACGGAAAGCTCAACAGGCCCTCCAGAAGCGACTCCGTGAAACGGAGCAAGCAATCGATCAGAATCCCATTTCCCGCCAATATCGTCTTGATAAAACCCAGAGTGAAGTGACCGTTCCTACGCTGAATATAACAGAATTTACGCCCATATCGAAAAAGCGCTATGTCGCTTTCGATCTGGAAACGACAGGCCTTAATCCTGGCTGTGATTCTATTGTGGAGATCGGGGCCGTCCGCGTGGAAGATGGAGTCATAACCGACGAATATCATCAATTGGTAGATCCTGAATGCCCGATGCCTTCCGAAGCCTCCGCCGTTAACCACATTACAGACAACATGCTTTCCGGTCAGCCTAAAATTCACCAGGTTCTCCCTGCTTTCCTGGCTTTTATCGGTGACGATGTCCTTGCTGCACATAATGTGGCCTTTGATATCCGTTTTATCTCCCAGGCGTGTATGCGGAACCGCTTCCGCGTCCCCGTTTCCTGTTTTGATACCATGAACCTTTCACGTTACTGGCCTGAAGCGGAAAATAAAAAACTAACCACCCTCGCATCTGCCGCCGGTATCGAAACGGCTGAGGCCCATCGCGCACTCGGCGATGCTCGGACTGTTGCCGCCCTCATTGATGCTACAAATAAACGCCGCGCCAATAAGTCAAAGAAATAAGGAGGCACTCATGCCTGAGTCCCTTAACGCGGTCATCTACGCCCGCTATTCATCTCACTCGCAGACAGAACAGTCCATCGAGGGCCAACTGCACGACTGTTACGCCTACGCGGATCGTTGCGGTTACCGCGTGGTCGGCGAGTACATCGACCGCGCCCTCACTGGGAAAAACGACGATAGACCCGATTTCCAGCGGATGATTAAAGACGCGGAAAAGCGCCAGTTTCAGCTGATCCTCGTCTGGAAGCTGGACCGGTTCACCCGGAACAGGTACGACTCGGCGATCTACAAGCAACGTCTGAAGAAGTTCGGCGTCCGGGTCGTCAGCTGCATGGAGGCCATCACCGACTCTCCGGAAGGAATCATTCTGGAGGGTCTCCTGGAGTCCATGGCGGAATATTACTCCGCCAACCTCTCCGAAAACATCCGGCGCGGCCAGCAGGCTTCCATCGCGAAGGGCTGGTTTTGCGGCGGTCCTGTTCCTTACGGTTATATCGTCCACGATCACAAACTTGTCCCCGATGAGCGCACCGCCCCTGTCGTCCGTGAAATCTATCAGCGCTACGCTGACGGGGAAGGCCTCTCCGTGATTGCCGAAGATCTGAACGCCCGCGGCATCTACTCGAAAAAAGGATCACCTTTTTCCGTCAATTCGTTTTCCGCGCTCGTCCCGAATCCCGTCTATATCGGCGAATATACTTACGGTGGCCATGTCGTCCCAGGCTGCGCCACTCCGATCCTCGACCCCTCCGTCTATGCCCGCGCCGTGGCCCGCCGGGAGCGGAACAAACGCGCCCCGGCCTCCGCCCGGTCTGTTACTTATATTCTACAGGGAAAGGCCTTCTGCGGCCTCTGCGGTATGCCCCTCTGCGGTGATTTCGGGACCGGTAAAAACGGTGACCGGTATCACTATTATGTCTGTTCCGGTCGAAAGCGCCGCCTGAGTAAATGCCCAAAGCATCCGGAGAAACAGGACTATCTGGAGTGGTACGTCTGCGAACAGACCCAGCAGTATATCCTTGCCTCTGATCGGCTCCCGGCCATCTCCTCCGCCGTCGCTGATCTCTATAATTCTGAGATTGACGACTCCCGCCTTCATGAGCTGGAACGGAAGATCCGCTCCCTGGAATCCGAAATGAATCTCCTCGTCGGTCGCCTCGGCACCGTGGCGGATAAGTTTGTTTCCAGGATCACCGACCGGATGGAGCAGCTGGACGCCGATCTGAAGGAAACGGAAACAGAACTCTCAAAGCTCCGGATCCAGCAGAAGATCCGGATCACGGAGAAGGAGGTCGCTGCCTGGCTCCGTACCTTTTCCCGCGGTGACCTCTTCGATAATGATTTCCGCCTGAAGCTGATCGATACATTTATCAATTCCGTGTATCTGTGGGATGAGAAGATCGTGATCTTCTACAATGTCTCCGGCGGAAAGCAAACCTCTGTGATTGATCCGCTCCCGCTGGACGAAATAAAAAAAGACGGGCTTCCGGTTTCGGATTTGCCCGTCCATGGTGGAGCATTACACGATAATTCCGAACACCACCCTCCCTATTTTGTCCTGGTCCGCGGGATGATCGGCCTGGTGATCTTCCGGAAATAAAAAAAGCCGCCTGCGTAAAGCAGACGGCTCCTTTTTTATTTCTGTTCTTCCTCTTCCTCATCTGAGGGCGGTTCTTTTTTCACTTCCGGCACTTCCGGGAGTCCGGTCGCAAGGCTTGTTAGAATAGACAGGACAAAGGCCACACCACTCACAGACAGCGCACGGAGCCACTCCACCTCCGAAAATGCCGCCCCAACTGCAATCATCGACGCAAAAGTCTGAGCGAACGTTCGAAGTCCGCGGATGAGAGCTGCCACCAGAAACTCCTTCCAGTTCCATTTCATTGTCTTTCCTCCTTAATGTTCTTCTTCTTCTGAAACTTCCAGCGCCGGGCCACCTTCAACCAGCGGAAGGTGTTTGAATGTCTTCCTCAGATCCCGCATGTCTCCGTTTCCCTTCAGCGCTTTGTACTGCAAATAGACGTTTTCCATGTTGCTCCGGTCATCCAGGTCCGCCCATCCCTGGGCGATGTAAAACTTATAGCCCTGGAGCAGGCGGTCCCGCAGCATCGCCCTCACGGCGAGGCTGATCGCCTTGTTCTGCGTCAGCTGCACTTTGATGAAACCAAACAGGCCCGCAACTAAACTGGGAATCCCTAAGATCGTCATCCATTGATAAACAGTCATTAGACCGCACCCCCTTCTGAAGTCATCCAGGCACCGGCGTATCTCGCGATTAACGCCTGAGCCTGATCCTGTGTCATGTGAGGAATGTGTACGGTCCATAGAATGGTTTCACCAATTTTCAAAAACTTACTCATCATATACCCGCTGATTCCGTTCCATCGGATCCGGCTCCAGCTGTCGCCTCTCTCTATCAGATCTACCATGGTCCCCACCTGGATCTCCCAGTACATGGAGCAACTGGTCGAAGGTTTCGCCCGCATTTTTACCTTGCTCCCGCTATCGGCCACCACAATGGCCGTCATCGCCGGCAGTGGCTCCGGCTCCGGAGGCGGTTCAGGTGCCGCTTCATATTCGACCCATGGCAGCTCCCCGAACCACGTCCAGTTCCCCAGCTTTGTATCCTTCTTCGCTGACGGACTGGTCATGTGAGTAATTTCCAGCGGATAGTTATTTGTGACTGTTCCGATGTGCGTGAAGTTGATCTCCCCCAGCATCGGATCGTACGCGGATCCGCCTTCCCGGTATTTATCCGGCAGA